>Ga0182024_10001007_pt1 | contig 73161 bp, 60 predicted proteins | sample P32metaG_FD_120480 | JGI IMG/M metagenome (GOLD analysis project Ga0182024, IMG submission 120480) | Permafrost microbial communities from Stordalen Mire, Sweden - P3-2 metaG (Illumina Assembly) | ecosystem: Environmental > Terrestrial > Soil > Wetlands > Permafrost | place: Sweden: Stordalen...
CGAGAATCGAGCTTCGTGTCGTAAGACTTGCGGCAGATGGCGTATGGCTTGAGAGAATCGTGAACGCAAAATCGAAAAACCTAAAGGGCGTCGAAGAATATCTCATTGAGATGACGCGAATCCCGCTGCGAGCGCCGCGAATACTAAAGATGGAAACCCGTGCTCGTCGGAGCGAACTGGTTTAGCACAAGCATCCCTGAGAAATCGAACTGAGACAGTACCCCTCTCGCTTATCGCTTGCCAAATTAACTGTGGTTGTTGAACCAGTCGAGGGCGATTTGAGTATATTGGCCAACCTCAATGAGGTAGCCGTCGGGATCGCGCATGTAGCAGCGCCATTCCCAGCCGTGATTGTCTAATGGCTCGGTAAGAAAGAACGCTCCTTATGTCGCCCCATTGTTTGTAGCAGGCCCAGATGTCGGCGACACGCAAATCAAGGAAGCTATTTACTCTGTTCAGATCCGACGGTGTTTCAAGAAGGACCTCTGGCTTGTCGGGAGTCGGGCCACCGCCGGAATTGAGAATGATCCACGTATTCGCCAGCTTGATGTAGCAGGGATTGTCTGGCTTGATCACTTTCCCGCCAAGAATTCGGACATAGAAGTCCTTCGATTTGTCCAGGTCGCTCACGGTGAAGAAGTGAGTTGCGAAGAAGCCTTCGTGTGCAATCGGCGCGTCAGGTAGATTCATCCGGTGCCTTCTGTGGTCGATAAATTAGGATGCGGCCGGAAACGCCTACGGTCTAAAGGAAGTGTTTCACCTGCTGGCGACCCTATAACTGACCGCTAGTGTAGGAGCGATTCCCAGTTGGCTGGTACCCTTCCTGCTGGTCCAGGAGCGGGCTGATTTTTTGGATGCGAATGCGGCGGAAGCAACTCCACACCCTTGCTCGTGATCATGCCCTACTTCTCGTAATCGTAGAACCAATCCTCACCCGGCTCGAAGCTGGCAATAATCGGATGCCCCGTCGCCGCCGCATGCTTGGATGCATGCTGACTCGGTGAACTGTCGCAACATCCGATGTGCCCACACTCCGCGCACCGGCGGAGATGAAACCACCAACCCTTCGGCGACGCCAGGCATTCGACACACCCGTCGCCACTCGGCTTCGAAGCCGAGTTAGTTCCGCGCCGATCTTTCTTTCATTTCCGATTTTCCTTTCGTGCGCTTCGGCCGGCAAGAAAAAATGTCAAGCCACCAGCAAGACCTTCCCGCTACCACCCGCTTCCGCAGCCGCTTGAGCTTCGGCCGCCTCGCTGAGTGGCAGTTTCTGGCTAATCGGGATTACTAGCTTGCCATCTCGGACAGCCTCAGCCATGAACTGAAGAGTTTTCGCATCGGGTGTAGCGTACACTGGCACGACTTTTACGTTTGGGTACTTCTCGGCATTTCGTGGCGCCCCGAGAACCGACGCAAACACTCCTCCCGGCTTGACCTTGGCGATCAGCTTTTCGGCAGTCTTGCCGTTGACCGTATCGGCTATGACATCGAGCATCGAAAGATTTGCAATCGCATTGTCGTCATCGGTTGCGACCAACTGATCTGCGCCAATGGTCTTCGCTTCCTCCATCTGGTTCTTCAACACTCCTGCAATCACGGTTGCTCCCCGTTGCTTCGCGGTGAATACCGCCGAACGCCCGACATTTCCGGCAGCACCTACGACGAGAACCGTCTGGCCCGCTTTGATCCCCGTAGCGGAAATGAGCTGGTTGCCAGTCGTCGTCACCAGCGGTAGGGCCGCCGCCTGGATCAAGTCGAGTCCCTTGGGAACTTTCGCCAGAATCGCGGCTTTCACAACGCAAAGTTCGGCGTATGTGTCGGCCGCCATTGCAAACACCTGATCGCCTCGGGAAAAGCCTTCCACTCCCGGCCCAACCGTGACGACAGTCCCCGCAATATCCACTCCCATCAGTCCCGGAAAGTTGATGGGATAATAGTCTTTCGTCAACCCTGCACGCCGTTTGTAGTCGATCGGATTCACACTCGTGGCAGCGACCCGCACCAGTACTTCGCCCGGGCCCGCTACCGGATCAGGGTATTCCTCAAACTTCAGCACTTCAGGACCGCCATATTGATGGACAACAACTGCTTTCATATTCGTCTCCTTTGTTAGGGTGGCAAAACTGTCACTAACAAAAAGGTTAGATGAGCGAGACAAGAATTGGTCGCCGATGTGATGGAGTCCCAAAATTCGAAACCGCAAGCCGCCGGAATAGGCATGGTCCTGACCGGTGGATTCTTAGCTCTGCACTCGGCGTTCGCGCGTCACGGCGGCTTTGGCGCAGCCTCTCTTCTATTCTTTTGAGGATGAACGCCCAGGTCGTGCCATGACGTTTCCGCGAGGTTGACGCCGTAGTAGTTTGCAGCTTTCTCGATGTTCGCGAACTGTTTCACCGCTCCCTCACTCCTTCCTAATTGCTGCGCAGCTTCACGTATGCTTTTCTCCTCCGCAAAACGCATCACCAACACATTTCTTTGATCTTCAGGAAGCTCATTCACCAGCCGGAACAGTCGGGCCAGGTGGAAGTGGACGCTTGTCCTCGTCCGAGAGCTCCGTCACGCCCCGGAAAAAGTCTGGCAGGCGCTTACCGACCCGGCGCATCTCCGCGAGTGGGCGCCCTTCGACGCCGATGGCAGCCTGGCCGCGGCCGGAACCACGGTGAAGCTCACCACGGTGGGAGCGCCCGCGCCACGAATTACCGAAACAACCGTGAAGCGAGCCGACGCTCCCAAAGTGCTGGAGTACAACTGGGGTAACTTCGATATGCGGTGGCAACTCGAAGATCTTCGACTTTGAAGGTCTGGGCAGCGGCACGCGCCTGACGCTATGGACCAACATCGGTCACCGCTTCATCTCCATGGGCGCTGCCGGTTGGCACATTTGTTTCGATGTCCTGGATCACCTTCTCAGCGGAACTCCCATCGGCCGCATGGTCGGCCCTGAAGCCATGAAGTTCGGCGGCTGGCAGCGATTGAACGCCGAATACGCCAAGCAGTTCGGCGTTGAAGCGCCCAACTGGCCGCCTCAGGTGGCTCAAAAGTCGAGAAGGCGGACCGGTGGCCCACTCAAGCCCGCTTTCGGCTTGAGTGGGAGAGTTCGCAGAAGTTTTAGCCGTGCCCGATCCGCTTCGGCCGTAGCCGTCATCGTCAACGGCGTCGCCGTGATGCAGGGGAAGTACAGTTCTAGGCTGGGCCTCTCGGCGGTGTTCGTGCTCGCCTTGCAGTTCTTCACCGGCCTGTACTTGTTCGCGCTGCCGTATGCAGCCAGGTGGGGCAGCCGGCGACGCACCGACTGAACCAACTCTGTCATCCCGACCGGAGAAGATCATCGCGAAAGCGATGATCTGCGGAGCGGAGGGACCTTGTGTTTAGTGTTTCCGACGAAATGACCCTGCCCGCTGTGCTGAAAACGCGTTAGTCCCCATGGCATGAGGGCAATCTAGCTTGTTCGCCGTGACGACGCCAAATCATACACGAGGCCGACCCTGAGATCGTCGAAGAGCGGAAGTGGGTCAAGCCGACATCGCCGGGGACACCCGTCTTTTCCCACGGCGGCATCGTCTGCACGGGAGAGACGCACAAGAACGTAGTCAAGATGACATTTGCCAAGGGAGCGGCGTTGAAGGACCCTAAAGGTCTATTCAACTCCAGCCTCGACGGGAAGGTGAGGCGCGCCATCGACATCCGCGAAGGCGACAAGGTCGATGAGGCGGGATTGAAGGATCTTATCCGCGCTGCAGTGGCGCTCAACATCGAGGACAAGAGCAAGGGCAAGCCGAAGCCCCGGCGAGCGAGCAGGCGGGCCGACTAACTTGCAGTTATCCGTTAGTGAGTCCCGTCCCAACCTGGTCCAAGCAACACTCTACCTGCTTGTGTCTTGGTAAGGTGACCATCTTCGTACTCAAGTTGACCGTTCACGAAGACATACTTAATACCCTCGGAGAGTTGGGTCGGATTTTCATAGGTCGCGTGATCTCGAATCGTCGCCGGATCGAAGATGGTTATGTCGGCAAAGTAGTCCTCTCTTAATAGTCCTCGATCCCGCAAGCGCTCGCGCTGCGCCGGCAGAGAAGTGATCTTGCGGATGGCCTGCTCCAAGGGAAGCAGCTGCTCATCGCGTACGTAATGGCCGAGCAGCCGCGGCATCGTTCCAAAGGCGCGTGGATGCGAGTGCGGCTCATAGAGCGGGCCCTCCAACGACAGTTCGCCCGCGTCGAGGCCGATGGAGGAGGTCCACGGCTGTTTCAGTCCGTAACGCACGTCATCTTCATTTGCGATGAAATAAATGGCTCCGGTTTGACCTTTATCTGCAAGCACCAGGTCGAAGAGAGCGTCGAGAGGCTCTTTCTTCTGAGCAGTTGCGATCTGAGCGAGTGTCTGACCGTCGTACTTCTTGAGATCGGGATTTACGATGCCCGAAATCAAGACGCCCGAGGCGCCGCCGCTGCCTAGATAAAGATTCTCCCAGTTGTCATGTTCAGTCGCCATCTCCTGCTTGATTTTGGCGCGCGTCGATGGATCTTTCAGCCGATCCAGTAGCTTTTCCATTCCGCCTTCAGCGACCCATGGGGGCAAACTGGAGGCGAGCGCGGTGCCACCCGCAACATAGGGATACATGTCGGCAGAAACGTCTTGCCCAGCGTCACGCGCGCTCTGGATCATCGCTACAATCTTCGGCATCGATCCCCATCGCGGCTTGCCGGCCACTTTGAGATGAAAGATTTCAACTGGCAAGTGCGCTTCCCGCCCGATGCGCAAGGCTTCTTCGATTGCCGGCACTTCGCTGCGTCCTTCGCTGCGCATATGGGTGGCGTAGATTCCGCCATACTGTGAGGCGGTCTTTGCTAATTCGATCAGTTCCTCCGTCTTCGCGTAATGTCCGGGGAGATAGATGAGAGCGGTGGAAACTCCAAAGGCTCCCTGCTGCATCGCTTGCGCGACGAGCTCTTTCATTTTTGTAAGTTCATCGGGAGTCGGAGCGCGATCCACATCTCCTAGCACGGCTTCGCGGACCTGCGCCGCGCCCACGTAGGTTCCGATGTTGAGAGGCGTGCCCGTTTTCTCAAGCCGCGCAAAATATTCTTTCAGGGTCGACCAATCGACCTTCAGGTGATACTGATCCAATTCAGCTTGCAGTTGGGGAATAGTAAGGGCATCTTGCGGCGCAACCGAGCCTCCTTCGCCCGTGATCTCGGTTGTGATTCCCTGGGACAGTTTGCTCAGGGATCGATTGTCAATCAGTAAGGACCACTCCGACTGGCCCAGCATATCGATGAATCCTGACGATATGATGAGTCCTGAGGCGTCGATGACGCGTTTCGCTGTAGCGTGCTCCAGCCGGCCTATCGCGACGATTCGATCTCCGCGAATCGCAACGTCTCCGGAAACCCATGGACTTCCGGAGCCGTCGATGATCTTGCCGTTTCGGATGATTACGTCATAGGGAGCGTCGGCCGCGGAAGCGTCGGCCGAGTTGAGCGGAGCGTCATAGGCAGCGGCCGCAATTTCGCCGAGCGCTTCTCCGGCGATCTTCTGTATTGCCTCCGGATCGTCCATCGGCACGGACACCATGTTGATATAAGCCGCAAACGCCAACTGTTGTCCGCTCGCCGTCTGGATGTAACCGGCCAGGCCCTTGCCGGTTACCATCAGATTTTTATTGAGCGCATCATAGACCGCATAGGTGCCAGTTTTAGCTTCGACGTGGCCGGCGGCGGGCGAGTGGATTTGAATCTTGAAAAGGGTTCCATCTCGCCCGAGAATCGGCAAGCCTCGGTGGAAGTCAGCGAAATCCTTCTGCTTAGTCATGAAGGCGAGGTAGTGGACCATGAAGTCCGCAGTAAAAAAAGCATTGCCGCCGGCGCCGTCGCTTTGCGATGCGGCGGTTAAATCGAGGTTCGCTTTCTTCAGGAAATCCTGTTCCAGGCTGAATCCAGCTTGATCGATCTCCTTGTCTTTGTGTGCGACTAAGGCACCCAGCAGAAACGGGCCCATGGTCGCGTGGAGGTTCTGACTCAGCTTCAAGGTGATTTTGACGTCTTCCTTCAACGGCAGTGATGTGTGTTCGGCAATCAGGTTTTCTGGTTTGTAATTTGCGGCCACTGCCTTGAAGTCGGGACGCGCAGCAGTTGTAGCGATCGCGACTTCCACGCCTTTCTGCTTCAGCGCCTCAGCAAGGACAGTCGCCGCGAAACGGCTGGGCTCAGGCACCGCGTAGGCCATCATGCTGGCGGCTTTACCTGCTGGGAACGCGCCAGCCAGCGTAACGCTGCGGGTTCCGTCGGGATTGAGTTTCTCAGCCGTGTAATTAAGCGACGGCGTTGCGTCGGCTTTGGCAGTTGTCGCCTGATTGATGATCTGGAGATAGGCAGTCTTCGGGGAGCTCTGCAAATTGACCGGCGCACCTTCCTTGTCCCCGGGGCTGACAATCACGTCGATGATGTTGTCGTTGACGACGATGGGGGAGACGACCACGTTCGTGCCGAGTTCGCGCTCGCCCTCGGGAAAAAGGCTTACGTCAACCAGCACTCTTCCTTTTACGCGTTTGATTCCTTTGCCTACGATCTGCTCCGCAAGCTCTCGAATCACTTGCAGCGGATCACCGACTCCTTTGCTGTCGGGGTCGCCATAGGAGTGGTCCATGTTCTCGTACGCGAGCGTGCCGTCAGGCTGGGTGCGGCCGGAGAGGTTCGGATCGCCGCTGGCAACGATGACGATATCTCCCTCGAGCGTGCCGTCTTTCTTAATTGGTCCGGTGCGGTAGACGCGGGTGTGGAAGCGATAATCTCCACCCAGCAACTCGAGCATTGAACCTTCTGTGAGCAGTTTTGTCGTCGACCCGGGCACCATCAGCTTGTCGGCGTTGAACTGGTAAAGCATCTTTCTGCTATCAAGGGAGTAGAAGGCAATTCCGAAGCTGGAATGCGCGAAGGCGGGCCGGCTCATAATGGCTTGAATGCGGTCCGGCAGCGCGGTTGCGGCTTGCGAGAAGACTGCACTCGACGACCAGCAAACGAAGAAAAATGCAAATGACCATCGCAGCGTTTTCATCAATCGCGCCTCGAAATTTTTTCAAAGAATCTTTGCTGATGTTGTTGAACTCATGCGGTCGCGCGAACGCCATTTTGCCAGTTTCTGGTCCACTTACCAACAGCCAATGAAGCCGAGCATGGGGATGAAGTTTGTGATCGTCGGAAGAACGGTGTTGATTGAGCAGGGCAAACTGGTACCCAACACGTTCCCGGGAAAGCCGCCGCTCGGCCCCGGAAGACCATAAAGCCAACTGTGCGTCAACGCGCTCAAGGCGGCGAGGAATTTCGGCGCGTCGGTACACCCACACTGTGTTTTCCGGAGGCGCTCCGGCCTCTCGCAACAAATGCGAAAGGCCGGGCTCCGAACATCTTCTTAGGCCGCTGCCTGCTGTCTTTGTTTGATGAACGCAAGCAGGTCGGCATTGATCTGATCTGCGTTGGTAGTAGGCATTCCGTGGGGGAACCCGGGATAGACTATCAGTGTGGCTCCCTTCACAATTTTGGCGGACATGCGGCCCGCCGCGTCGATAGGCACAATCTGATCGTCATCGCCATGCATGACAAGAGTGGGCACGTCGAACTTCTTTAGATCTTCGGTGAAGTCCGTTTCGGAGAAAGCCTTGATGCAGTCGTAGCCAGCTTTCATTCCTCCCATCATGCTCTGGAACCACCAATGCTCTCGGATGCCCTCAGAAATCTTCGCGCCGGGGCGATTGTATCCGTAGAAGGGGAGAGTGATGTCCTTGTAAAACTGAGGCCGATTTTTAACGTATTGGGCTCGCAGGTCGTCGAAGACCTCGATGGGCGCGCCCGCCGGATTGTTCGGCGTCTTCACCATCAGTGGCGGCACTGAACTGATCAGCACGGCCATTGCGACACGCTTTGAACCGTGCCGTCCAATGTAGCGGGCAACTTCGCCTCCACCAGTGGAGTGGCCCACGTGGATCGCGTCTTTGAGGTCAAGCTTTTCAGTGAGCGCCGCGAGATCGTCGGCGTAAGTGTCCATATCGTTGCCGTCCCACGTCTGGGTGGAGCGGCCGTGTCCTCGCCGGTCGTGCGCGATGACTCGGTAGCCGCGTTGGCCGAAGAACAACATCTGCCCGTCCCAGTCGTCGGCGGTGAGCGGCCAACCGTGGCTGAATACGATGGGCTGGCCTTTTCCCCAGTCCTTGTAGTAAATTGTGGTGCCATCTTTGGTTGTGATTGTCGGCATGGAATGATCTCCTTTGTGCGGCCTGAAGTGACCGCAACGGTAAGGATTCGGCGGTTGCTGGTTTTGAGAATTACGACCCTGGAACAGCCGGATTCTTCAACAACGGATTGTAGCAGTATGGCGTGCCTTCATGAGACTGGTCGACCGGAGCATTGACCGATCACATGCGGCGGTACGGCGCTCACGGCTGGGGACTAACCTCGAGCAGAAGGTGATCCTTGAATTCCGTTGGCAGTTTCGCCACACCGTCGGCCGCCGCGTCTACCGTGCCGAGGTCTTTGCTCTCGCTGTAATCGCTTACGCGATATTTGCCTGGCTTTAATCCTCGGAGTTCGACTGCGCCTTTCCAGTCGGTTGAGGTGAAGAAGGCATAATACATTTTGCCGTCTTTGGCGATGGCATATGCTTCGGGCGTGTCGTAGCCGGTCACGTAAAGATCTCTGAACTCACCCTTCGAAAGCATCTTTTCGTTATACAGACCAATCCATTTTTTCCAGCGCTCTTCTTTCGCGGCGGTCAGATTGACGTCTTTGAATTTCGGGCCGGGATCGGGCCATACAAACTTCGTTCCCACTACGCCTCCGGCGCCAATTGTGGAGGCAAAGTCGTCGCCGTGTTCGATGTAGTCAGTGCCGACTTTGGTCATCGCGGAAAGTTCTACATGATCGCCGTAGACCGCTGACTCGGGCCCAAGCAGGGCTTTATACATCTTGATCCGCCGCCGCACTTGCACCGCTCCGACTGGATCGGCAGTGACTGCCTGATCCATGAACGGTAGCCATGCCAGCGACGGCGGAGTCCCGCACGGGCAGCTTTGCGTAACGCTCTGCGGCTTAAGGACACGTGTTGTCTGAAAAATTTCCTTGTAGATATCGCCCATTGCATTCACCGAGTCCTGTGGCGACTTATGGTGGTGCGCCGGGTTATAACATTCCGGAACGCTGTAAATATTATCGAGTTTGCTGCCGTCGAATCCCCAGTCGCGAATAAATTTCTCCGTCAGCTGCTTGTGATATGCGCGGACCTCCGGCACCGCCGGACAGAGCACCGCCAGGCCGCGAGTCATGCGCGCGTGCTTTCCGTTCTTGTCGAGGACCAGCCACTCCGGATGCTCCTGCGCAATTTTCGAAACCTCATACTTGTGCGACTCGTATCTGCCTTGGCCATCTTCGACAGCGAGCGGAAGCCACCATATCTGCGCCAGCATGCCTTCTTTGTGGAAGTCATCCACCATCTTTTTGATGGAATCTCCGGGAAAAGTATCTGGGCGCGGATTCCAGTCGCCATAGACGTCGAACCATCGATCGTCGAGCGTCACCCACTTGATGCCCATCTCTTTTAACTTCGGAATTGTGCCCAGCATCTGTGCAGGAGTTACGTTTTCCTGATATCCCCAGCCACACCAGCTCACGTTGTAGGCTTCGCTCGATGGCTTCGGCAGGTCCCAGCCTTCTTTTTGCAATACGCTCGACCAGATTCGTAGCGGCTCATAAAAGTCGCCGGCGAAGACGGAAACGAAACTCCGCGGAGTGGAGTAGGTTTCGCCAGGCTTCAGCGTGATATTGGCGGCGTAGTCTACTTCTGTGTCCACGCGTCCATCGGCCGCAACTTTTGCCGGGATCGCGGCGGAAATTGGGATGGTTTCGACGTGGCCGACGGCTTCGCCTACCTGGCGCGTCCAGAAGGCGACTACGGGAATGCCGCCACCATAGCCGCCTTTGACCATCTCTCCCATAATATTCGGCTGAGAGAAAGCCGGCGTCAGCTTCACTACGTCGTCCTTGCCCCAGTCATAGCTTGCGCCGTGGAAGGACCACATCTCATAGGGATGCGCCTTCGCCTCGATCAAGCGCGCATTTAAGCGGCGCCGCTGATTCACGCTTTGGTCGATTTTGACTTCGGTGGTTCCAGTGTTTTTGTATTCCACAGCGCTTAGCAAAATGTTCGGGAAGTTGTCGTAGACTTCGAGCGCGAGCACAGCCTGCAATCCCGTTCCCGATGGCCCCAGCTGTCGCTCGGGAATTTCAACTCGTTTTCCCACTCCCATTTTTCCGATTGCTTCACGGACCTGTGCTTGCTGGAAATCGAGGGTAAAGTTCACATCTTTTCCTGCAACCCGCACAAAATTGCTGTCCGAGGGAGAGCCTACGTTCGGTTCGTCCAAGGAGAGTCTCTTGCCGTCTTCCAATAAAAGAGCGTGCACGTAACCATCCGGCGTGACTTCGAACTCGGCGGCGCTCGTCGTTAGCGTCACGGGTCCGCCTCCCTTCACGTCGACATTGATCGCTGAGGGCTTTGTAGGTTGCGGCTTTACGGTCTCGATTTGCGGAGGCGATTTCTGCAACTTAGAGCAAGCCATCGGCAGGAATGCAAGAACCATCATTAGACAAAGCGCCACCATTCTTCTTTTTCGAGCGACCATTGAAATCTCCTTCCGCGCTGGATCCTGATTAGGCTTCACAACTTCGACAAAATATGCAATTGACAAAAGCTACAAAACGAAAGTAAAAGTAATGGTTCGTAATATTACAACGAAAGCGCGGTTCTAGCACCTTTTTTCAAAGGGCTCGATCCAGACGGTTTCGGAACTCGCTCTTAGCCTACAGGAGGCTGGCCATGCCCACCCGTTTCGTCCGTCGGCAAGCTCTCTCGGTGATGTTGTACGCTCTGTTGTTTGTAATGGTCACGCCTCTATGGGCGCAAAAGGACGCTGGCGCCATTGTAGGAATCGTGCGCGATCCGAGCGGCGCTCTGGTCACGGACGCCAAAGTCACGGTAACTGACGTCGATCGGGGCGTTCAATTGGCGCTCTCCACTAATAATGACGGAGAGTATGTCGCGAGCCCGCTCAAAATTGGACGCTACAGCGTCACCGTCGAAAAGAAGGGATTCAGAAAGGCTGTTGCCGGGCCGGTGCAAGTCAACATTCAGGATCGCATTAGTGTGGATGTGGCTCTTCAGGCCGGCATGGCGACCGAGACAGTTGTGGTCACCGGCGAACGTCCGCAACTCGAAACAGAAACCTCGGACTTGGGCCAGGTGGTGGACAGTCAGCGCATCAACGCGCTTCCCTTGAACGGGCGCAACTACGCGCAACTGGCTCTGCTCGGCGTTGGCGTAGCTACCGCCGAGCCGGGATCGCGCGTCGAAACAACATACGGATTCAGCGCCAACGGCGCCCGCTCGCTGCAAAATAATTTCCTGCTCGACGGCATCGACAACAATGCGAATCTGGGCGACGTCTTAAACGGCGCGGCCTATGTGGTGCAGCCTGCGGTCGATGCGATCGCTGAGTTCAAAGTTGAGACGAATTCCTATAGCGCCGAGTTTGGCCGCGGCAACGGCGCGATCATGAACGCCGTGATTAAGTCTGGCACCAACCAGATTCACGGCGACCTGTGGGAATTTCTGCGCAACGAGAAATTAGACGCTACCAACCCCTTCGATCAGTTCGGGCAGCAGCCTTACAAGCAGAACCAGTTCGGCTTCACGCTCGGCGGCCCGCTGGTCAAGAACAAGATGTTTTATTTCGGAGACTACGAAGGCCTTCGCATTCGCCAGGGACTGCCGCAACTGTCCACGGTTCCTACGCAAGCCGAGATTGGTGGAGATTTCTCCGCGTTTCTTACGACCACTCCAGCTCTCGCCGTCGACGCGAACGGCAACCCCACGAGTCAGGTTGCGCTCGACTGCAACGGCAACCCGACCTATCAGGGAGAGATTTTCAATTCGCGTCTGGCGCTGAATAACTACGCGGGCAATCCCAACGGATTCTGCGGCTTTCCGATCGGCGGCTATAACTCCGGCGGACTGCCGACCAATATTCTTCCTCCCGGTATCTCGTGCCCTCCGGGTACAACTTGCATAAATCCGCAGTTGGCGTCGAATCTGGCCGCACTGTTTCCCGTGTCGAACACGACTGAGGGCGGCGGCAACGATTTTCTTAGCGATCCCAAACGCAACGAAACCGAGAACAAATTCGACATTCGCTTTGACCAGTCAATCAGCAACAAAGATAACTTTTTCGCGCGCTTCAGTTACGGCAACGACAGTAATTTCTGGCCGTCCCCCTTCAACAACGTTCTCGACGGCGGCAGCTTTCAGGACGGCTACAGTAACAACACAGCCGAGGGGTTGGCGGCCAGCGAGCTACACACATTCCGCAACAATCTGTTCAACGAATTTCGCTTCGGATTCAATCATCTTCAATCCCATCGCTACAACCTGAACTACAACGTCAATGTCTCGCAGCAACTTAATTTTCCCGGGGTACCCTATGGGCCGGATCTCGGCGGCCTGCCTTCGATCAGCTTCAGCGATGGTACTACGGCTATTGGCAGCTCGGAATACCTGCCCGCAAATGAACATCAGCACAGTTATGTTTTTACCGACAATCTGAGCTGGGTTAAGGGACGCCACGCCGCGAAGTTTGGCACTGAACTTCGCTTCGAACAGTTCACGATACTCGAGCCAGCCGCCGCCCGTGGCTACATGTCTTTCGGCAGCGACTTCACCGACAATCCCGCATCGCCCGGTTCGGGCGGAGAGTCGATTGCCACTTTTCTGCTTGGCATTCCTGACAGCGGAGAGATTACTGGCCTTAACAACATCATCTATAACCGGCAGATTTATGCGGTGTATGGCCTCGACGACTTCAAGGTAACTCCCCGCCTGACTCTGAATCTTGGCCTGCGCTACGAACTCTTCACTACGATTAAAGAGGCCAATAATAACGAGGCGACGTTTGATTTCAACTCGCTTTCGCTGATCGTTCCGAGCGGACAAAATGCGCAGTTGACTCCTACGCTCGCCTCCGAACTCACGATTCAACGAAACGGCACGCGCGGGCTGATCAGTCCGGACCGCAACAATTTCGCGCCGCGTATTGGATTGGCCTATCAATTGTCTGACAAACTCGTGCTGCGCAGCGGTTACGGCATCTTCTACGGTGGCCAGGAAAACGGGCCGTTCTCCAACCCCAGCCCCGGCTTCAATCCTCCGTTCTTCGCTTCGGAAGTGTTCACGACGCCCTGTTCTGCCGCTTCTGCTAATCCCAATTTTCTCGATTGCTCGATCTCGGCCGCGAACAATTCGAACCTGCCGCTTAACGTTCTGGCCAATGGATTTCCCACCAACTCCTCGGGGCAACCCAGCAGTTTGACCGACCCGAACACGCCCAGCCTCTACTCTCTTGACCCGCACCTGGTCACGCCTTATATGCAGCAGTGGCACGTCGGTCTGGAATACCAATTGCCCGCCGACACCGTTCTCGAAGTTTCCTACGCGGGCTCGCGCGGCTTGAAACTCTTCGCGTTTTACAACGGCAATCAGGCTGTTCCGTCTGCGGTTTCAACCGACCCCACCGCGCCGCGCCGCCCAGCGCACGAAGTAACACCCGGGGCGACCGGATCTTGTACGGTGGCCGCTTACTACGAATCTATCAACATGAACAACCCAGCGCTCTACAATTGCGACGGCGCGCTCGACGCGCCCATCGATACGTTCCGCTCGAACACATTTTCAAATTATGACTCGCTTCAGGTTCGCCTGGAGAAGCGCTACTCTCATGGACTGCAGTACGAAGCCGCGTACACTTTTGCGCACGCACTCGATAACGCTTCCAGCGCCAGTCTGGGGTCGGTGAACAACGGAGACTTTCAGGATCAGCGTTATCCGAACCAGAATTATGGCAACGCCGACTTCGATGTTCGTCAGCGCTTCGTTTTCAGTTATGTTTACGACCTGCCTTTTGGTCGCGGGCGAATATTCTCCCAAGATGCGTCTGGCGTAGTCAATCAAATTATCGGGGACTGGCAAGTGACCGGCGTCTTTTCCACGGCCACGGGCAATTACTACACCGCCACGGATACAGTTTCGGTTGCTAATGCCGATTGCGGCGGGACCGTTGGCTACTATTGCTCTCGCCCCAATCTTGTGGGTAATCCCAATGGCAAGCCTTGCGTCGAGGGCGCGCTCTTTAACACGTGTGCGTTTGCGCACAATACAGCGCAGGGAACATTCGGCAACGCGGGACGCAATATTATTGAGGGGCCGGGATATACCGAGTGGGATACGTCTCTAGTCAAACAGTTTCGGATCAATGAACAGAAGCGTTTCGAATTCCGCGCGGAATTCTTCAACGTCCTCAATCATGTGAACTATTTGTTTGGGCAGTTTGGCGCGATCAGCGCCGAGCCCACTCCACTGGAACTCAATCCGACTAACCCCCAGAGCGGGTTCGGATTCCCACTGGCTGCGCGAGCGCCTCGACAGATTCAGTTCGCGCTGAAGTTTTATTTCTGAGGAAGAGTCGAGGAATTTGCGACTCAATCGAATCATTATGCCTTCGAACGGTTTACTCAACGAAGAACGCCGCCGTGAAATCCTTGAGATTTTGCATCAGGATGGTCGCGTTCTCGTCAATGATCTCGCGCGGCGTTTTCGTATTTCGCAGATTACGATTCGGAAAGATCTGGAAGTTCTTAACGGTCAGGGAGTCATTGAACGCACGCACGGCGGCGCGCTGCCGGTGCAAAGCGGGGCGCTGCTTGATCCAACGCTGCGCGAGAAAGAGCAGCTTCACCGCAAGCAAAAGACACAAATTGCCCACGTCGCAGTCCGCTTGGTGGAAGAGGGCCAGTCGGTGCTGCTTGATTCGGGAACGACTACCACGGCGATTGCCCGGGCGCTGAAAAACATGGCGCGGCTGACTGTGATCACCAACGCGGTCAACATCGCGGCCGAACTGGCGGGAACGGATGTTGAAGTCATCCTCACCGGCGGCACATTGCGTAAAAACTCGTTCTCTCTGGTCGGACCGCTGGCCGAGCGCACTCTGCGCCAACTCAGTGCCGATATTTTGTTTCTGGGCGTTGATGGTTTCGACACTTCGGCCGGTCTTTTCACTCCGAATCTGTTGGAGTCGGAAGTAAATCGGGCCATGGTCGCTATTGCCCGCAGAACGATCGCGGTTTGTGATTCGAGTAAATTCGGCCGTCGCAGCCTCTGCAACATTACGCCGGTCAGTTCAGTCCATGAAGTGATTACGGATAAGCAGATTCCGAAGTCGGATTTGCGCGCGCTGAAAGAGGCGGGAGTAAAGGTAACATTGGTGTGATCGGAGTCGAAGACGAACGATGAAATCAGTTGAAGTGACAGAAAGCGGCCAGCACACATTACACGAGATTCTTTCTCAGCCTCAGTGCTGGAATGCGTGTCTAGCCACTCTGGCGGCCAGCGATGAGCTGCGAGCTGCCACCCAACTCGCGCGGCTGGGAGCCGCGTGGATATTTATAGGTTGCGGAACCAGTTACTATCTGGCGCAGGCTGCGGCGGCGAGCTTCAACTATCTCAACTTAGCGGCGCACGCGGTGCCAGCTTCTGAATTATTAATGTATCCCGCACTTACCCTGCACGCGGGAAAAACATATATTCCGGTTGTGATCTCGCGTTCTGGCCGCACGTCAGAGGCGGTTCGCGTCGCCCAGATGTTGGAGAAGGAGCATGATCTCCGCTCCATCGCTATCACCTGTGCCGATGGCCAACCGCTGGAGGCTGCATGCAGCTTGACGTTGAAGCTTCTCGGTGCTGATGAGCAGAGTACCGTCATGACGCGATCGTTTACATCAATGTTGCTTGGCCTGCAATACCTCGCGGCAACAGTTTCTGTCAACGATACATTTCGACGAGAATTGCTTGATCTCCCGGAACAGGTGGAGTCTTTGCTGGAAGACATTCCGCAGCGGTTGCGATTGTTTGTAGAGTCTCGGAATTTCTCCGACTTCGTCTTCCTCGCCCAAGGTCCGCTGTTCGGCATTGCTTCGGAGTGCATGTTGAAGGTGACGGAATCCTCCTCGTCTTATGCGCAGGTATTTCACTCCCTGGAGTTTCGCCACGGCCCTAAATCGATCGCCAGTCCTGACACGCTGATTACATTTCTTATGTCGGAAACTTCTTACGACGCGGAAGTCGAGTTACTCGAAGAAATGCAGGCCCTCGGCGCAGCTACTATGGTGATCGCGAACCGCGTTGATAGTCGCGCGCAGCGGGCGGCTGACTTCGCCATCGAACTTGGTCTGCAATCGCCAGAGTATGCGCGTCTAGCGGCGTTCGTGATTTGGGGTCAACTGTATGGCGTTTACTATGGAATCAAGAAGGGCCTGAATCCGGATACGCCGAAAAATCTGACGCGCGTGGTCGAACTGAAGCCGGCAGTTAGCACTTAGTTGACCTTTTAGCTACAGCATAAAAGAACCAGCTTCCATGTCCAAGCTCGATATCGCAATCGTTGGGGAGATCAATCTCGATCTCATCCTCTACGGGTTGCCTGAGCAGATGCCAACCGAGCGCGAGTTGCTTGCCTCCGATTTTGCCGTCACGTTGGGCAGTTCCTCTGCCATCCTTGCGCATAATCTCGCCGCTCTTGGCAGCCAGGTGGGCTTTATTACGAAAGTCGGCGGCGATTCTTTCGGCGCTATTGCGACGGACCGTCTGCGTGAACGCGGTGTGCATTTAACTCGGGTCGCTCACGGCGCGAAGTCAGGCGTAACTGTTATTCTTCCGCACGAGAGCCAGCGCCACATTCTCACTTATCCGGGCACAATTTCCGAATTACGTTTTAAAGATATTGATCTCGATTATTTGGCCTCTGCGCGCCACTTCCATATGTCGTCGCTTTTTTTGCAGCGGGAACTGTTGCCGCATGTGCCCGAGCTTTTTCGTCGAGTGAAGTCAGCCGGTCTGACAACTTCGCTAGACACCAACGATGACCCTGAAGATCGCTGGAAGGACGGACTCGCGAAGATTCTTCCGCACGTAGATATTTTGCTGCCGAATGAGCGCGAAGCGATGAAGATTGCGGGGACTAACGACTTCGAAAACGCACTCTCGCGGCTGGGGCAAAAAGTGAAAACCGTTGTCGTCAAAATGGGCGCCAGCGGAGCAATTGCGATTCAGGACGGTCGTCGATTCAACGCGGAGGCTATCCCCGTGAAGGTCGTCGATCCGGTCGGCGCGGGAGACAGCTTCGATGCTGGATTTCTCCACCAATTTCTGCGCGGCGCGGATCTTGAGAAGTGCCTGGCTTATGGAAATTTGTGCGGGGCATTCTCCACCACCGATTGTGGCGGCACCGAAGCTTTTCGCGACAGAGCGCGAATGCAGGAATTCTTTCGTCGTCACGAAGCCAGCAATCAATAAAACTCAGCGGATTACTGGCACCGCCTCCAGCGTTAGAACCTCAAACGGCGCTAACTCGAAAACGTGCGGCGAGCCTGCGCTCAGTAGAAAAGGCTGTGTCGAGCGGTCCTTTGTCCACGGGCTTTTCGCTTGGAAATTTACGGGTGCGCCCTCCGGGATCTCGAACGCCTGCCCGACATCCGCCGAGAACTGCTGTGGCTTGTTACTCGGATTCCTCAGGACGAGAATCGCTTTCTTGGACGACCATGAAGCCCAGCCATAGACTTCAAGTTTCGCCGGATCGCCTCCGACCCAATGCGAGTCACGCAGAATTGTTGCGTTCTGACGCGACCACTTCGCCGCCTCCGCGATGGTATCCCAATTCTCTTTGGTCAACAGCGAAGGCGTGATGTACATCTCCTGCAACTGCGTGCCGGTGCCGAAATAGTCGTGGACCTCGTCGGTGAAATCATGGTTCGGATCGGTGCCCAAATTCTTCGCATGGCGCGCGTAGATGAGCCCGTGCAGCATCAGTGCATTCAGGGGATAGAGCGGACCAGCCTTCACCACATGCTCGTATGTGTCAGCATCGCGGTAGGTGATCCACTTCTGGCGCCAGGTGCCGACGCCCGCAAAGCTGTGATCGTCGCCGCCTCGCCAGATTGAATCGGCGTATTGCAGCCAAAACGGCGATGGATAGGTACCGGTCGTGAGGTTGATATAGATGGCAGGCTCGGCCGCGCGCATATCCTGAATCAGGTTTATCGCCGCATCGAAGTCACTATCGAATTTGCTGCCGGGAATCACCTCGTTTGCGTTTCCCGTGCCGTCGATCTTGAATTGATTTACTCCGTAGGCACGAATCATCTCCACGCAAACATCGTGGAAGTGACGATAGTATTTTGGTCCCGAGAGCGCGAAGCCATCCTTATTTGTCTCGAATCCTTGTTCCACGCCAAACTTGATCCGTTCTTCATGCGGCTTCCCGTAACCACCCCAGGGAGACAGCCAAATGCCCGGCGCAGCGCCATATCTGGCGGTGGCCTCTTTTACCGGAGTGAATCCGTCAGGGAAACCGGAGTTGAATCGCCATAGCGTTTTTGGATCATCCCATCCGTCGTCGAAGAGAAACGAATCGAGCGAGACACCGCGCAGTTTGTTCAACTGTGTTCCGAAAGCATGGATTCGATCGAGTGCGCCAGTTTGATCAAACTTACCGAAATATCCGAGGTCGTACCAGGAGTTGTAATGCAGAAAGGTGCGATAGGGATGCGCACGCTCACGCTCCACATAGTTGAGAAAGCCGCGGCGTAATTGGGTTGGTGGCGTTACGCCGATCACCGATGAATATTTCACCTCATGATTCGCAGGCAGAGGGATTTTCCGGGAGAGCGCGCACGTCGCAACACCATCCGAGACCTCGCATTTAGAAAGGGGATGTTCGAAGCCGGCAAAAATGCCATCGGCGACAACCGGCGAACCCATCACGCTCCCAACAACCTTTGCCGCAGGCAGATTCCAATCGATCAAACGGATTTCGGAAACTGGGACATCCTGGCCCAACGCGCGTACCGTAATTTCCTGCCGGAGATAGTTTGAACCATCGCGAAGAATTCCGGCCCATGCCACGCGGATGTTTTCAGAGGCCGATTGTAAGGTGACACCAATTTTCTTGCCGCCGATTCTTTCAGAGAGCCTCGATGCGTTCGGATTCGCAGGGAGGTCTTCCACGGTGGGCGTAGAGACCAACGACATCTGTGAGGCGGGAAAGTCGCGACCGTCCTTCAAGTAAATGACGAACACTTCGCCCGTGACTGGCGCAGATTGTTTCGCGAGAAGATCGTCGAATTTAGTGAACTTGAATTTGCCGTTCTCAGTCGTCCACTCAACTAAAAGCGCACGGTTGGCGAGTGAAAGCTTGGTTCCGTCGCTGGCGGCAACTGCTTGTCCCGGATCGATCGTGAGAAGCGACGAAGGCAATGCGGCTGTCTGAGAATGGGCAATTGTCGCAGTAGCGGCGAGCAACGCAAGGAAAGCGAAGACCGGAAGAGATTTCACTGGAACCGTCCGCGAATAAAACGGCTATTATTTCGGTTGCGAGCGCCCTGGCTGAATTGAATCATCGGCGACGATCCAGCCTACCACGGCTTCTCAAAAACTCTTGAGCAACCCGCATGTAAAGGAACGATGGATGACGGAAGCAGATAAATTCATAGCGATGGTTTCGGCGAGAGCAACCGTCGATCTTCCCCTCGGTGATTTTCAGCCGCGCTCGATGCTGGTTACTCCAGTCCATGAAGTATTGAGGGCGAAGTTTCCGGCGATTGACTTCCACAATCACCTCGATGCGCAGGATCCCGCGGACGTGGTTCGAATTATGGATGTCTGTGGAATTGAGAGGACGGTCAACATCACTATGAAAGTGGGGGACGAAGCGCGATCCATCATGCGCCGCTTTCACTCGTTTGCGCCGGGACGTTTCTCGACGATCGCATGGATGGACTGGAGAGGCCTCCACTCTTCGGATTTCTTCGCACGCGCGGTTGAGAATTTGCGAAGCTTTATTGAAGCAGGCGCGTGCGGACTGAAAATCTGGAAGGATCTTGGGCTACAACTGCGCGATACCGATGGCGAACTGCTCCGAATTGATGATGTGAGGCTGGGGCCGCTGTTTGACGAGACCGCGACGCTTCGCGTTCCGGTGATGTTCCACATCGCAGATCCGGACGCATTCTTTCTTCCCATCGACCGGTTCAATGAGCGCTACGAGGAACTGGCCGCGCATCCGGACTGGGGCTTCCACGGATCGCAATACAGTAAGGACGAGTTGTTGGAACAGCGCGACCGTGTGTTTGCTCGGCATCCTCAAACTACGTTTGTCGCGGCGCATATGGCCGAGAAACCGGAGAACCTCGCCTATCTCGACAAGCTGCTTTCAACGTATCCTAACGTTTTTGTTGACATGAGCGCACGAACTGCCGAACTCGGGCGCCAACCCTACACCTCGCGCGATTTCTTTCTAAAGCACGCTGACCGTATCCTGTTCGGGACAGACCTGGTTCCTACGGTCGAGATGTATCGACTGCATTTTCGTTTTCTCGAAACGGCTGACGAATATTTCGAGTATCCGTCGCATGCGTCGCGGCAGGGACGCTGGAATATTTATGGGCTGCATCTTCCGGATGACGTGCTGCGGAAGATTTATTGCGAAAACGCGTTGCGTTTATTCAGCGGCCGTGTAGCAATCTAAATATTTCTGCGGACTTCCAAGCGCCTCGACCAGGTCGCGCATAAACTCCGCGGCTCGCGCGCCATCCACTACGCGATGATCGCTCGAAAGCGTCAAGGTCATCATGGGACGAATGCCAGGCTGAGCGGCTGAACCTTCCCCGACCGGCACTACGCGATCGGCGATCGCTCCGACGGCGAGAATGGCGGCTTGCGGTGGAATGATGATGGCGGTGAAGGCATCGACTCCGAACATGCCGAGATTGCTGATGGTGAAGGTGCCTCCGGAGAGATCGGCGGGACGAAGCCTGCCACTGCGCGCATGTTCTGCCAAATCACGCCGCAGCAGCGCAATCTCGCTGAGTTTCATTTTGTCGGCGTGGCGGATTACTGGCGCGACTACGCCGTCTTCTACGGCCATCGCTACTCCGACGTTAATGTCGGGGTTGGTGCGGACTGATTCCTGTATCCAGCTTGCATTTAGACGTGAATGCTTGCGGAGCACGCTCGCCACCAGCGCTATGAGGAGATCGGTATGGGTGAGTTTCGCGCCGCCTGCCTGTTCTATTTCGGCGCCCAGCTTTTGGCGCGCCGCATTCAGAGCAGAAGCGTCTACTTCGCGTATGACAAAAAAGTGAGGAACGGTCGTCCAACTCTGCGTGGTGCGTTCGGCCATCAGGCGAGAAATCGTGCTGCCGCTATCGGCCGGCGCGGCAGACGCAGAACTTCTGGCTTCTGCGGCGGCGAGAATATCAGAAGCAAGAATTTCTCCGCCGGGGGCCGAACCGCGCACATCAGCGAGATTGACACCTCGTTCGGTGGCTAGGCGCCGCGCCTTCGGAGAAATCTTGATGGGCTGAGTTGCGGATTGCGTCGCGGCTGAGGCTGGCGTTACGGTGGGGCTTGCAGGTCCGGAGGTGGTCACGCTAGAGGTGGTTTTTCTTCCCGAGGCGGCGGTGACTTCATCCGTGGGAGGAGTTTCTCCGGGGCGCACGATCCACGCAATAGTGTGGCCCACGGGCACTTCGGCGCCGGCCCGTACTTTGATTCCCGCGAGCACGCCTTCGCCGGGGGATTCAATTTCCATGACCGCTTTGTCGGTTTCGATTTCGAGCAGCGGCTCGCCCTTCGCGACCGATTCCCCTTCTTTCTTCAGCCACGAAATGAGCTTGCCGGTTTCCTGAGCCATTTCAAGCGCGGGCATAACGACACTGATCGCCATAGTTAATTTTCTGCCTGGATCCAAATTGGTTAGTGCAGCAGCGGTGCGCTTATCAGTCGCTGACGCCGACCCGCTCCTGCTTGGAACTGGCTTCGATCATCTCGCGCACCCGTTTGCTCGGCTTCGATTCGGTTTCACGGATCGCCGGAAGCGGACCGTCGACTGTGACGTAGTGCCGACCAGCGACCAGAAGCTCTTCGGCCGGGAAACGCGTGATGACTTCGTGACCGGTTTCGGTGACGACAATTTCTTCTTCGATGCGCGCCGCGCTCCAACCGTCGGTAGACGGCCAGAAAGTTTCGAGAGCGAACACCATGCCCGGCTTGATCTCGCAGGAATGTTCGAGCGACACGAGGCGGCTGATGACGGGCTTCTCCCAGATGGCGAGGCCGATGCCGTGACCGTATTGCAGCGCGAAACAGGCTTCTTCGTTGGGGAAACCGAATTCTTGTGCCTTCGGCCACACCGACGCAATCTCGGCCGTCGTTCGACCTGGGCGCACGAGTTCAATCGCTGCGTCGAGATATTCGCGGCATCGCTTGTAGGCATCGTTCATCGCGTGCGAGGCGTAGCCGATCGTGAAACAACGGTAGTAACAGGTGCGATAGCCCATGTAGGAGTGAAGTATGTCGTAATAGACGGGATCGCCGGGACGCAACACGCGATCGGAGAAAACGTGCGGATGCGGATTGCAGCGCTCACCGGATATTGCGTTGACGGCTTCGACGTATTCGGAGCCCATGTCGTAGAGCACTTTGCTCACCAGGCCGACTGCCTGATTTTCGCTCATGCCCGGCTTCATGGCGCGATAGAGTTCGTCGTAAGCGGCGTCAACCATCATGGCGGAGTGGTTGAGCAGGCTAATTTCGTCGCGCGTCTTGATCAGGCGCGCCTCTGACATGAGCGCCTGGCCATCGACCACTTTGATGCCTTCTTTTTGCAGGGCGAAGAGGACCGGCAACTCGATGATGTCGATTCCGACGGGCTCTTTGTGCAGGCCGCGCATTTCGAGTTCGATGCGAATTTTCTTTGCGACATCTTCGGCGCGCCCCATCTCGGGCGTCATGGCGCCGCGCAGCACGGAGATGCCGGCGCGCGAACGCTCTCCTAGCCAAGGGCAATGCAATTGGTGGTGCTTGGCGGCGGAGCCGAAATCCCACAAGATCGGCTCGTCATTTTGCGGGAGGAGGGTGAAGCGATTCGCTTTGTCCTGTGCCCATGTTCCTATATGAGTCGCCGTCAGGTAGCGGACGTTGTTCATGTCGAAGCAGAGGAGGGCCCCCATTTCGGATTTTTGTAGAAGATCTTTGGCGCGCGCCAGGCGCTCGCGGCGCAGGCGATCGAAGTCGATCCGGTTTTCCCAATCCACCGCCATCGTTCCGTAAGTTGGAAGAGCCATAATTTCTCCTTAATATGCGTGAAGCCGGCGAAACGCCGGCGCTACCGTCCGCACATTGCGCGAGCGGCTTCGAACACGGTTTGTTCGGTGGGCACGGTTACATCTTCCAATGGCGGCGAAAACGGAATTGGAACATGCATCGCGCCCATGCGCTTCACCGGAGCGTCGAGATCATAGAATGCGCCGGTGGCGATCACGGAGGCAAGTTCGGCGGTGACACCATAGCGTTCGTAGCCTTCGTCGAGCACGATCGCCCGCGAAGTTTTCTTTGCCGATTCGATCAGAGTTGTTTCGTCGAGCGGCCACATAGTGCGCGGATCAACCACTTCAGCGCTGATTCCGATTTCTTCGAGCATTGTGGCCGCGCCTAGCGCGACCTGCACCATGCTGCTGGTGGCGACGAAAGTAATGTCCTCGCCCACGCGTTTTATATCCGCGACGCCGAGCGGGACGGTGTAATCTCCGGCAGGCACCGAGCCCTTGAGTTTGTACATCATCTTGTCTTCGAAAAAGACGACCGGGTTTTCATCGCGAATTGCGGACTTCAGTAATCCCTTGGCGTCGTACGGCGTCGAAGGCAAAACCACTTTTAATCCGGGAACGTGGCAGAACCATGCGTGCAGCGACTGTGAGTGTTGCGCAGCGGAGCGGCGGGTTGCTCCCATGGTGGTGCGCATCACCATCGGCACTTTCCACTTTCCGCCGGACATGTAGTGGACTTTCGCGGCCTGGTTGACCATCTGGTCCATGGTCAAAGTGACGAAGTCGCCAAACATGATGTCGACCACGGGGCGCATTCCCGTCATCGCCGCGCCCACTGCGAGCCCGGTGAAGCCGGCTTCCGAAATCGGCGTATCGAGCACGCGCTCTTTGCCGAATTCTTCCAGCAGGCCGGAGAGAACTTTGAATGGCGTGCCCGCCTCGGCCACGTCCTCACCCATGATGCAGACAGTCTTGTCGCGGCGCATCTCTTCGGCGAGGGCCTCGCGGATTGCCTGCGCGAAGGTCAGTTCGCGGTCTTTTTCAGTTTCAGCGTGAATGTGCGCTTCAGGCATAGACGTCCTCGTCCACTTCGTCCGCAGAGGGATACGGCGCGGCGATGGCGAATTCGACCGCCTTTTTCATCTCGGCTTCAAGCTCGGTCTCAACGCGAGCAAGCGCCGCAGCATCGGCAAGATTCTGCTCGACCAGCCACTTCCCGAAATTTACGATCGGATCCCTCTCCGTTTTCCAGAGGTGTTCTTCCTGCTTGGAGCGGTAATATTCGCGATTGATATCGCCTACGTGATGGCCGTGATAGCGATACGTGTTGCAGAGCAAGAATGCGGGACCATCGGCGCGCCGTGCACGATCGACCAGTCGCTTCGCGGTGTTATAGACGGAGAGCACATCCTGGCCGTCCACGGTGGCAGCTTCAAGACCGAAGGAAGTGGCGCGGGCCGCGATGTCTCCGGCGGTGCATTCCGAGTAGTGCGTGTATTCGGTATAGAGATTGTTCTCGCACACGTAAATCACTGGCAGTTTGAAAAGTTGCGCGAGATTCATTTCTTCGTAGAGCACACCCTGGCCGAGCGCGCCTTCCCCGAAGAAACACACTGACACGCGGTTGTTGCCGAGACAACGGGCCGAAAATGCGGCACCGGTCGCGATGCCGGCGCTGCCGCACACGATGGCGTTCGCTCCCAAATTGCCGGTGGCCGGATCGGCAATGTGCATGGAGCCGCCTTTGCCCTTGCAGTAGCCAGCCTTTTTGCCGAGCAGTTCGGCAAACATTCGATCGGGGAAAGCGCCTTTCGCCAGGCAATGCCCGTGACCGCGATGCGTGCTAGTGATGTAATCGGTGCGCTCGAGCGCCTCGCAAACGCCGACAGCGATCGCCTCTTCGCCAATATAAAGATGCGCCAGGCCCGGCATGAGCGCGCGTGTGTAAAGCTCGTTGACCTGCGCCTCAAATTGGCGGATGGCCATCATCTGCCGATACATGCGCAGCCACAGTTCGACTTTTTCAGAAGCTTCTCGCGGCTGGGTCGCGGTTGTCATTGTGATCTTTACTCTCGAATCTTTATTTCTGAATTCCTGACATGCGCGCAAGGACGTCGAAGACTACGGCGAAGTCGAGCTTCTCCCAACCCATGCCGCGCGCGGCGGTTAGAAATTCGTTGCTGACGGCGGTCGTCGGAAGGGGCACGTTGAGCTTGCGGCCCAGTTCCATCGCCAACAGCATGTCCTTCTGCATCATGTTTACGTCGAACCAGGCTTCTTCCGGTTGCTGCAACACAAAAGGGCCGCGATAGACGACCATCGGCGACGCGATCGCGCTGTGAACCATGACGTCTACTGCAACCTCGCGCGAAATTCCGCTCTTTTCCGCCAGCAGCACGCCTTCGGAAAAGGCCATCATCTGCACTGCCAATTGCAGATTCAATGCGATCTTCATCGACAGCGCCACGCCGTTGTCGCCGACGTGCGTGACTTTCGGACCGATGTCGTGAAGCAGAGGTTTCAGATGCTCGAAGGTCTCCGTACGGCCTCCGACCATCACCGAGAGCTTGCCTTGCTGCAAAGTGATGACGCTGCCCGAGACTGGAGCGTCGACCATGTCGGCATTCTTTTCGCGAACCTTCGCCGCCAGCGCGCGGCTGACTTCGGGGCTGACGGTGCTCATGTCGATGTGAAATTTACCGGCGCCGATGCCGGCGAGCAATCCATCGGGCCCATCCGTCACCGCCGCGAGCGCGGCGGCGTTTGTGACCATCGTGAATGTGACATCCGACGCAGCCGCTACGGCCTTGGGAGAATCGGCGAACTTCATTCCCTTGTCGATTAGCCACTGCGCCTTCGATCGCGTCCGGTTGTAGCCGGTCACGGTGTGCCCTTTTTCGAGCAGCCGGGCCACCATGTTGCCGCCCATCACGCCGAGGCCGATGAATCCAAGTTTCGCCATAGAACGATTCCTTCTTGATTATGAATGCGGCTTGACGCGCGAACTGCGGGAGCTTTTCTTTGCCGGAGAAGGCGACGAATCCTGTAGCACCTGCTGGAGGTGAGCGCGCATCGCTTCTCGCGCAGCGTCTGAGTCTCGTTGCTCAATGGCCGCGAGAATACGCTTGTGATGGTACTGCCCGCGCTGCGGACCTCCCTCAACATTGAAAATGCGGCTGCGCTGTTCGCGTAACAGGCCAACAATCGAGTCAAGGAGAGAGAGAATCAGCGGATTCCCGACCGCCTCCGCCAGCGCCAGATGGAAATCGAGATCTGCTTCCACGTATCCGTCCGGGTCAAGGAGATTGCAATCCATTTCGGCTACGGCCTCGCGCATGGTGGTGAGCAGTTGTTCCTCGATTCGGTTGGCAGCCAGGCCGGCAATATCAGGCTCAAGCACTAGCCTTAGCTCTGCCAGGTTCGCAGAGCCTTCCTGCTGATTGACGCGGATCATCAGATCGAGCGATTGCCGCGTGGCTTGCGAAGTGCCATTGGTCACGAATGTGCCGCGTCCGGAGTAGGCCTCGACCAGCCCTTTTTCGCGGAGGGTCTTCACCGCCTCGCGCACAGCCGTGCGGCTGACTCCGAAGCGCTGCGCCAGGTCCCGCTCCGCCGGCAATTGATCTCCCGGCTTGAGCTGGCCTTTCAGAATCGAGTCTTCCACCTGCTGCACGATCTGCTCGTACAGGCGCGAGGTCTTCACTGCCCGATACATCGGCTTGGCGGCCAAAGGCGCGGCCGGTTGGTTGCTCATTCGAACCTCAACAAGAGCTAGGACATTTGCCATATCGGTATAGTGGTCTAACCACTATACCATGACAATCTTGCGTGCCACGATTACTGAATCCAAACTGTCTTAATGTTCACAAACTCCCGAATACCGTGTTCGGCCAATTCGCGTCCATGGCCGGAATACTTTACGCCACCGAATGGCAGGCGCGGATCGGACGCTACCATCTTGTTGAGAAAGACCATACCGGCGTCGAGTTCATTGATGAATCTCTCGGTCTCAGCCGGATCGTTCGTCCAGGCGCTGGCGCCCAGCCCAAAGCGAATGTCATTGGCGATGTGGATCGCCTGATTGATGTCCTTGACGCGAAAGATTGACGCTACAGGGCCGAAGAATTCCTCTTTATATGCGGGCGAGGCCTTCGGGATATCGGTGAGCACGGTGGGCGCGTAAAAGGCTCCAGGACGGTCGAGAGGATGGCCGCCAGTCAGGACGCGCGCACCTGCCGCCACCGTTTTTTGCACGTCGGCGTCCAGGGAAGCGACCGCATCGGCGCTCGAGAGTGGCCCCAGTTGAGTGCTTTCGTCGAAGGGGTCGCCGACGCACAACTCGCTCATGCGTTTCACGAACCTGCGTTCGAACTCATCGGCAATTTTGTCGGACACAATGAATCGCTTGGCGGCGATGCAGGATTGGCCATTGTTCTGGACGCGGGCATCGACTGCGGTGGCAACGGCCGCGTCGAGGTCGGCGCTCGGCATGACTATGAAAGGATCGCTGCCGCCCAACTCAAGCACCACTTTTTTGATGCGTTTCGCAGCGGAAACTCCAACTTGAATTCCGGCCTGCTCGCTGCCGGTTAACGTTGCGGCGACGACTCGCGAATCGTTCAAGATGCTATCGACCGGCCCGGAGCCGATCAGCAGTGTCTGGAACACTCCCTCGGCAAAACCAGCGCGGCGCACAATTTCTTCAATCTTGAGCGCACATTGCGGGACGTTCGAAGCGTGCTTGAGCAGCCCTACGTTACCTGCCATGAGCGCCGGCGCGACGAAACGAAACACCTGCCAAAAAGGAAAGTTCCACGGCATGATGGCAAGGATCGGCCCGATGGGTAGGTAGCGGACGAAACTCTTCTTCGCGCTGGTTTCGATCACTTCATCGGCGAGGAATTTCTCGGCGTTTTCCGCGTAATAACGGCAGCCCGTCGCGCACTTCAGCGCCTCGGCTACAGCGGCCTTTAAGGGCTTGCCCATCTCGAGGGTCATCAAGTGGGCACACTCGTCGTTTTCTTGTTCCAAAATCTCGGCCGCGCGCATCATTTTGCTCGCGCGGTCGGCGAACGATGTGCGCCGATGTTTCGAGAATGCCGAAGCTGCGCGCTGCAACTTCTCCTCAATCTCCGCCGCCGTGAGCGGCTCGAACGTTTTGAGCAATTCTCCGGTTGCGGGATTGATGGTTGCTATCGCCATGCCAGGTTCTTCCCCTTTATGGGGCTGGATTGATGATTCAGCCGCCGTACTCCACAAACATAGCAGCCAGGGGAGTTGCTTGTTTGTGGTCGGACCACAATACTACTTGACGGGTAGGCCACGTCAAGGCTATATCTTCAAATCGCGAACTTTCCGTATCACCCCGAAAGCGGTCGCGAATTGTCGGGCCTATAAAATCGTCCATCCTCACAGATGAGGATCTGGAGGTCGTAATGCATTCTCCGTCGAATGGCATTCGGGTTGTTGCCATTGTCTGCCTGATTTTCGTCCTGACTATTCCGCTCATTTCGCAAACTACGTCGGGCCGCATTCTAGGTAGTATCAGCGATCAATCCGGCGCCTCGGTGGCGGGAGCGACCGTTACTATAACCGATGTGCAGCGCGGCACGGCCCGCACCGTGACCACCGATCCTTCGGGTGATTATGTTGCCCCCGAACTGCAACCCGGCGTTTACAAAGTGCGAGCCGAGGCCAAGGGATTCAAGAGCGTAGAGCGCCCCAACATCGCGGTCGAGGTTGCAGAGGATGTGCGGGTCGACCTCGCGCTGCCGACTGGCCAGGTTTCCGAGACGGTCGTGGTTACCGACGAGGTTGCGCTCGTTAATAGTACCTCGGCCACCTTGGGCGGCACCTTGAGCAATGCGGAGATCAACGATCTTCCATTGAATGGGCGCAACTACGAGAACCTGCTCCAACTTCGTCCCGGCGTGATTCGCTATCCCGGCGGAGGATTCTCGACCACCAGCACGAATGGCCTGCGCGCGGAAGACAATGCTTATTTCGTTGAAGGACTGTTCAACAGCGAGCCCTACTCGGGCCAAGCCATCATCAATGGAGCCGGCATCGCAGGCGATTCGGCGACCATTCTGCCGATCGATTCGATCCAGGAATTCAATATCGAAGAACTCGCGCCAGCGGAATTTGGCTGGAAGCCCGGTGCGGTCGTCAACGTCGGCCTCAAGTCCGGCACCAATCAGATTCATGGCACCGCGTTCGCGTTTGGGCGCGACGGGGTGATGGACGCGCGGAACTTTTTCAATACGGTACCGAATACCAAGCTTCCGAGAACGCTGGAGCAATATGGCGGCAGCGCTGGCGGCCCGATTGTCAAAGACAAGGTTTTTTTCTTCGGAGCCTACGAAGGGCAGATGTATAACGTGGGGAACGACTACGGCGGTGTAGCCAGCCCATTTATGGTCCCTTCCTCGACCAACGCCGGCAACTGCCTGGCACTGGCCTCGGGCGACTGCGCTAACAGTATCCCTGATGCGATCGCGGATCTGCAGGCGGCAGGAATCCCGATCAGCCCAGCCAGTCTGAACATTTCGGGCTGCTCACTCTCTGGCACATGCAATGGAACCGGGTTCCCCACCAATAACACTCAAAGCACTTCGATCACGAATGGATTCCCGAACGACGTCACGATTTACAATGCGATCGGCAAGGTCGACGCCAACCTCACCGCGAATAACCGCGTCAGCGGGATGTACTTCTTCGGTAACAATACGGGAACGGTAGAAGACTTTCCTGAGTTGCAATCGAAATGGCGATCCGATATTCACACGCGGGCGCAGGTGGTCGGCGGAAGTTGGGCGTGGACGCCCAATCCGCGTTGGGTCAACGAAGCGCGCTTTGGCTACAACCGACTTTATCAGCCCACCTTGCCGGGTGATCTCAACACACCCGCGAGCAGCTACGGGCTTGACACCGGAGTTTCCGGTCCGGAAACAGGCGGCCTGCCACGCATCAGTTTTGGCCCTACCTTTACTGGACTAGGAGGGTTCAAGTGGCCGAAATTTCAAGGACCTGATTCGATCACGCAGTTTATCGATCACGTTTCCTACAACGCTGGCAAGCACGCAGTGAAGTTCGGCTTCGAATTGCACCATAACGTTGTGACCAATGCCTCGTATGGCAATGCCAGGGGCAGCATCAAGTTCACGCCGGGCGTTTATTCCAGCACAGTGTTCCCCGGTGTGACATCTACGAAGCTGGAGGATTTCTTTGCCGGTGCACCCACCATCGCGTCTGTGGAGGTGGGCAATCCAACCCTACACCTGCATAACTGGGCTTACTCCTTGTTTGCGCAAGATGACTGGCGCATTGCCCGTAACCTGACGTTGAATCTTGGCCTGCGCTACGAATACAGCACGGTGTTGCAGGAAGATCACAATCTGCTAGGCAATTTCGACCCGAACGTGGGCCTGGTGCAAGTCAATACGGGCCCCAATCGTATCTCAAATGTCTACAACCCCGATCACACCAACTTCGGTCCCCGCGGTGGTTTTGCGTGGGATGTATTTGGCAAGGGACAGACCGTGCTACGCGGCGGCGCCGGTCTGACGTATGAGACCGTGAACTGGCAGTCGTTCATCGCCTTTAACAATGCTTTTGGCTTAGGCAGTGTTCCCACCGGAGCCATCATCGACGCTAGTGGAGATACGTCTGGCGGCACGATAACGACCGCAAACATTAGTGTCACTCCCTCCATTCCCTGGGACAATGGGCCGGTCTACGGCAACTTGGGCACGGTCAATTGTTTCCTCGGCCCGTGCCCGATCATGACCGTCGACAGGGGCCTGACAACCCCGTACGTCTGGAATTGGAGCCTCAGCGTGCAGCACTCATTTACTCCAAACCTCACGCTGGAAATGGCCTATGTCGGCAATCACGGCGGGAATCTGACGGGGATTCGCGACATCAATCAGCCGCCAGTTGGTTCTGGATGGTCCGCAGCGGCAATCGCCACCTGCGTAGCCTCGGGATACACCGATCCCGTTAACTGCGCTTCAAACGGTGGCGCCGAGACAGCAGCCGAGCCCTTTGTTAACAAGTTCCCGTACCTGGCGAACATTTTTCAGATGGGAAACGTTTTTCGCTCCAATTACGATGGTCTGCAAGTTACGCTCAACTCGAGGAATTTTCACGGCCTGAACATGGTAGCCGGCTACACCTGGTCGCACGCCATGGATGACTTGAGCGCAAACTGGGACTTCGGTTACGGATCGGGTCTGCCGCAGAATGCTCATAATCCGGCTGCAGAATACGGGAACAGCGATTTCGACGTTCGGCAGCGCTTCACGCTTTCGATGACCTATGCTATCCCCGGCAGGAAAGGCTACGGCCAATCCTTAGAGGGATGGGAGCTCAACACCATCATCACACTGCAAAGTCCGCAATTCTGGGGGCCGATGGACGAGGGAACCGACGCAGCAGGTATTGGTGCGTTGCCCGTCAGCCCTCCGGCGAACACCCCCATCCGCTGGAACTTCTTCGGGAATCCAAGCGATTTCAAGCCGTCGGCGTCTGGAATTCCTTACTTTCCCGGTAATCACGTTCAGGGAAATCCGACCAACAATGCGGAGTGCAACACGCAAGCGCTGGCTCTGGACGCGGGAAATACCGCGGGGCCTGCCAGCACTGCATTGAACCTGTTCGGTTGTTACGCGGAAGGCAACAACGTCATGATCCCACCGGCACTTGGACAATTTGGAAACATGAGTCGAAATATATTCCCCGACCTCGGTTTCAAAGACGTGGATTTTTCTGTAGCTAAGAATTGGCACTTTACAGAACGTCTGCATGCGCAATTCCGGGCAGAGTTCTTCAACATTTTCAACCATCCCAATCTGGCCAATCCTTACGGCGGACAGAACGGTTTCGGTCTCAACGACCCTTCCGTTCAGCCATTTGGATGTGCCTGTGCCACGCCTGACGTAGCCGCTGCCAACCCTGTGATCGGCTCCGGCGGAAGCCGCGCCGTTCAACTAGGGTTGAAGCTTATTTTTTGACGAGTCGCATCTCCCCTGAACCGGGGCCGGATCTCCTCCGGCCCCGTCTTTTTGAATTCGGAAAGGAATTGGTCCCGTGTCTCTACGATCAGAACGTCATCATCAAGTCTCTCGGTTGTCGATCTCGTTAGCTGGCTTAGCAATGGCTGTTGCTCTGCTATTTCTGCTCGCCGCCCCCTGCTTTTCGCAGGAGCACGCCGAGCGGACTATCGACGAAATTAAGACGGAAGCAATTCACCGCGCCGAAGTTGGGCAGTATCCCCTCATCGGCCTTGATGCTGGCGACGTGCGGGAAGCGCTCAACTCGGTTCACACGCGCGATAAAGATGAGTGGGCGGCGGCGTTTATGGCCGTTGCCGATCGCTACATGAACGAGGCCAAGTCGCTGGAGAAGACTGACCCTGCGAAAGCGAATGCCGATTACATCCGCGCCTGGCGGCTTTATTCTTTTGGACGCTGGCCGATTCCGGCCTCACCGGGCAAGCAGCGCTCGTACGAAAAGGCGCTCGAGGCCTTTCGCGCTCATGCGCGCTTCTTCGATCCGCCGATGGAGATCGTGAAGATTCCTTTTGAAGGGAAAGAGATCATCGGCTATCTTCGACTGCCGAAGAATGCAACCGGCCCTGTGCCGCTGGTGCTCGCGGTGAATGGATTGGACAGCCGCAAGGAAGATCTGGCGGAGAGCTTCAGCGCGATCCTTCCTTTCGGCGTTGGGTATCTCGCCGTCGATGGCCCGGGGACTGGGCAGAATCCAATCAAAGTCAGTGAAAATGCGGATCGCATGCTCTCTCGCGTGCTTGATTACATTGCCACGCGTCCCGAGATCGACAAGAATCGCGTGGCCATGCACGGCGTGAGTTGGGGCGCATATTGGGCGACGAAGATGGCGATTGTGGAGCGCGACCGCTTGAAGGGAGCGAGCGCGCAGTCACCTCCCGTCGACACTTTTTTTCAAAAAGATTTTCTGATGAATTCGTTGATCGGTAACCGTGAATATCTGTTTGATCAGGTCCCGGCACTGATGGCGATTTTCGACAACGTGCACACCATCGACGAAATGGCCGAAGAGTTGCCGAAGATGTCGCTGGTCAAACAAGGACTGCTGGGCAAGCCGATGGCGCCGATGCTCATTCTCGCGGGTGTCAAAGATACGCAGGTTCCGATTTCCGACATCTACTTACTGTTGAGCAAGGGCGACGTGCCGAAGACCGGGTGGATCAACCCGTTGGGCGGCCATTTGGGACGGCAAGTCGGCGTGTGGCCTGATCCCCGCATCTTCAAAGAAGTAATTATTCCATGGCTGGTCCGCGTGCTCGAACCCGAGCCGGCGAGATAAGCGACAAAATGACGGAGACGCTTACACCTGCGCAATCCGTGTCTGCCAATGCCACGCCCGCATCCCGTAAAACGCCTTTCTATCGCGTTCTTTGGGTGCAGGTGCTGGTGGCGATGGCACTGGCTATTGTGCTGGGCTACGTCGATCCGGCTCGCGCGATTGCGATGAAGCCGCTGGGCGATGCGTTCATCCGCATGATCACGATGATCATCACGCTGATCATCTTCTGCACAGTGGTCACCGGCATCGCTGGCATGGAGAATCTGAAAAAAGTCGGGCGCGTCGGCGGCCTGGCACTCCTTTACTTCGAAATCGTTTCTACGGTCGCGCTGCTGATCGGCCTTGTCGTCGGCAACGTCGTGCATCCGGGCAGCGGCTTCAATGTCAACGTCGCCGCGCTGGATGCCAAGTCTGTGGCCGATTATGCCGGTCAGGCGAAAGCGCAGAGCGTCACCGAATTTCTGATGCACATCATCCCGACGACGGTCGTCGATGCCTTCGCCAAAGGAGACATTCTCGAAGTCGTTTTTGTGGCGTTGCTCTTCGGTTTCGCGTTGTCGGCGGCTGGGGCGCGCGCTAAACCGCTGGTCGAAGTCATCGACTCCCTCACTCACGTAGTCTTCCGAATCGTGAGCATTCTCATGATCTTTGCGCCCATTGGTGCTTTCGGAGCGATGGCCTACACGGTGGGCAAGTTCGGTCTGGCTTCTCTCGGCCCTCTGGCTAAACTGATTGCAACTTTTTGGCTCACTTCGACGCTCTTTGTCGTAATCGTACTCGGCGCCATAGCCTGGGCGGCCCACTTTAACATTTTTCGCTTTCTCGCCTATATCAAGGAAGAGATTCTGCTGGTGCTGGCAGTAAGTTCGTCGGAGATCGCGATTCCGACTTTGATGGCCAAGTTGGAGAAACTCGGCTGTTCCAAGTCTCTGGTGGGATTGATTGTCCCAACCGGATTCACCTTCAACACTGATGGAACAAGCCTGTACATGACCCTCGCCGCTCTGTTCGTGGCGCAAGCCACCAACACGCACCTGACGCTGACGCAGCAACTTACTATTCTCGCTGTAGCGGTGCTGACTTCGAAGGGCGCCAGTGGAGTGCAAGGCGCATCGTTCATCGCACTCGTGGCGACGCTTTCCGTGATTCCGACAATACCCGTTGCCGGCATGGCATTGATTCTCGGGATCGACCGCTTCCTGAGTATGTTCAGAGCCCTGGTCAATATGATTGGTAACGGAGTAGCGACGCTTGTCCTAGCGCGCTGGGAGGGGGAACTGGACAGCGAAACACTTCGGCAAGGCTTAGCTCAGCCCTCATAAACTCTTCGTCTGCAGTTTGGCAATTCATCGCAGGCTTTCCCACGCAGCCACGAAATTCTCACATCCTTCAATTTTGAACGGTGTTACTATCGACCTGCGTTCCCTACTTTCTACCCAGGCATCGCGGATGACTCAATCCTCGCGTTCCGTCGCCTCGCCTCGCGTGGTCAACATTGCCGATTTGCGCGAGATCGCTTTCCGGCGCACACCCGCAGCCGTTTTCGATTATCTTGATGGGGGCGCAGAGGGCGAAGTCACGCTCCGCGAAAATTGCCGCGTCTTTGAGGATGTCACTTTCCGTCCCCGGCAGGCGGTTGCATTCGCCGAGTGTAACTTCCGTACGCGTGTTCTCGGATACGATCTTGCTCTGCCTTTCATGCTCGCGCCCGTCGGCTACAGCCGCATGATGCATCCGGCAGGTGAAGTAGCGGCCGCACGCGCCGCAGGCACCGCAGGCACCGCCTACATTCTCTCCACCATATCCGGATACCAACTCGAGGAAGTAAAGGCCGCCTCTACCGGGCCAGTATTCTATCAGCTGTATCTGATGGGTGGACGCGAAGCTGCCGAATCTACACTGGAACGCGCGCGTGTTGCCGGATTTGCCGCTCTCGTGGTGACTGTCGATACGGCTGTCTCGGGAATCCGCGAGCGCGATTATCGCAACGGAATGCGAGAACTCGTCAGCGGCGGCCCCTTCGACAAAATTCCATTTCTTCCGCATATCCTTTCGCATCCGCGTTGGCTGATAAGTTTTCTGCTTGATGGCGGCTTGCCTGCGCTCCCCAACGTCGTGATTCCCGGCAAAGGCCCCATGAAGCTCATCGACGTTGCCGCCGCCCTCGCCGAATCGACCGTCACCTGGAGCGATCTGACGTGGATTCGCAAAGTGTGGAAGGGCCCAATCATCGTCAAAGGTGTGCTCACGGCGGACGATGCGCAGCGCTCCGCCGATGAAGGGGCCGCCGCGATTGTGGTCTCCAATCATGGTGGACGACAGCTCGATTGCGTTCCCTCTTCCTTGCGAGTGCTGCCGGAGATCGCTAAGGCCGTGAGCGGGCAAACCGAGGTTTTAATGGATGGGGGAATTCGCCGCGGCTCCGATGTTATCAAAGCTCTTTGCCTGGGCGCGCGCGCCGTACTCTGCGGACGCGCCTATGCCTACGGTCTCGCGGCTGCCGGAGAAGCCGGAATCAATCGCGCGATCGAAATTCTGCTCGCCGATCTCGACCGCACCATGCGGCTTCTCGGTTGCGCCTCGGTCGCCGAGCTTGATCGTTCTTATGTGAATGTTCCTTCCAGTTGGCACGCCGATTAGCCCGGACCTGCTTCACTAATGCGATAAAATCTCGCAGGAGCTGACCCCGTGCATCGTCGCGATTTTAATCTGGCTATTCTCAAAATGTCGGCGGGGGCGTGGCTATCCCCACGCCTGCTCGCTCAACCTCTGAGCAACTCGGCCGAGGAGGCACCGCCCTCCATCGCTGCTCTCTACAAAAATGCCATCGTCATCGATTCGCTCTGCGGGCCCTTCGTCGACATGGACGCGCCGCCGAAGCCCGAGATCCTGCGAGCAGTGCAGCAATCGGGCATCACTGCGATCAATTTCACTATCTCGGATCCAACTTTCGAGGGCACAGTCGGCAACATCGGTGCGGTCGAAACGCTGGTCGATGAGCATCCCGAAATCTTCCTTATCGTGCGCCGTCATTCCGACATCGCGCGCGCCAAGCGAGAAAATAAAATCGGCATCCTTCCCGGTTTCCAGTACACCGCATTCCTCGAAGAAAAGCCGGAGCGCATCGAAACATTTCGCCAGTTGGGCGTGCGCATCATGCAGCTCACTTACAACAATCGCAGCATCTTCGGCGATGGATGCCTCGAGCCTGGCAACGCCGGTCTGAGTAAGGCGGGCATCGCCGCTGTCCAAAAAATGAACGACCTCGGAGTTGCGGTCGACCTCAGCCACAGCGGATACCGGACCACTTCTGAAGGCATTGCTCAATCCGCTAAACCCGTGCTCATTACACATGCGGGATGCGCCGCCGTCTACGCTCACCCGCGCAATAAGCCCGATGAAATTTTGCGGTCGCTGGCCGAGCGCGGGGGTTATTTCGGCGTCTATCTCATGCCTTATGTCGTCGCTTCACCGACCATACCCGCGCGAGAACATGTGCTCGATCACATTGTGCACGCTATTAATGTGTGCGGTGCTGATCATGTCGGAATTGGCTCGGACGGCTCCATCCAGAAGACGGTCCTCACGGCCGAGCAGAAGGCCGCCTTCGATGAGGACATTGCGCGCCGGAAGAAACTTGGCATCGGCGCGCCGGGCGAAGACCGTTATCCATACGTCCCTGACCTTAACGGGCCCGATCACATGGAAATCATTGCCGTCGAACTGGCCAAACGCGGTCAGCCGGAGGCGGTGATCGAGAAGGTTCTGGGCGCGAATTTCCAGCGAGTAATTGGCGAGATTTGGGGCACGGCTTAGGATCGCGTATCCGTAGTTTGGCGGTATCGTAACCCCGCATTTCATTCCCTGAGAGACTTCGGGTACAGCCCAATCTAGCCTGCAGTTCCCCGTGATGAACATCACAACTTCGTGTGACCTCAGTTACACCCAGACTTTTCAAAACCGTACATTTAGGATGCGCTCATAAAGGAGCTCTGAGGAGTTAGGCAGAGAGGACGGCGACTTAGTTGCTACCAAGATTTGATGGGTGCGACCCGAGATAAGGAATTACTCATGTCCGACAACAATCCAACTACCGTGTTTCATAGCAACCGTTACAACGCAGAGGCGACTTGCGAGCATTGTGAAGGTATCATCCGCCACGAATCCTGGTGTATTACGCGTGACCCAGATGTTTATTATGCTTATCAGATTGTTGTCGCCCTAGTAAGTTGACGGTAGGAGACGCCCTCATCCTCCACGCGCTCGGCGCCATTTGGGGAGAAAAGCCTTGTCAAGCTGGTTGTAAGTCGATCGTCCACTAGTTATCTCCTGCCATTTTGCAGCGGCCGAAGCCTCCCCGGTCATTGTGGTTGCGATTGCTTCCTTGTTATCGCTTCCCAGCATTTTGTGATCGCCATCACTGCAAACTGCGCCGCTTGGCGTATGTTCGTGGAGATGAACCCATCCATCAAGATCGATCGCGCCGCCTGGCTGCAAGGGCCCTCTGCGGAATGCTCAGTGGCCCCAAGGGACCGTAAGAATCCCTGGCGTCTTGTCCTCCTTGGGGCGCCGGGCGTGGGTAAAGGGACGCAAGCCGAGCTCCTGACGGGGCGTCTCCAGGCTTGCCATCTTTCAACGGGCGACGTTTTTCGAGCCGCCAGCCAGCGGCGCGACTGTGATCAATCTCCAGCGATGAAAGCAGCGCTTGAGTACATGCGCCGTGGAGAATTGGTACCCGACTCGACCGTATGGGACATGGTGCGCGAGCGCAGTCAATGCATTCTTCAGTGCGACGGTTTTATCCTCGATGGATTTCCGCGCACGCTGACGCAAGCTGAATTGCTAAAAGAGTTGATGGAGAAAGAGCAGCTTTCGCTGAGCGCCGTTGTCAATTACGAGTTGCCGGTGGCCGAAATTGTGCAGCGGCTAAGTGGCCGCCGCACCTGCGAAAAATGCAAATCAGTTTTCCATGTTACGGAGCGACCATCGAGTGGCGGCGGCATATGCGATCGCTGCGGTGGGCGCCTTTTCCAACGCGAAGATGACCGGCCGGAAGCCATCGCCGTCCGCCTCGACGCCTACGAACGAAGCACCGCGCCGCTCATCCAGTTCTATAAGAGTCTCGGTCTGCTGCTGCCGGTTGTTGCCAAAGGATCTCCCGACGAGATCCTGGCGCGTACGATGGAGAGATTAGCTCAAGTCGACAAATTGACAAAGGCCCTCTGAGCTACATTCGGGATGCATCCTCTCCTCGGATCGACACGATCTCTTGGGCGCTCCTTCGAGCTCGCGGTCGTAAAGAAAGATTTGGCAGCGCCGCCACTCCCCACCAGAACGCCTGCGCAATCAAGAAATAGTAATTGCAGAATGCCTGCTTGCTGGTGGAAAACAGCAGCAGCAAGGACACTCCATAACAGGCCGCGAACATTGCCGCATTGCGCATTCTTTTCATCATTGCCCACACGACAAACACCAACAAGATCACCGGGCCGATCTTTAGAAAAATCGGATAGGGCACGGCAAAACTCAGTGACTGCGCGCGGAATGGCTGCGCCAGGTGGAACAAAACCAGATCGCGCCACAGACCAGGAAAATTCCAGAGCGCAAATGGCAGCACCGTGGCGGCCGCTACCAGCAATGCCCCGCCAACCAGTTTTCCGTAGGACTTCCAGTGAAATGGCTGGATCAGCGCGGCCAAGAACGGCAATGCCAACACGTTGTATTGCTTGGAAGCTAGAAAGAGGCCGAGAGCAATAGGAAGCCACCAGCGTTTTTTCATTGCCGCATACAACGTCCCGCTCAGCGTCAGCAGAACCAGGGGTTCGGTCCAGCACATTATTTCTACGAAAAAAGTGAGCGGGTTCAAGAGCAGAAGCGCCGCAATGCGCAAGCTCCGCGAGTTCGGAACGATCGCAAACAGTAGCCCGGCCGAGATCATCACCGCGAAAATATACGAGTATCTGACGTCACCAAGAAAGTAACCCGGCAAGGCCCAGAAGAGTGTTAGCGGAGGGTATTGAAAGCCAACCTGCACGCGGCCGTTGACGACCATTCCCGGGTCGTAGAAGTTATAGCGTGAGCCGTAAATGTCAGCCTGGGTTGTGCCAAAGGGGTCGATACCGTGCAGCAAATTGTTGCAGGCATCGCGCTGAAATGTGTAAGTGTCGATTAGCGGGAGCCAGTGCCTACAGAGGGCCACCGCGACGATACCATGAGCGAAAATGAGTCCAGCCAAAATCAACCACGTCCGGCGCGGATTTGAGGGCGGCAGAGCGGCAGTTTCTTTTGCCGGGGGTTGAACTTTTGTCGAAACCGCAATCGCGCCAATGCCGAAGACGATCGCGAGAAATATCATGATCAATCCCGCCGCGAGGCTGCTTCCCCATAGATAGCTCATAGTTCCTGCCAGCACCCAAAATCCGGCGCAAGCCAGGAGAAATGCAGGCGAGTAATCGCGCTCGGTGCGCGGTTTGGGGACTCGCGTTGGGCTGTTCGACATCTGAGCTTGGTTCTCTCGCTTTCTAGCCATCATGACAACGAGTGGACTCACATCAACCGCTATAATAAGTCCCGCAACGGAAAGTCCGTCGTGAGCTCTGTTTCCAGAAAGTCGCCTAAGCCACCGAACGCCGACGCGAAGCGGCGTCTCGCTTACTTCACTGCGCGTCGTGAACAGATCGTTTCTACAATTCGCGACCTGGTCGAAATCGAATCGCCCAGCGATAACAAAGCCGCTATTGATCGCGTGGCTGAGACTGTGGCCGAGAAATTCTCGCGCCTTGGCGGCGAGATACGTTTTCATCGCGCGAAGAATTTTGGCAGCCATCTGCAAGTCAACTTCGGAGGGAGGTCAGCCAAACCGGTATTGCTGCTTGGCCATTACGACACGGTGTATCCACTGGGCACGCTGGCCAAAATGCCGTGTCGTGTCGCGGGTAATAAACTGACCGGGCCCGGCGTCCTCGATATGAAGTCCGGTATCGCCCTGATGCTGCACGCGCTGGCGGCGCTCCAGGAATGGCATGCGGAGGGCTGGCATGGCGTTTTACTCCGTCCTGTGACCGTGCTCCTGGTTTCTGACGAGGAAGTGGGCAGCAACTCTTCGCGGGCGATTACCGAGGCGCTGGCTAAAAGAGCAGCCGCAGTGCTGGTGCTCGAACCGTCCTATGGGCAGGAAGGTGCAGTAAAGACTGCGCGCAAGGGAGTTGGCGATTATCTCCTCAAAGTGACTGGCAAGGCTGCGCATGCCGGTCTCGACTTCCAGAAGGGTGTCAATGCGATTCGGGAACTGGCGCGCCAGATCGAGAAGGTTTCGGGCTTTACCGATCTGAAGCGAGGCTTGACGGTCAATGTCGGAGTGGTCAGCGGCGGATCGCGGACCAATGTGGTTCCGGCCGAGGCTGAGGCGCAGATCGATGTGCGGATTGCGCGGCTGAAGGACGCGGCTGGCATCGACAAGAAGATGCGCAGGCTGCGACCTTTCAATCGCCAATGCAAAGTCGATATCAGCGGTGGCATCAATCGTCCGCCAATGGAGCGCACATCTGGAGTGGCAGCGTTGTACGCGCAAGCTGCGGCAATTGCGCGTGAATTGGGATGGAAGCTTGGAGAAGCTGCTGTTGGCGGCGGTTCTGATGGCAACTTCACAGCGGGTCTTGGGATCCCAACGCTGGATGGGCTTGGCGGTGTGGGCGATGGCGCGCACGCCACGCATGAGCATATCCTGATCTCGGAACTGCCGCGGCGCGCTGCGCTTATCGCAGGCCTGATCGAGCGCGCTTGACAGGCCCAAAGGCTACCTGTGGCGCGTGACGGACTTCACAGCCGCCTGTGACCGACAGCACAGTCGGCTTTGACCTTAGGGTTCACACTAACCTAGAATTGAACTGGGGTCGTTTGCGTGAATCCGTGCCTAAGGCGCGAGAACCCCGTTTGGAGGCTTTATGGGTGAAGGACTGTTTCAACCACTGCATATTCTGCTGATTATCGGGATCGCGCTGCTGCTGTTTGGGCCAAGCAAGTTCGCCGATCTTGGCAAAGGGCTGGGCGAAGGCATACGCAACTTCAAGTCGTCGATGAAAGAGCCAGAGGAAAAGCCGAAAGATCCGCCAAAACCGCCGACAGCCTAAAGTTCTCAGTTCCCGGTTCTCAGCTCTCGGCGTTCTCAGTAGAACCGAGAGCCGAGGCGTGTAAGTTGACTTCCCGCAGCATTCGGAACACCAACGCTACTGGCAATCCCACTACGTTAAAGTAATCTCCTTCTATGCGCGGAATCCATCGCGAAGCGATGCCTTGGATTGCGTAGGCTCCTGCTTTATCCATCGGTTCGCCACTTGCGATGTAGTCAGCGATCTCCTTCTCGGTTAGTTCGTTGACTACCACTTGCGTGGTTTCGCTCGCGACTGAGATGTGTCCATTGAACGCCAGACAGACTCCTGTGATTACCTGATGTTTGCGTCCAGAAAGCTGGCGCAACATGCGCGCGGCGTCCGCGGTGTCGGTTGGCTTGCCTAGAAGTTGGCCATCAATTGTGACTACTGTATCGGCTCCGAGCACGACATCGTGCGGACGCTGACTGGCTACTGCTAGCGCCTTTTCGCGGGCTAAACGCTCGGAGCAGGCTTTCGCAGATTCTCCGGCAAGCGGATCTTCGACGATGTGCGCGGGTTGCACTGCGAAGGCGATTCCTGCGTTGCGTAGTAATTCCTGGCGACGCGGCGACGCGGAGGCTAGCACTAGCATGGGCGACATTCTCTATTCAAAAATCAATTGTTTGATTGCGCTAACAGTTCGCGGGCGCCCGCTCCACACACAGATTAAGAACTACTCCAGCGCTTCGGGCTCGATCGAAATATTTTTTTCGCCTTTGGAGCGCTTCTCCCAGTATTTCTTGACCCAGGCTTCGTAGCTTTTGCCGGCGGCGGTGTCGCGTCCGGTGAAGGCTATGGCGGCTATTTCGGAGTAGGGGATCGCGGGGCGATCGTTGCTGGTTGCCAGCATCAAGCGAACTACGGAGGTCTGTAGCGTTGCGCCGATGCGGCGGTCGAAGAGGTATCCAGTGATTTCGGAAGTGTTTTTGCGGGTGATGGTTACGTCGCCGCGATAATCGAAGGCTTTTTCTATGACGGCTCGGATGTCGGCTTCGGTGGCTAGTTGCGGAATCCAGCCTTGAAGATTTTCGCGCTCGAATCCGGGGACGACTTCGAGATCGTCACTCGGCAGATCGTGGCTGGGGAGTTCGTGGGTTGCGCTCGGCGGCGGCGCAACTGCTTGCGCTCCGTGCGGCAGCAGAGGATCGTGCCCGTGTTCGCGTCCGCTCATGCGTGGCTTTCTTCGGGTTGCGCAGATGGCGCTTCGATTTGAACCAACGGATTGTACGAGTGCACGGGGCGCACTTCGCGATCGAGATCGGCTAGCGCGTCTTGATCGGGATAGAGCGAGAAGGTCGCTCTGACTGTGTCGGCGAATCCGCGCAGCGAGCCGAAGGTGTCGTCTACTGACGACGGCTCGTAGCCGCAATGCACCATGCAATTCGCGCATTGCGGATTGCCTGATTCGGTGCCATAGCTTGCCCATTCTGTCGTTTCCATTAATTCTTTATAGGATTCGGCGTAGCCGTCTTGCAGCAGGTAGCAGGGCTTTTGCCATCCGAAGATGTTGTAGGTCGGCATCCCCCACGGCGTGCATTTGTAGGTGCGCTTGCCCATCAGATATTCGAGGAAGAGCGGTGACTGGTTGAAGCGCCACGTCTTCTTGCGATTGGAGAGCATGGCGCGGAACATGCGTCTTATGCGGGCTCGGCCCATGAAATGTTTCTGGTCGGGAGCTTTGTCATAGGAATATCCGGGCGAGACCATCATGCTTTCGACGCCGACTTCCATCATCTCGTCGAAAAATTTGCGCACGCTGTTGGGATCGGCTCCGTCGAAGAGAGTTGTGTTCGTGGTCACGCGAAACCCGGCTGCTACGGCGACTCGGACGCCCTCGAGGGCCAGATCGTACCCACCTTCGCGGCAGACAGAAAAATCGTGGTGCTCTTTTTCTCCATCGACGTGAACGGAGAAGCTCAGATACTTGCTCGGCTTGAAGAGGTGCAACTTTTCTTTCAGCAAAAGAGCGTTGGTGCAGAGATAGATATATTTCTTGCGCGCGACTAGGCCTTCGACAATCTTGTCGATTTCGGGATGCATCAGCGGCTCGCCGCCGGGGATGGAGACCATGGGCGCTCCGCACTCGTCGACGGCTTTGAAGCAGTCTTCCGGGGAGAGATCTTTTTTCAAAATGTGGGCGGGGTATTGGATCTTGCCGCATCCAGCGCAGGCCAGGTTGCAGCGGAACAGCGGCTCGAGCATGAGCACGAGCGGATAGCGCTTGCGTCCGGCCAGCTTCTGTCGCAGAACGTAGGAAGCCACTGTCCACATCTGGGATACGGGAACTGCCATCGACCCTCTTTCCTCAGGAAGAATGTGTTTCTATTCTACCGGATTCTGTGGGCGGCGGGCGACTGAGGTATAACGCGGGCGGGGGCGCCCGCGCCACACGATTCGCGACGGTGCTCTCTACATTTTGACGGTGGTGCCCTGGCTGGCTACGCACTGCCATTTTCCGTCGGAGGTTTTTAGCCAGGTATCAGTCCAGCGCTCGTGGGTGTCGACTTTGGCGCCGGTGTCGTCGGTGCCTTTGCCTCTCCAATCGCCGCTGGCAATGGCGGTGTTTCCGAAGACGGTTACTTTCACGTTGCTGATCTGGGTGATCTCCCACTTGGAGGCTTTGATGGCGGCGAGGGTTTCTTTCTTTCCAACGACCTTGCCGTCGCTGTTGGTGTTGATGAATTTGTCGGACAGCATAGGAGCGAGGGCCTCGGGATTGCTGGCCTTGGCGGCGTCGATCCACTTTTGTTCGAGTGCGGCTATGGCTTTCTCGGTGCCGCCGGACATTTCTTTGTCGGCTGCCTGGGCTGCGACCATCAGGGATAGGAATGCTACGACACTCAACGCAAAGGTTCTCTTCATTCATTGCTCCGTTTCTTTATTTTGGATTTTGAAGCGCGACGAATGATATGCCACGGGGTGCTATGGGGCAATGGCGGTGAAATTTGTGGCGCGGAGTTTGGTTCAGGCGGAACAGGCGAGAGCTTGAACCACGAAGGACACTAAGTATCACGAAGACTTCTCGTCAGCCTGGATGGTTCCACTGATATGAAGCGGCCCACTCATTCGCAAAGGACGCGAATGAGTGGGGCACCGGCACTTTTCACTTGCTTCCTATATTTACTCCGATTCCCAGGCTACGGTGAAGCTCGTGCCGTCGGAGGTTAGGGGACAGCTTCATCGGCACCGCTGCGTCGCTGTGAGCACGGACAAGTTGCCGAGCTTTCGCTCGGCTGGGCAGGTGAGGGCGCGAGTGCGGTGGCTTAAAGCTTCTCGAAGAAGTGGGCGGTTTTCTTGCCGGCTTGTTCGGTATAGTAGACGGTGACTTTGGCGGATTTCTCGGTTCCCTTGGCAATATCTTTGCCGGCGTCTGCGGTGGCGTGACCGGAAAGTTTGAACGTCTCTTCCGTGCCGTCGGCGGTTTTGACGGCTACGGTTTTCGCGGCGCGATCGATATGGGTGATGGTTCCGTCGACCGACTTGAGGCCATCTTTGCCAACGTCATCGACCTCGACGGCTGTTTTGTCGGCGCCTTTTTCGGTGTAGTGCGCGACTACGTCCGTGCCTTCCTTGAGTCCATGAAAGGTGTCTTCGGTGCCCTTGGCGGTTTCATGCTCTCCGGCTTTGACGCCGTGGACCGTGGTCTTGTCGACAACTTTGACGGTGTGCTCGGTGCCGTCTTTCGTTTTGATGACCATGGTCTCGGTGGCGGAGTCGAGCTTGGTGATGGTTCCGTGGACCGCGCTGACGACGTCGGCGGCGGCCCAGATGAACGTGCTGAGAAGTAGAAGGGCGAGAGATGCCCTGACAATGGTTTTCATTTTCCAGTCTCCTTGAATTCGATCGGAAATTTCAATTGCCTGGCCCTGAGATGAAGTTATCCATATTAATCTCTCCGGCTTTTGTGTGGCAATGGCGGGATGGTTTGAACAGCTTTGGCGGCGCAGCGTTACCGTTGTCATCTGTTCCCCTCGGCCCTCGCAGACGACAATGGCTATGGGCTTTTGCTGCGGACTTTATGTTGCGGACTGCGGCTACAGACCTCGCTCTGGCCGGTGCGATCAACATGGAAAAACCTCTGCACTTCGACTGTCGCGCGGCGCTCGCGGTGGTGCTGCTTGCGGGCATGACGCTGGCGGTGTTTGCCCCAGTGGTCTCGTATCAGTTCATCAACGTGGACGACAACGTATACGTTACCGGCAACGACCATGTGCAGCGGGGGTTGAGCTGGCATAACGCCGTGTGGGCGCTGACCGCCCTGGATGCGGCCAATTGGCATCCGGTGACATGGCTCTCCCACATGCTGGACGTGAGCCTTTTCGGCCTCAGTCCTGGCGGCCATCATGCGATTAGCCTGTTGATCCACACGCTGAATGTCGTTCTGCTATTTTTCTGGCTGCGCAGCATGACTGGAGCGCTGGGGAAGAGCGCGGCGGTGGCAGCGATATTCGCCGTGCATCCGCTGGCTTTGGAGTCGGTGGCTTGGATCGCGGAACGAAAAAACGTGCTCTCCACGTTGTTTCTCTTGCTTGCGATGTGGGCGTATGCCGCATACGCTCGCAAGCCGGGAGTGCTTCGCTATCTGCTGGTTGCGCTTTGGTTCAGCCTGGGGCTGATGTCTAAGGCCATGCTTGTCACCTTGCCGTTTGCGTTGCTTTTGCTTGACTACTGGCCGCTTCGGCGTTTGGGGTTTGCGCCGATGGCGACGGATTCTTCGGAACCGATAGCGGCAGACTACGCTCTGGCTCCTGCTAATGCTCATGCTACGGAAGCGCCCGCTACTGTTTTCTTTTGGAGATGCTTAGAGAAAGCTCCGTTGCTTACGCTGGCGGCGGGAAGCGCGGTGCTGACAGTGAAGGCCCAGGCGCTGGATAACGAAATCAAGATGGTTTCGTTGCCGTCGCGGGTTGCCAACGCCGTGGTTTCCTATGGAACGTATTTGTGGCAGATGGTGTGGCCGTCGAAGCTTGCAATTTTCTATCCGTATCAGGATCGCGCGATTTTTTCTCGGGCGGTTATGATTTCGCTGGTATTGATCTGCGCGATCACGGGGCTGGCGGTCTGGCAGGTGAAGAAGCGCCCTTATTTCGCGGTAGGATGGTTTTGGTATCTTGGCACGCTTGTACCTGTGATCGGATTGATTCACGTGGGAGATATCGCTCACGCCGATCGCTATACGTATGTGCCGCTGTTAGGAGTATTCATCGCGATTGTGTGGGGAGCGGCGGAGATTGGAATACACTTTCCCGCGCTGCGCTACGGAATGATAGCCGGCGCCGGGCTGGTGGTTGTTGCGCTGGCGGCTACGACGACGAGCGACATTTCCTATTGGCATGACGGGATCAGTATTTCCGAACATTCGCTGGCGGTGACGGGACCGAACTGCCTGATGGAACGAGCGTTGGGTGAGGCGTTCTACAGCGAGGGCCGCCTGGACGAGGCGCTGGAGCACCTGACGCGATCGTTCGAGATTCAGGCGACTGACGTCGCGTTCTTCGAAATTGGAACGATCAAGCTCCAGCAGAAAAAATTGGAAGAAGCCGTTTTTTACTACGAGAAGGCGCTGCAGTATCCAGGAGAGACGCGGATGTTGGCGCAGATCCACAATAATCTGGCAGTACTCGAAATGCAGCAAGGGTCGCTGGTTGATGCGGAGAAACATTTCCGCGAATCGGTTGCCCTGGATCCAGCTTCGGCTCGACATCGGGTCGCCTTTGGATGGCTGCTGGCGAAACAGGGCCGGTACGACGAAGCGATCGCGCAGTACGAAGCGGCGGTAAAGATTGCGCCAGACGCCTTGGCTTATTTCTCCTTAGGCTCGGCGCTGGAGGAGCAACATAAGCTGCCGCAGGCGGCCGACGCCTACCGCGAAACGCTGGCGCTGGCGCCGACTTTTCAGGAAGCACGGTTGCGGCTCAACGCGATTGCGGGCACTCGCCCTTAAGACTAAATCTTCTGCAAGCGCTGGACGTCGTGAATGCCGGGGATCTGGCGAACTCCATCAATAATTTTTTGCAAGTGTTTCAGGTCAGCGATGTCGAGGACGATATCGATGCTGGCCTGGCCGTTCTCGCTGCGGGATTCCATGCTGCGGATGTTGGTTTTGGTGTCGCTGATGACGGCGGTGATTTGTTTGAGCATGCCCCAACGGTCGTCGCAGAGAAGAGTGAGTTTCACAGGATAGGAAGTTGGCTGACCGTCTTTGTCTCCGGCCCAGAGGACGTCGATGCGGCGGTCGGGCTCGTAGAGAAGATTGGTGACGTTGGGACAATTAATGGAGTGAACGGCGACGCCTTTGCCGCGGGTAACGTAGCCGACAATGGACTCGCCGCGAATGGGATTGCAACAGCGGGCGCGATAGACGAGGAGGTCGCCTTGTCCGCGGACGACGATGGCGTTACTGTCGGCGCCGAAGACGCGGCGTACAACGCTGGAGAAGCCGTGGGATGCGGACTGCTCTTCGGTAGCGGACATTGGTTCGGCGCCGGGCGGAGCGAACTTCGCGAGAACCTGGCGGGCTGAGTATTTGCCATAGCCGATGCCGGCCATTAAGTCGTCAGGACGGCCGAGGCCATATTCGGTCGCGACCCGCTGCATGTCGGCATCTTTGATTTCTTTGAGCGAGATACGATATTTGCGCGCCTCTTTTTCGATCAACTTTTTTCCGATTTCGATGGCGCGCTCGCGCTGGTGGACGTTGAGCCAGTGCTTGATTTTGTTGCGGGCGCGGGAAGACTTGACGATGGCGAGCCAATCGCGGCTGGGCTTGTGGCCGGGCTGAGTGATGACTTCGACGATGTCGCCGGAGCGAAGCTTGTGGCGCAGGGGAACCATGCGTCCGTTGACTTTCGCGCCGGTGCAACTGTGGCCGACCTCCGTGTGGATGGAGTAGGCGAAGTCGATCGGCGTCGACTCACGCGGCAGGACTAGAACTTTTCCCTTCGGAGTAAAAGTGTAAACCTCTTCGGGATAGAGATCGACTTTTAGAGTCGAGAGAAATTCGCTGGGATCGGAGACATCGCGCTGCCACTCGACTACCTGTCTTAGCCACGCCAGTCGCTGCTCGTCTTCGGCGGAAACGGGACCGTCTTTGTATTTCCAGTGGGCGGCGATGCCCTCTTCGCACATCTTGTGCATCTCTTCGGTGCGGATCTGAATTTCGAAAGTCTCGCCGGTTTCAGTGATGACGGAGGTGTGCAGCGACTGATAAAGATTCGGCCGCGGCATGGCAATGAAATCTTTGATGCGTCCGGGCACGGGCCGCCAGAGATTGTGGATGATTCCGAGGACGGCGTAGCAATCCTGCACGGAGTTGGTGATAACGCGCATGGCGTAGAGGTCGTAGACCTGATCGACGCTGATGCGTTGACGCTGTAGTTTTTTGTGGATGCTGTAGAGGCGCTTGATGCGGCTCTCGACGCGTCCGGTGATTCCGGCTTCTTTGAGGCCGTCGCGCAGCACGCCTTCGACGCGGGCCATGAAGGCTTCGCCTTCTTTGCGGCGCGACTCGACAGCGGCGCGGACTTGCTCGTAGCCGATAGGATCAACGTACTTGAAACCAAGGTCTTCGAGCTCGCCGCGAATTTTGCCCATGCCGAGGCGGTGGGCGATAGGAGCGTAGATTTCGAGGGTCTCACGGGCGATTTTCTGCTGGCGCTCGGGATCGAGATGTTCGAGAGTGCGCATGTTGTGCAGGCGGTCGGCGAGCTTGATGAGGACGACGCGGATGTCGTCGACCATGGCGAGCATCATCTTGCGCAGGTTCTCGGCTTGCGCCTCTTCTCGCGAGGAGAAATCAATTTTGCTGATTTTGGTGACGCCTTCGACGATGTGGGCAACTTGCTCGCCGAATTCCTGGCGGATTTCGACGGTGGTGACGGAGGTGTCTTCTACCGAATCGTGCAGGAGACCGGCGGCGATGGAGACAGCATCCATTTTCATGTCGGCGAGAACGTTGCCGACTTCGAGGGGATGGACGAGGTAGGGCTCGCCGGAGGCGCGGGATTGTCCGGCGTGGTGCTTCTGGGAAAATTCGTAGGCTTTTTTGACGAGGTTGAGATCGTCGTTGGGACGGTTCTCGCGGAGCTTTTTCATCAGCTCGCGGAAGCGCGTGACCGTGAGTACGTTGGTCGCGATCTGTTGGCGCAACGTCGCCATGATCGATTTTAACGCAGCTTAGCGGGATTTCAGCGCTGAAACCAGATCGCAGTTTGGTTTGGCTGGTGCAGATATTCGGTGTTGAATTACGAAATTATTCAACTTTACTGGAGGCGTTCGGCGCCCCTTCCAGAGTGTTCGCCGAAATTAGCCCAGTCGCGTTCCTCGCGAATTTGTTACAACAACTCATCTGTGGCGGAGGCGGGCAACGGCTCTCCATTACTAAAAACCCAGACGCCATGCCTGTTCTTGAATAGTCCAGACTGACTGTCCATATTGGTATGATGAGTCGGTCTGACCGATCAGTCAATCGCATTTTAGATGGAGATGTCCGGTCAAGGGCAGCGGGCGGGGGCGCCCGCTCTACACCGGCTTGGGAGGTTTTTTTTGAGAGTGCTCGTTAGCGGGGCTTCGGGATTGATTGGGCGGGCGCTTCTTCTTTCGTTCACCCGGGCTACTGAGGTTGTGCGGCTGGTGCGGGGACCTGCTCACAATTCGGGACAGATTTCTTGGGATCCTTTAGTTGCGTTGCCGCCGGCTGCGGTTTCTGGGTTCGATGCGGTGATTCATTTAGCGGGTGAGAGCGTGGTGGGGCGGTGGACGGAGGCGAAGAAGAAGGCGATCCGTGAGAGCCGGGTGCTGAGTACGCGGAATCTGGCTACAGCTTTGGCTCAATGTGAGGCCAAGCCTCGCGTGTTTATTTGTGCATCGGCGATTGGGTTCTATGGGGATCGCGGGGACGAAGTGCTGCGGGAAGAAAGTGCGGCGGGGCAGGGATTTCTGCCTGCAGTTTGCTGCGAATGGGAGTATGCCAGCCGGATTGCGGCGGAGGCTGGTATTCGCACAGTGAATATACGGACGGGGCTGGTGCTGAGCGCAAAGGGCGGAGCACTTGCGAAGATGTCGACGCCGTTCAAGCTGGGGCTTGGCGGGCGGCTTGGCTCGGGGCGGCAGTGGATGAACTGGATTCATATCGACGACTTGGTGGGTGCGATTCAGCATGCCCTGGGGACAGAGGCGCTGTCGGGGCCGGTCAATCTGGTGGGGCCGAATCCGGTGCGCAATGCCGAGTTTACAGAGGTACTGGCTGCGGTTTTGAGGCGGCCAGCGGTTTTTTCGGTGCCGGAGTTGGCGCTGCGACTGGCTTTCGGCAAGGAGGCGGCGGAGGAAATGTTGCTCGCCAGCCAGCGGGTAGAGCCTGCGAAGCTTGTAGCCAGTGGGTATGAGTTTCGGTTTCGGGAGTTGCGCGCGGCGCTCGAGGGCTTGTCCCTAAGTGATCCAGAGTCAACCCGAACGTGATAAGGGTCACAGCCAGCTTCCGGGTAGTCTGCCAAACTAAATGCTAGATGCAGCAGAAGTCTATTGCGGCGGCGTTACTGGTAGCCATGGTGGCTTGGGCAGAGATGGCGCTGGCTCCTATTCTCCTGATGCATGCCGGCCACGTGCCTGCGGCCCGTGAAATGTCGGAGAACATGGCGGCTCATCACCATGTTATGCCGGTGGGGCATGCCTGCTGTCCTGGGTTTGGCAAGACAGCGAATCCGGTTGCCCTAGAACTTTCTGCCGGTAGCCTCCCGTGTCACGATGGGCATCGCTGCTGCTTTCAGCAAGGGCCACAGAGCGTTCCCGGACGCTTGAATACGCGCCTTACGCGCCAGATTACCCCGGCTGAGGTTGGCGAAATCGATCCAGTTCTTGACCAAGAATCGCATCTTTCACCGGCGAGTGGAGTTGCGCCTGCTTCTCCGCCTGGCCTGTTTGGAATGGTTCTTCGCGTCTAGGCTGCTCCCTTATTGACACCTCTATTTCGCGGAAGGCGGTCGCGCGCCTCAACCGTTCTCATAACTTGTTGCTCATAACTCGATATTTGATAAAGGAGGTTTTATGAAATTCAGAATGATTGCTTTGATCCTCACGCTCGCTCTGTCGCTGGTTGGCTGGTCTCAGGACACGCCGGCAGCCCCGAACTCTTCGCCGGCCCCAAAAGCTGAGGGGTGCTGTCATCACAACATGGCCGAAATGAAAGACGACAAAGGGTGTTGCCATCACGCCGCGGCCGACGCCAAAGACGCCGCGTCCTGTTGCAGTAAGGACAAGTATGAAATGAAAGATGGCAAGTCGTGCTGCGACGGAAAAGACGTGAAAGCCGCGATGAAAGAATGCAAGAAAAACGGATGCTGTGCAGACAGCAAGAGCTGCAGCAAGAGCAAGGGAGACAAGACCGCCATGAACTGCTGTGGCGGCAAGTGCGAACGGCATCCGCAAACGCCGTCGGCGAGCTAATTCAACCCAGTTATGCGTATGCCCCGGTCGCCTCAACGGCCGGGGCTTTCTTGTTTAGTCCGGCGGAGGAAGCTAAAGAAGATTGCGGATAGCGATCTGTCATTGTGATGGCGAACGCGGATAGCGGCGCAGAGCAGAGTTGGGTGCAATTATTTGTTGCACGTAGCAGGACTCGTGGACAATCTTTCCTTCCTCATCGCTGCTGGCATCTTCGAGGCGCACCTCCTGATTACAGATGAGGCAGCGGAAGAGATGGCGTTGAGGAAATCGTTCGCGGTATGGCGTTTCCAAGATGAGCAAAACCCTAAATCAATTGAATTTGACAGTCTGTACGATAGCGCACGTGAATTTGTTGTCAAGCGGCGTCTATTTTGCGGGCATGTTTTCGGGCGCGGCGGGTTGAATGCAGGTGCGGGTGATGCGGTCGTGCCAGCACAATCCATGCGGATCGAGGAGGCACCAGAGATAGCCGAGCCCGACGGAAACGGCAGAGAGAAAAGAGGCGAACACACGCCAACGGCGCGCGCTGCGGTCGAGGGGCGAGCCGTCAAAGGCAGCCAGGCGCAGACGGGTAGTGCGGAGGCCCGGGGTGGAGCCGGTATACACAATAAAAAAAAATTGATAGACCGCCCAGAAGGGAGCGGCGATGGCGCCGACCGCGCCGATGAGCAGCGGGAGCGAAGCGCGAAGAGTGGTAAGGCTGGGATGCAAAGTCGGATTCAGGCCGGGGTTCAGGCGCAGAAAAATTGCGCCGAAGGCGCTGAGAGATACGGCGAGAATGAATCCATCGATAAGGGCGGCGAAGGCGCGCTGCGCTATAGAGGCCGACGTGGATAGGAAAGTGGTGATCGGATGGGCTTGCTTGTTGGCTAGCTCTTGCGGAGAAGGTTCGATCAGCATTCCGCCTAATGCGGGAGGCGGTGGCAGAATTTCAGGGGCTTCGACGATACGCGGGCGAGAGTGATCGAAGACGGGGTCGGCGAGATCGCTTACGTGATAGACAGGGATCGCAGCGGAACGCGGGAACTCGATCACGTTGCCGGCCTGGGAAGAGAGTTCGTGGGATGGCTCGAGCGACGGCTGGGTTACGTTTCTATTCGACGCCGGACTGGGCATTAATTCCGCTCCGGCGGATGCGTTGGCGCTTTGTGAATATGATTCGGGATCCCTTGCGAGATTGCTGTGGAAGGAAAAGTTCTGCGTAGCCGATGCACTGGGGATGGCAACTGGATCCGGCGGAGCGGGCGTGGAACGCGACCAACTCTCGGGCGCATCAAACGGTAAAAGCAGCGAGGGATAGCGAGGGCTGCGCGGCTTGCGGCGGGTGCGATAGCGTTCGAGGCGGGCGGCGACCTCCACACGCCATGAATCGCTAGTTGGGTGGGAACTGGGCTCGGAGAGACCCAAGGAATCCGACTCGGTGTCCGGAGAAAGGCTTGGGCTTGAGGTGCACGTTGCGATTGGGTTGCTAGCGCTCGGCGTGGGTGCGATATCGCTGGCGATGCAGTCGCCAGGGACGGACGGCTCTTGGTCAGCTGAAAAATCCGTCCATCCGTTCGTGATCGCTCGGTTTGGCATTGGTGCGTTCGAGATTGGTGCATTCGACATAAATACGGCTACGGCGATGCGGCGGGTCGTACATCAGGTCGTTCTCAACAGGTGCCTCAACCGACGGCCTCGACAAACAGCGCAACTTTGCTTCGCCTGTCGCTCGCATGCTAAGGTCAGTTGGTTCCGGTTGGCGGACTGTTTTGCGGAGCGCTCGCTTGCATGGATCTGGTTATTGATCTCCCGTTAATGATCGCCTATTGATGATTGCTCGCTAATGTTTACCCGCTCTCGAATCTTTATCACGGCCGCATTGGTCTGTCATCTGCTTCTATGGCGCGGGATAGTAACCAGCCAGACGCTGCCCCCTGCGAATGGAGCCAAGGCTGCTGACTTTCCCACCGCTCCAACGGCGAATACAGAAGAAGAGGCCACGATTCGGGCGGTGGAACAGGAGAAGGAGGGATCGATCTACCATCTGCGAGGCAAAGCGGAGATTGATTACCGAACTTACATCCTGCATGCCGATCAAATTACATATAACTCGGACACGGGGGACAGCGAGTTGGAGGGGCATGTGGTGCTTGATGGGGGCCCTTATGACGAACACGTCGAGGCGAGCCATGGCACTTACAACATTCGCACGCAGGTTGGAACGTTCTACGATGTGATCGGAACGGTGGGGCTGGAGATGCGGAAGTCTCGCTATGTGCTGGCGACCTCCAATCCTTTTGCTTTTACAGGGAAGATTGTGGAGAAGCATGGGCCCGACCGCTATCTGGTGCGGCAGGGGACGGTGACGACCTGCGAGTTGCCGCATCCGAAATGGCTATTTGGCGGGAAGCGTATCTCGGTGGAGGTGGATGGAACCGCGTCGATTCATAACAGCGATTTTCGGCTGATGGGCATTCCGGTTTTTTATTTTCCGTTTGTGAGTTTTCCGGTGGAGCGGCAGCGGAAGAGCGGGCTGCTGATTCCTGACTTTGGCAACTCGTCGACCAAAGGGCTGATTGCCGGGGACTCCATCTACTGGGTTTTCAATCGCAGCATGGATGCGTTAGCGGGAGCGGATTATTACTCGAAGCGGGGATGGTTTGAGCGCGGCAATTTTCGCTGGCGGCCGAGCGATACATCGTATGTGTTCTTTAATTATGTGGGGATGGTGGACCGCGGGATTGGCACTCCGCCGCAGAATCAGGGCGGCGAAGATGCGCACTTTCTTGCGGAGCGGGCTTTTGGAGAGTTCCGCGGCGTTGCCAATGTCGATTACTTGAGTTCGTTTGTCTTTCGGATCGCCTTCACAGACGTGTACACGCAGGCGATCGACTCGGAGGTTAGATCGCAGATTTTTCTCTCCAACACGACCAATGGATTTCACTTCAATGGCTTGGCCGAACGTTATCAGAATTTCGAGGTGTGCGTGCCGCCGCCCACGCCGGAGCCGGGGACTTGCACCACGATCACGCAGGCGGAGTTGGTGCGAATTTTGCACACGCCGAGCTTTTTTATTTCAGGCGAGGAGCGGCAGTTAGGAAATACGCCGCTGTATTGGTCGTTCGAGAGCGCGGCTGAAGGTTTGCAACGACGGCAGGCGGCGGAACTCGGGCAGTTTGGTTTTTCGCAACCCGGGCTGCGAACGGCTGCGCTGGTTGGCAGGTTCGATCTGGCGCCATCGCTCGTGATGCCGCTGCAATGGCAGGGCTGGTCGTTTCGCCCCGCACTTACATTGCGGGACACGTTTTACACGGAGGAGTTCAACGCGGCCGTGGATGCCGCGACAGGGAAGGCTTCGAACGACATTCTGAATCGCAAATCGCTGGAGGCGTCAGTCGAGTTGCGGCCGCCGGCTTTGTCGCGCGTGTTTGACCGTCCCTGGCTGGGGCGAAAGTGGAAGCATGTGATCGAGCCTCGCATGCGCTATGACTACGTAACCGGCATCAATAACTTCGCCGACATTCTGCGCTTCGACGCAACTGACGTGCTCACGAACACTAATGAAATCGAATACTCGCTGGTGAATCGGATCTATGCCAGGCACATCGATCCGAATGTTAAAGATTGCGATCCGCTGAGCATGAGCACGCTGACCATCGGAGGGGTTCCGCAGGTGGGCGCGGTGCCGTGGGAGTTGCCTCCCAACCCGGATGCTCAAGTGTGCGCCTCGGGGCCGCGCGAGATTTTAAGCTGGGAGATCGGGCAGAAATATTTCTTTGATCCTACGTTTGGAAACGCACTGGAGGTCGGGCAGCGGAACGTATTCACTACGACGGCTGATTTTACGGGGACGGCGTTTCTTGATTCGGAGCGGCGTTTCGCTCCCATCATTTCGCGCCTGCGCGTTGAGACCAGTCCGCGCACTAACACGGAGTGGGATCTGGATTACGATCTCAAGGCTGGACGCATCAATTCGAGCATGGCTCTGGTCAATTATCATTATGGCCCATTTACGATTGGGGGCGGCGATGCCTTTTTGCGGGTGATTGACACGCTCGCGGGGCAGCCGCTGACCACGCCCACCGATTATCACCAGTTCCGCGTGCTGCTGGGTTATGGGCAACTCAACAAGCCAGGGTTGAGTGCCGCCACCAGCTTTGGTTTCGATGCAAACCTGGGAGCGCTGCAGTTTGCGACGGTGCAGACAAGTTATACCTGGGACTGTTGCGGGCTGAGCCTGGAATACCGGCGATTTGCGCTGGGCGCGGTGCGGAATGAGAATCAGTATCGATTCACTTTTACGCTGGCGAATATAGGCGCGTTTGGCAATCTCAAGCGGCAGGAGAGGTTGTATTAGGCGAGTTTTATTATTTTGGCAGCCAAAGGGAGCATTGAGAACGTTATTTCGAGGAACAAATGGAGATTGTGACCACTGGCGCCAAACTCGATCAGCAGGCTGAACGCTTGCGCGAGATTCTCGCGGGGCGGGGGCGGTTGATCGTTGCTTACTCGGGAGGCATAGACTCGGCCTTTCTCGCATGGATGGCGCATCAGGTACTTGGCGAGCGGATGGTCGCCGTGATTGCCGACTCCGCTAGCCTCGCGCGGACTCATCTTGAAGACGCGCTCGCTTTCGCGCGCGAGCGTGGCATTCCGATCGAAGTCGTGGCGACGCTGGAGCTGGAAAATCCGGACTACGCTCGCAACGATGCCATGCGCTGCTTTCACTGCAAGGATGAACTATTCACTGTTCTGGAGCGCTATCGAGAGGCGCACGGATTTGACGCGATCGCTTACGGAGTTAACGCTGACGACACCGGCGATTTTCGTCCGGGGCAGGAGGCCGCGCGACGGCATCATGTTCTGGCTCCGCTGCTCGATGCGGGGCTGAACAAAGCGGAGATTCGGGAACTGGCGCGGCAGGCGCAGTTGCGAGTGTGGGACAAGCCGGCCTCGGCGTGTCTTTCTTCGCGCGTGGAATATGGGCGCGCCGTAACGCCGGAGGCCCTCAGCATGATCGAGCGGGGCGAGGATGCGTTGCGAGCGCTCGGATTCCGGCAAGTGCGCGTGCGCCATCATGGAGAGATTGTGCGCATTGAGATTGCGCGCGAGGAGCTTCCGCGCGCTTTGACGGCAGAGATGGCGCGCGAGTTTACTTCCGTATTTAAGAAACTCGGATTTAAGTTCGTCACGCTTGATCTGGAAGGATTCCGCTCGGGGTCGATGAATCAGTTGCTGAGTGCTGAAGAGTTGCTGCGAAGAGGCGCGTGAAAATCCCTCCGAATTTCGACCTGGAAAGCTGCGTCTCTACGGCGGCAACGCTTGATGGCATGAGATAATCAAGCGATTTCCTCATGTATAGGTGGCTTCAATTCATGATTGTGCGGCGTGCGTTTTTAGTTCTCCTACTGATTTGTCTGGGCTGCTCGGCGCAGGCTCCTCCTTCATCCACCACTTCTTCTTCTACTTCTAACGGCTCGTCGGATCTGACTAAGGTGATCGAGCGGCATGTGCGGGCGCAGTATCAGCTTCCTCCGGACGTGAAGGTGACGGTGGGGCCGCTGCGGGCTAGTGAGTTTCCGAACTATGATGCGCTAACGGTTACGTTTTCTAGTTCCACGAAAAAGCAGGATTTCGAGTTTCTGCTGGCGCACGATCACAAGACGTTGTTGCGCATGACTAAGCTCGATCTCGGCGCCGATCCGTATGCTGAACTGATGAAGAAGATCGATGTCAGCGGGCGGCCGACGCGCGGCAATAAAGATGCCAAGGTGACGGTCGTCAACTATGACGATTTCGAGTGCCCCTTCTGCGCGCGCATGCACTCGACCATTTTCCCGGGGCTGTTTAAGGAATACGGCGATCGCGTTCTTTTTATCTATAAGGATTTTCCCCTGGAAGAGATTCACCCTTGGGCGGTGCATGCGGCGGTCGATGCCAATTGCCTCGCCGCGCAGAACAATGATGCCTACTGGGATTATGCCGATTACCTGCATGGCAATCAGAACACGGTGAGTGATGCAAAGGGGCGCGATGGGCAGAATGCCGAACTCGACAAGCTCGCGACTTTGCAGGGGCAGAAGCATAATCTCGATGTTCCGAAGTTGCAGGCGTGCGTCAAGCTGCAGGACGAAAGAGCGGTGCGCGCTTCGATGCACGAAGCCGACACGATTGGGGTGGAAGCGACTCCGACGATGTATGTGAACGGACAGAAACTGGATGGGGCGGTGCCCGAAGATGAAGTGCGACTGGCGCTGGATCAGGCATTGAAGGATGCTGGGGTTGCGCTTCCGGAGCACAAGAATTGAATTTGTAATTGCTGATTTGTAATTTGCGATTGGGAACCGGACAAGCGGAATTAGCACCTACAGATTGCCGATAAGAAATTCTTCTTTGATACTAACTCGGATACTAACTCTGGAACCGACTCGCCGAGTATGGCGGAGGGACAAGCTTGAAAAATCGTGAGCGTCTGGGGCACGTAGCCCTGATCATCAGCGCGTTATTGTTGGTTGGGTTAACGGCTTGCAATCGCAGCAGCAGCGGCGGCGACGTGATGGCTTCGGTGAATGGGCGCAAGATTTACCGCACCGAGGTCGACAAATATTACGCCAACCAGACGGCGGGCTCCGACCAGCAGCCGACGGGCGAGCAGGCGGTGAGCCTGCGGCTGAGCATTCTGAATGAGTTGATTGAGACGGAAATCCTGATGCAGCGGGCGGAGAAGCTGGGGCTGCTGGCGACGGACGAAGAGGTGGATCGCAAGCTGAATGAAATCAAGTCGCCATATACGGCGGAAGAATTTAATAAGCGGCTGCAGGATAAGAAAATTTCACTCGAAGATTTTAAGCGCGACCTGCGGCGCTCGCTTACACGCGACAAGGTGCTGAACAAGGAAATCACCTCGCGCATCAACATCACGGACACCGATGTTTCCAGCTACTACAACGAGCACAAGGCCGAGTTTAATTTGATCGAAGCGCAATATCATCTGGCGAAGATCATGGTATCGGGAGCGGGGAACGGGCAGGTGCACAATCTGCAAAACAGCAAAGCGCAGAACGATGCGGAGGCGAAAAAGAAAATTCAGATGATTTCCAATCGCCTGGATAGTGGAGACGATTTTGCCACGCTGGCCATGAATTATTCCGAGGACCCGGAGACCAGCAATAACGGCGGCGATTTGGGAATGGCTCCGGAATCCGCGCTGAAGAATGCTGATCCTGCGACGCGCGATGCGGTGATGAAGCTCAAGCCGGGGCAATATACGCCGGTGATTCCGGTGATTAATCCGACCAATCATCAGCCAATGGGCTACCTGATTGTGAAATTGATTTCGAAGGAGCCGGCGGGGCAGAGGGACTTAAATGATCCGCGAGTGCAGCAGGCGATACGGCAGCAATTGCGCGATCGGCGGGAACAGTTGTTGAAGGCGGCGTATTACGAGACGCTGCGGGACGATGCCAAGATTACGGATTATTATGCGGAGGAAGTGCTGAAGGATATGGGCGCGGCGAAGTAAGATCAACTTTGCAGCGGCCATATTTAAATCCAAAAACTAGCCCTCCAGTTTTTTCGTCAACACATCGTTCACCAGTTGTGGATTGGCCTGCCCCTTCGAGGCTTTCATCACTTGGCCTACGAAAAATCCAATCATCGTTTTTTTGCCGGCGCGATATTGTTCCACCTGCTTGGGATTCGCAGCGATTAATTCATCGGCGAGTTTTTCTAGAGCTGAGGTGTCGCGGGATTGCTCGGGGCGGCCCTCGGCTTCGTAGACGGCGGGGAAGTCCTGCTTGCGTTCGAAGCTTAGGTCGTAGAGATCTTTCAGCATCTTGCTCGAGATTGCACCGGATTCGACCAGGTCGGCCGAGAGCGTAACTCCAGCCATCGAAATCGGCGACTGATCGAGTTCGAGGCTTTGGGCTTTGAGGCGCCCTAGTAATTCGCTCTGGACGAGGTTGGCGACGCGCTTCGGATTTTTAGCGGCGCGGGCGGCTGACTCGAACTGGTCGGCGAGTGCTCGCGTTAAAGTCAGCGTGTGGGCATCTCCCGCGGTGATGCCATGTTCCTTGATCATGCGCCGGCGGCGCGCTTCGGGAAGTTCGGGCAGACTGGCGCGGATTGCGGCCTGCCATTTTTCATCGACGACTAAAGGAAGAAGGTCGGGCTCGGGAAAATAGCGATAGTCGTGCGCCTGCTCCTTCGATCGCATGCCATAGGTCTTGCCTTCGTGAGAGTTGTAGAGGCGCGTCTCCTGCGTGATACGGCCGCCACCTTCGAGGATTTCGACGTGGCGTTCGATCTCATATTCGAGCGCCTGCTTGATGAAGCGGAATGAATTGACATTTTTGATTTCGGTCTTGGTGCCGAATTCTATTTGGCCGCGCGGGCGGACACTGATGTTGGCATCGCAACGCAGCGAGCCTTCTTCCATGTTGCAGTCGCTGACGCCGGTGTAGAGGATGATCTCCTTGAGCCGCGTGAGGTACTCGTAGGCTTCTTCGGGCGAGCGCATGTCGGGTTCGCTGACGATTTCGGCCAGGGGCACGCCAGTGCGGTTGAGATCGATGGCGGTTTTATGAGCGGAGTCGGCAAAGCCCTCGTGCAGGCTCTTGCCGGCGTCCTCTTCGAGGTGCAGGCGGGTGATGCCGATTTTCTTGTTGCTGCCCGCTTGATTTTCGTTTACGTCGATTTCGATAAATCCGAACTCCGCGAGCGGCTTGTCATACTGCGAAATCTGATAGCCCTTGGGCAGGTCGGGATAGAAATAATTCTTGCGCGCGAAGATGGAAACTTCGTTGATGCGGCACTGTAGGGCCATTGCGGCCAGCGTCGCAAATTCGACTGCCTTGCGGTTGAGGACGGGCAGAGCTCCTGGAAGGCCGAGACAGACGGGGCAGACGTTGGTGTTGGGGGGATCGCCGAAGCGGGTTGAACAGGAGCAAAAGATTTTTGATTCAGTCAAGAGTTGGACGTGTACTTCGAGTCCGATGACCGTCTCGTATTTGGCGAGAAGATTCTCGGAGACGGATGGAGTGGTCGCCATGACAAGAGATTATAGCTGGACCATTGGCCTTGGCTGAGGGCGGTCGTCGCGAAAAACACGCTGCCTCCGCCGGCCAGTTACGGCCGCTTCGCTTCTGGCGCGCTCAAATATTTTTCCATGGGGATTTCGAAATACATCAGTTCGTTGCCTCTGGCGTCGCGCACACCCATGAGGTAAAAACTGGCTCCGGGCAGGGGATTTGCAATGTCTTGAATATCGAAAAAAAGAAAACCGCGCACGGTCGAGTGCGGCTCTACCGCCTTGGCGCCGAATTGAGCGCGGTCAATTTCGTCCCACGTCTTGCGGCTCACGCCGCCCTTGACTTCTTTTTTCGGTAGTGGAATTGGCAATGTGATTTGGCCATCGTTTCGCGAAGGGCGTGAAAGGCGGCGGACCACTTCGTCTGTGGTAGAAGGGAGCAACTTGCTGCGATCTTTCGTGTTCAACTGGGCCTTCATGTCGACGAGTGAGACGGGCTGATCGCCGTCGTTGGTGATCACGAAAAAAACGGGTAGATAGCCGCTGTTGCGATAGTTCACGGTGAAGATTGAAGCCTTATCTTCGACGTCATAGGGGTCGACAGCGACCACGACTTTTTCCATCGGATGATCGTCATGCGCAGGGTAGGCGCGGGCGGGCTGCGCCGTGGGCATCACAAATTCCTTCGACGCCAGCGCGCCCAGAGCGCCGAGCAGCACCAGAGCACAAACCATCGCAAACTTACCTGCATTCCGCATAAGTGAATTATAGGATGTCAGATTGTTGGATGCAGTTAGCGCGAGCGATGCTGTCTTGTCCGACGCAGCATCGGATTTCGGCGCGCCATTTAGAATGGGACTTCTTTCATGTATGCGCTCTACAGTGCGCTAGCCGCTTTTTTCCTGGTGCTGACGCTGCCCTACTGGGTGCTGCAGATGACGCGGCACGGCAAGCATCGGGTGGGGTTGCGCCAGAGGTTCGGCGCTGTTCCGCCCGCGCTGGCCGCCAGCGGCGAGCGGCCCACGATCTGGGTTCATGCGGTTTCGGTGGGTGAGGTGATTGCGTCGAGCGCAGTCATTACGGCGCTGCAAAACAAATTCCCAGCTCACCGTGTGCTCGTATCGACGACGACCAGCACAGGGCGGAAGCTGGCGGCGCAAAGATTCGGTGCGGAGAACGTTTTTTATTTTCCCCTCGATTTCGCAATGGCTATTCGGCCTTATCTCGACGCTTTGCAACCGGAACTCGTCGTGATTGCGGAGACTGAATTCTGGCCGAATTTTCTGCGGCTGGCCAAGCGCAGCGGGGCTCGGATCGCGGTCATCAACTGTCGAATTTCTGACCGATCGTTCCCGAGCTATAAGCGTTTCCGCTTTTGGCTGCCGCGATTGCTGGAGAACACGCTGCGAAATGTCGATTGTTTTCTGGCGCAGACAGAGGAAGACAAACGGCGGCTGATCGAGATTGGCGCATACGCAACGAAGATTGCGGTGACCGGCAATTTGAAATTTGATGTTGCGCCGCCGCCATTGCCAGAGATCGTGGCCAGTCTGCGAGAGGATTTCGAGCGCTCGGCTGCTGGGCCGGTGCTGGTTTGCGGCAGCACGCTTGAGGATGAAGAGGGAAGTTTGCTTTCGGCGTTTCGCAATATTCTGGTTGATCATCCGAGGGCTGTGATGATTCTTGCGCCGCGCCATCCGGAGCGCTTTGACGAGGTCGCCGCCCTCGTCGAGCGACTCGGCTTTCGGATGTGGCGACGTTCTTTGTGGAGTGGCGAAGTGCTTGCGGGAGGCGTGCTTCTCGTGGATAGCATTGGAGAGCTGGCGACGATTTATTCACTCGCTACAGTTGCGTTCGTTGGTGGGAGCTTGGTGCCACGCGGTGGACACAATATCATCGAGCCCGCACTCTATGGCGTTCCTGTCGTGACCGGCAACCACTATGAGAATTTTCGTGACGTGGTTAATTTTTTTGCGCTGTGCAATGCGGTTCGCATCGTGGGACTGGCGGAACTTCCGCTGGTTCTAATCGAGCTGATCGAAAACGGCGAGGAGCGAGCGACGCTGGGACGGAATGCACTGGCAGCGCTCCAATCGCAGCGGGGCGCGACGGCGCGGACTGTCTCGGCTCTGATTGAGTTGATGAGCGGTGGATCGTGAATCCGCTGAGCGGGCTTTACGGCAGCGTCGCGGGTTTGCGGAATGCGCTGTTTGATCGCGGCGTGTTGTCGTCGCGGCGGCTGACGCAACCAGTAATCAGTGTGGGGAATCTGACAGCAGGCGGCGCGGGCAAGACTCCATTTGTCATCGCGCTCGGACAATTGTTGAAATCGCGGGGCATTCCGTTTGACGTGCTCTCGCGCGGTTACGGCCGCAAGACTCGGCGCGTTTTGGTCGTCGAGGTTGAAGGCAAGGCGGCTGACTTCGGAGATGAACCGCTGCTGATTGCGCGACGGCTGGGCGTTCCGGTGGTTGTCGGCGAAAGCCGTTATGCGGCTGGACTGGTTGCGGAGCGGAAATTTGATTCGCAATTGCACATTCTCGACGATGGGTTTCAGCACCGTGCTCTAGTTCGCGATTTCGATATTGTGCTGATGACCGAACACGATTTCGCCGACACGCTTCTGCCGTTGGGACGATTGCGCGAACCGCTCCTATCGCTAGCGCGGGCGGATGCAATCGTGTTGCCTGCGGGGTTGCAGATCGATCATCGAGCGTTTTCTCAAAAGCCGATCTGGCGAGTCGAGCGCAAGCTTGTTGTCGCGGATGCGCCTTCTGCGCCAATTGTCTTCTGCGGTATCGCACGGCCGGAGCAATTCTTTTTGCAGGTGCGCGGGGTGGGAATTGAGCCGGTAGCGGAAATCGAGTTTCGCGACCACCACGCCTACGACGGAAACGACGTGGAACGGCTTCTGGCGATGTCTCGCAAACTTGGGGCTAGTGGCTTTCTGACGACTGAAAAAGATTCGATCAATCTGGAATCGTCATCATTGCAGTCGGAGCTCAGGCCGCTGGCGGTCGCGATGCTCAGCGTTGTGCTCGACCATCCTGCGGATATGGTGGATACGATTTTGACCACAATTGCGGAACGGAGGGCTCGCTCGTGAGAAAATCTTGAGTTGCGCGACGTGAATGATTTTTGATCATGATGACAAAGCATATTAAAGAAAACGATCGTCTACGGAAGATCGTCGAATCTTTTCCTAAGCTCTCGATGACCGTGCTGGCCGATCTGGTCGCTGATGAGTTTGTGTTTGGCGAAATTTCTCGCGTTTCGCGCGAAGCGCCGGTGCTGATTTTGAAGCACCGTGATCGCAAGGTGGTTCCGGGCGGCGGGGCGAACGCCATCTACAATCTTGCCGATCTTGGAGTAAACGTGTTGCCGGTGGGTGTGGTAGGCGACGATGAGGCGGGGAAGCTTTTGCTGCGCGCGTTTCGCCATAAGCGGATCCCGGTGAGCGGAGTGTTCAAGGACAAGAGTTTCACTACTGTGACCAAGACGCGCATCCTCGCTGGATTTGCGCACACTGCCGGACAACAGGTTGTGCGCCTTGACCGCGAGCCCACGGAAGGGCCGAACGCGCACCTGCGGCGCGAGCTTGTTCTTTCGGCGCGGGAATATGTGCGGGCGTCGGATGCGCTGCTGGTTTCAGATTATGGATATGGCGCGGCCACGCCGACTTTGCTGAATGTGATTCGGGAGAAGCGTGGCATCGACAGGGTTCCAGTGACACTCGACTCGCGCCATCGCATGCTGGAGTTCACGGGAATCACTGCGGCGACGCCGAATGAGTCGGAGGTGGAAGAGGTTCTCGGCATTCGCATCGGCGAAGACTGGGAGCGCCTGCTGGCTGCGGGAGATCAGATCGTCGGCGCAATGAATCTGGAATCGCTGCTGATTACGCGCGGCAAGGATGGAATGGTGGTTTTTCCGCGACGGCATAAGCCTGTGGATATTCCGATCTACGGCAGCGATGAGGTGGCGGATGTAACCGGGGCGGGCGATACGGTGGTCGCAACTTTCACCGCCGCCCTGGCAGCGGGGGCAACTGCGGAAGAGGCTGCCCAGTTGGCGAATTACGCAGGTGGCATCGTAGTGATGAAGCGCGGGACGGCGACTGTGAGCCAGCAGGAATTATTGGAGGCGCTGGACAAGAGGCCGCCGATGACGCGGGAGCACTAGACCTCAGCGGCTAAAAATTTCACGATCGTTGAGTACATCATCATTGAGCAAATCACTTCAGCAAAAAATTGTTTCGCGGGATGAGCTTCAGGAGCGGGTGGCGGAATGGCGGCATGCGGGCGATCGCATTACGCTGGCGAACGGATGCTTCGATGTGCTGCACGTTGGGCATGTTCGCTACCTGCACGCGGCGCGGGAACTGGGCGGCAAGTTGATTGTCGCGGTGAATGCGGATGCTTCCGTACGCGCATTGAAGGGTGAAGGGCGACCGGTGATGCCTGCCGAAGAACGCGCGGAGATTCTCGCGGCGCTGGCGGATGTAGATGCCGTCGTCATTTTTCCGGAAAAGGATGTGCGCGCTATTGTTCGCGAAATCCGTCCGGATTTTCATGCCAAAGGGACCGACTACACGGTGGAGAGTGTTCCCGAGCGCGATGAGGTCGAAGCCTGCGGAGGGCGAGTCGTGATCGTTGGCGACCCTAAGGATCACTCGGCGAGCGAGATGATTTCGCGTTCGCGGCCGAGGCCGCAGACATCGTGAGGTGGCGCGGATGGCGGCCGGCGTGGCGGGCTTGATGATGGGCCAAACTACGGGAACGGCCAGCTCTTTTCCTCTCGCTCCAAGCACTCCGCAATGGAATAGCCTGCTCATCGTGCGGCTCAGCGCGATGGGGGATATTATTCACACTCTGCCTGCGGCGGCCGCGCTGCGCCAGGCTTTTCCTCAGGTCACTTTGGGATGGCTGGTGGAAGAGCGCTGGGCTGAACTGCTGTGCACCCTACGTTATCCGCGGTCTGGACGGCGCTCGCCGGAGCGTCCATTGGTCGATCGAATCCATGCCGTCAACACTTCGGAATGGCGCCGCTCGCCGCTTTCGTTCAACACGTGGCAACAGATGGCGGTGAGTTTGAGTGACGTGCGCGGTATTCGATATGACGCGGCGATTGATTTTCAGGGCGCGGTGCGTTCTGCGTTGCTGGCGCGCTGGTCGGGGGCAGCGGCGGTTTATGGAGATGCTCAACCGCGCGAGAATGCTGCCAGCATGTTTTACACGCGACAGAGCGTATTGAATACGAGTGGCACTCACGTCGTGGAACAGGCGCTGGCACTGGCTGAAAACGTGATTTCACACGGGATCATAACAACTGAAGACTTATCGAATGCGGGCGCGACGACGCGAGAGCTACAAAGTGAAGTCGAGTTTCCGGTGGACTCGGATGCGGAGAAAACAATTGCCACGCTGATTGGTGGGGGCAGTGACTTTGTAATTCTTAATCCGGGCGCGGGGTGGGGCGCGAAGATGTGGCCGGCTGAGCGCTACGGGCAGGTTGCGAAGGAACTCGCGGAGGATGGATTGCTTTCGCTCATCAACTACGGGCCGCGCGAAGAAGAGTTGGCCGCGGCGGTCGAAGCAGCGAGCGCGGGGGCGGCGCGAAGGATATCGTGTTCGATCTCTGAATTGATCGCGCTGACGCGGCGGGCGCGACTGTTCATTGGGGGGGATACCGGGCCGATGCACCTGGCGGCGGCTCTGAAGATTCCAGTGGTAGCAATTTTTGGACCGACGAATCCGGCGCGCAACGGGCCTTTTGGGACGCGATCAATTGTGTTACGAAGCGCGATCAGTCAGACTGATCACACGCGGCACCGGGAGCCGGAACAAGGTTTGCTTGAGATCACTGTCGACGAGGTTGTTTCGGCGGCGCGGAGACTGTTGCGGGATCGGAGTGCAGAGCCTCGCGCTGCCGAACAAGTGTTGCGGAAAAAAGTGTTTGCTGAAAAGCCGTGAGTGAAGTTTCACAATCCGGAGCGAAATCCCCGCAGCCGATGGTCAGCACATGGTCGCGAGTGGCGCGCCGCATACGCGTTCCGTTGGGATTTATCTTTGCTGTTTTCTACGTGTGGCTGGCGCGGCCTACGAAGACTTCGCTGGTGATCGGCGGTCTGGTGCTGATCCCGGGGCTAGTGTTGCGCGGGCTGGCTTCAGGGCACGTGCAAAAAGACAAGCAGCTCACGATCAGCGGGCCCTACGCCTACACGCGGAATCCTTTGTACCTTGGGTCGCTGGTGCTGGCCGGTGGGTTTGCTATCGCGGCGCGGAGTTGGTGGATCGTCGCGATGATGCTTCTGATGTTTGCGTTGATTTATATTCCGGTCATCGCGGGCGAGGAGCGATATCTGCGGCAGGCATTTCCCGAATACGACGACTACATGCGCAACGTGCCGCGGCTGTTTCCGCGATTTTCGCCTTATGGCGGTGCGCAGAGCGCGTACTCTTCGGCGCGTTATTGGAAACATCGCGAATATCAGGCCAGCATTGGCTGCGCGGTCGTGCTGGCGATTCTTGCCATGAAGCTGGTGTGGTAGTCTGCCCTGAAGCATGCGTCGTGCCCCTCAAGGACTAAACAGATTGCTGAGAGACTCATCGGGCTGGCGGCAGTCTCCCTCAGCGGCTAAAGCCGGCAATGGAGTGAAGCTCTTTATCGCAGCGGTGAACCGCTGCGCCACCCAAAAGCAAGGTCCGAGGCGAGTATTTCTCTTTGCGCTGTTTGCATTGATCTTTTTGCTGGCAATCGCAATGCCGGCGCAGCAAGGGCAGCCAGCGGGGCAGCCCCAAGCGTCGATTGGCGCGGCGCCGGTTCGGATCGTGGCTCCGCGTCCTAACTATCCTTTTCCCGATGGGCGCAGCTATGTTTACTCGGCGGAGTGGCATTTGATCACGGCTGGGACTGGCGTGGTTAGGATGGAAGTTGCCGGAAACGAACGCAAAGTTATCGCGACCGCCGAATCTTCGGGCGCGGTGAATGTCATCTTTCCGGTTCACGATCATTTCGAAGCGCGTTTTGATCCGCGTACGTTTTGCTCGCTCTCGATCTTCAAGCATAGCGAGGAGGGCACACACAAACGCGAGACTTCGATCCGCTTCGATTACGCGGGAAAGAAAAGCACGCTTGACGAAAAGAATCTGAAGACGGGCGAGACCAAGCATGTCGAAAACGATCTGGACAGTTGCGCGACCGACGTCATCACAGGTTTTTATTATGTGCAATCGCTGCCGCTGCAAATGGGTGCCACTTATGAGTTTCCGATCAGCGATGGGAAGACGGCGATTGTGCGGGCGATGGTTGAGAAGCGCGAGCAAGTGAAAGTGCCAGCGGGAACATTTTCAACGGTGCTGGTTTCGGCGGAGGCGATTTCGGGATCGTTGAAGTCGAAGGGCAAGGTGTGGGCGTGGTTCTCGGACGACGCGAGTCACACCCCAGTGCAGATGCGCGCCAGGCTGGGATGGGGCACGCTGCTGTTTCGGCTGCAGCGAATCGACAAGTAGATTGGTAAATCGTGATTTGTAATTTGCAATTGGGAAATCCGTATAATTTCCCAACCATGATTTCCAAAAACAAATTACGAAAATGCCTGCTCTACTTCTGAGCAAGGACTGCTTGCTTGGCCTTGGCCAGTTCCGGACGCGCCGAACTCGAGCCTTCGCAGGTCTTGACCAGCACAGCGTAATATTCGGCGGCTTGCGAGGCCTGGCCTGCCATTTCGGATGCCTGAGCGGCTCCGTAGAGGCCGTTGAAGCGCTTGGGATTGAATTTCAAATCGCCTTTGTATTCGGCCAGCGCCTGATCGGGACGCTTCATTTCGAGAAGCACGTCGGCGAGCATCTCGCGCGCCGGCATTGAGGTCTGCTCTTCGCCGACGGCGTCTTCGTGATCGGCCTCCTTACGGAGCATCGCCGTTGCCTGATCGTCTTTACCTTCGCCGTGCAAAACCCAGGCCGATGCTTCCTCGTACAAAATGTCTGTCCCCTCCGCTTCGTAAGGTTTCTTGCTGGTTACATAGTTTTTGTGGATTGCAGCGATCTCGCGCAGATTTTTCTTTGCGCCGGGCAGGTCGCCGCTGCGGGCGCAACCGATTGCCTTCGCCCAGTAGGTGTAGGCGCGATCGGCTGGATAGGCCTTCGCGTTGACTGGCAATGTCGTCGCCTCCGACCATCGATGTAGCTCAAGGTCGTACATCGCTTCGAATTTCGACATGGCAAAGGCTTGCATGTCGCGATCCATGCCGCCCATGTGCATCGCGGGCATGGTCTTCACTTCGTCGATCACTTTGATTGCGTCGGTTTCCCGCCCGCTTTGCAGATAAGCGTAGATAAGAAAATCCATGGCGTGGAACTGATGAGCTTCGCCGCCCATGTGCATCTCGGAAGCCTTGCGGGTCGCGGCGATGGAGGCGAGGTTGGATTGAATGTCGTCCGGCCAATCGCCGACGCGCGCAAAGATGTGCGACGGCATGTGGACGGCGTGAGGAGCGAACGGGGCGATCTGCGCATAGCGCTGCGCCGCCGGCAGACCGAGCTCCGCCAGTTGCGGCTTGTCATAAGCGTGGATCAGATAGTGGGCGATGCCGGGATGATTCGGTTCTTCGGCGAAGAGCTTCTCCAGAATTGCGCCGGCTTGCTTGCGATTGGCAAAAGTGGTGTCGTCGTCTGGTTCGGAGGCGAGCAACGATAGCGCGTAAAAAGTTGCGGCTTCGTGGTCGTCGGGATACTTCTGGTAGACCTTCTCCATGGCGGAGCAGTATGCGCGAGCGCGGGCGTGATGATCGGCAGTTGCGCTGTTGGCATAAAAGGCATGAAGGGCCTGAATGTAATCGCGCTCGCGGGCGGTCGTCCCGGCGCTCAACTGATCGGCCTTTTTCAGCTCTGCCGAGGCTTGGCGAATACGGGCAGACTTAGGCTGGTCCCAGAGCTGGTGCCAAAAGCTCAGGGCCTCGCCCCAATGCGCCATGGCACATTTCGGATCCTGCTTTTCGGCATCGAGAAAAGTCTTTTCCGCCTCTTCGTACCAGAACGAATGGAGCAGCGCGATGCCCTTTTCGAAGGTTTTCTGCGCTTCGGGAGTGCAGGACACGGGGAAGTGAACGGTGCCCAGTTGCTGCTGCGTAAGATCGTCGTGATGGCCTTCGTCCGCAACTGCCGCAGCGGAAAATGCCAGAGCGATGGAAAAGAACAAGATCAATTTGCGCATGGGAACACCCCGGTTGGAGTGTAGTAGGCCGGATTATTCGCGGTCAAGGCGAAGGAGGATTTTGCCGATAAGAAAAGTGGAAGACTGCGGCACTCACTAAGATCGCGACGCGAGTCCAGATAAAATCGATTCGAATCGGCGTGAAAGTCAGTGCGCATCAGGGTTCAGAGGAGAATCCACGCGAATGCGAAGCGCTATAGTCGGCGGGATTCTGCTTGGGATAATCGGTCTGGTTTGCGCCGCGCAAAGCCGGATCGCGAGCGATGAATCCGCAACCGTCTTTTCTCTGGAAAATATCTGGAACCAGGCCGAAGTCGAGCACGATGCGGCGGCCATGCGCATGTTGCTTGCCGATACTTTTCTGAACACGGATGACGATGGAACCTTCATGAATAAGACTCAGTGGCTGGCTCATCTGGACAAGGGAACCGATCAGTATGAGCTGCTGGGAAACATCAACATGAAAGCCGACCTATATGGCGATACTGCCGTTGTGACTGGGGAATATCGGGAGAAGATAAAAGAGAAAGGGAAGATGGTTGTGCACTCCGGGCGCTTTACCGACACTTGGATTCGGCAAAGCGGACAATGGAAATGCGTGGCGAGCCAATCCACACTGATTAGCCACTAAGCTGATTCGCCACTAAGAAGAGCACATCAGAATCAGGTCAAAGCCAGCGAAGGTTCTGCGCTCGCTGGAATTATTTCATTCCTGCGAGGAGCGCTTCGGCTACTAACTTCTTCGTTTGCTCATCCATTTCGGGCTTCCCGGAGTTTTTGCTGATTTCACTGGCGAGATGCTTGTTTTTGATTCCGATATAAACGGCGTTGTAGGGACTGTCGCCGAGGTTCTCTACTTTGTGCTTGAAGGGCGGATACCAGCGAGCCTCTCCGGGCTTGGCAAACACCTCGTGGGTCTTGCCGTTTTCATCGGTGAACTGGAGATGGCCGGCGGTGAGCACGACGACGACGCCACCCATATGCGCGTGCAGGGAAGATTTCTCATGCGGGCCGTAGTGGACGTTGACTACCTGCACGTACTCATTCTCGAACGCGAGTTTGTAATGGGAGGGCTCGACTTTGAGCGGATCTTGCGCGAACACGGTCGCGCAGAAAAGTGCGAGCGATATTGTGACGCGGTACAAACCGCTATACGCGGGTTTTCCCATGAAGGATGACCTCGTGGACTCAGACACCTTATTCTTTAGCTAGTTTTGAGCTTATCTTGCCTCGCGGGACTGTCAATCGGGAAGCCCGGCCTTGACCCAAACTGGTAAGAGGCGGAGGGATTGAAATGAGGCTATTGCAGGCGGAAACGCTCGTTCATTAGGCGCTGAAGGCGCGGGCGGTAGAGAATGTCATAGGCCAGCTCTTTATCGGGGAACATGCTGAGAGCGGCGCGGCGGGCGTTGGCGGCAATTTCGGCAGCCTCTTCGAGGGTCAGGTCGGGATCCTGGCCGATCACGGACATGACCATGCTCATCATGACTTGCAGACGGCGGAGTCGGCGCGCCTCATCCATGGGCTCATTGTGTTCGCCGCCGCACTGGCCGGCTGGTTGCATCTCCATACTGCGTCATTCCTTTTGAATTTGGATGTCGAGTGCGGCCCGCGCGTTGTCGCCCCGGCGTTGTCGTTCTATAGGCCATTGTGCCAGCTTTTGCGCACGAAGCAAGCTTCCCTTGGCCGTACACTTCTGTGACCGACAAGACAGGGGCGTGGTGACTGCCGTAATCTGTCATCTAACACTTTTACGGAGGACGCATGCCAGAACCTATCAATCCCACGCCTCAAGCCGACCCGCAGCCCGTGCCCAACGAAAGGCTGGTCAAGGTTTTCGACACCGAACAGGAAACGGAAGCTCTCGTGGTACGGGGCTTGCTTGAATCGAGCGGTATCGACTCGGACATGAAATCGCTTGACGCGGTGCAGGACGCTTTTCCTGGAGTTGGCGGGACGGTGATTCTGGTGCGCGAGGAAAACGAAGCGGAAGCGAAGAAGATTATCGAGGCCTATCGCAAACTGCCGCCGCTCGATGATGAGACGGCGGATGTTGTTGGGTGAGGGCTGATTCAGTGAAGTAGCGCTACGTCGGGGGTCACTGACTGGCCATCAAGATAGAAGGTGACCAAGCCTTCCTTATCGGTGCGATAGGTTTTCACGCCGGCTTGTTGTAGCCGCTGCAAGACTTCGAGGCGAGGATGTCCGTAGACGTTTCGCGCGCCAACGGAAATCACCCCGTAACGGGGATGAATGGTCGTGAGCAGGTCGGCGGATGTTCCGCTGGCGCTGCCATGATGCGCGACCTTTAGCAGCATTGCTTCACCGGGCCGCTCTTCGACTACGCGTTGTTCCGCGGCGCGCTCCGCATCTCCTTCGAGCAAAGCTGTCGTGCCGCGAAAAGTCGCCGTAAACACCAGACAATCATCGTTCGGACGCATCGAGCCGGTAATCTGATCGCGGCCGGGAGCGAGCATGTGGAAATGCGCTCCGCCAAAGTCAAATTCATCGCCTTCTTTTTTTACTGAAATTTTCATGCCCGCACGCTGAGCTTGCGCGACGATGGGCGCCAGTTCGCCGACGGGTTTGTCGATGCTGAGCCAGAGTTCGCGCGGATGGAAATTCGCGTCTCTGACAATGTCGGCGGTGTCAATCACTTTTTGAGCGTGCTACTCCGTGCACTCCGAGGAGCGCGCCATTTCGCTCTCGTTGAAGCTTTTGCTGTTGCTCTTGCTTTTGCTCTACC
>Ga0182024_10001008_pt1 | contig 73153 bp, 73 predicted proteins | sample P32metaG_FD_120480 | JGI IMG/M metagenome (GOLD analysis project Ga0182024, IMG submission 120480) | Permafrost microbial communities from Stordalen Mire, Sweden - P3-2 metaG (Illumina Assembly) | ecosystem: Environmental > Terrestrial > Soil > Wetlands > Permafrost | place: Sweden: Stordalen...
TGCGATCACCGCGAGCACCGGGCTGTTCGCTCTGGTCTACGGGTTCTCCCACGTCGAGACCACATCGTGGGGAAACAGGTACACCATCGCCAGCCTGGTGGCTTCTGCCGTGCTGCTCACCGCCTTTGTCGCCATCGAGCGACGAGTGTCCCAGCCGCTGCTCCCGCTGCGAATTGTGAGAGACCGCAACCGGGCAGGTGCCTACATTGCCGTGTTCACCGGCGTGATCGCGACGTTCGGGATGTTCTTATTCCTCACCTACTACATGCAAGACACGCTCCACTACTCCCCCGTCCGGACTGGAGTCGCCTACCTACCGATGATCGTGGCGCTGGTCGGTTCCGCCCAGATCGCCACCAACGTCCTGCTTCCCCGCTTCGGACCCAAGGTCATGGTGGCCACCGGCATGGTGATCGCGGCAGTGGCCATGCTGTTGCTCACTCGCATCGGGCTTCACTCGAGCTACGTGACCACGATCCTCCCGTCACTCGTCATCCTGGGTCTCGGAATGGGCCAGATCATGGCTCCCTCGGCGAGCGTGGCCACCGTTGGCCTGACCAGTGACGCCGGGATCGCCTCGGCCATGGTGAACACCAGCCAGCAGGTGGGCGGGTCGGTCGGCACGTCGCTGCTCAACACCCTGGCCGCCAGCGCGGCTACCACCTACGCCCTGGCCAATCGAGCGACGGCAACCTCCGTCGCCACGCTGCAGGCTCAAGCCACGGTCCACGGTTACCGGGTCGTGTTCGCCTACGCCGCCGGCTTCCTGGTGGCCGGGGCCGTCATTGCCGGGCTGCTGCTCCGAAGTGGGGCCGTGGCGTCGCTAGAGATAACGCGTCTACGCGTAGTTCCCGACCCCGACATCGAGCGGCAACGGCTCGAGCACGAACTCGCAGAGGAGGAGCTCGTTCCTGCTGGCAACTCGGCGCGTGAATGACAGGGACCGCAAAGCGGCATCTCCGTCGAAGAAGGCAGTATCCTCCGAATTCTGCTGTGCTGTGCCGGAGCCTGGCTCCCGCTCCAAACACCGTCAGATCCCCCATAAGAAAAGGTTCCAGCGAAAAGGAGTCGCCGTCGCGTTCAGCTTCAAAACAGTCGCGCTGGCGAACACATGCGGCGTCGCGAAGCGGACGACGGTCAGTCCTCCGTCTGGGTTGAAAAAGCGCCCCTGACTTGCCAGAAGTGCGACGGAAGACTGGGTCTGCCTCGGTAGTAGAGCGGTCTACGTTCCCCCAAACCTGATGACCATCCTCCGCCTGCGAGAACCATGGCGACTTCGGGCACGACGGCGATTCCTGTGCGCTCAGTGGGCCTCGAGACTCAGAGACCCATCACATGAGGTCGGCGTAGTGGCAACTCAGATCCGTCCGGCTTGCATCTTCAGCAAATCCGCGGAGCCGCCGCCATCCACGGCGATCACCTGTCCGGAAATAAATCGGGCCATGGGGCTACACAGAAAGAGTACGAGTTGCGCGATATCGGACCCGTAGCCTTGCATGCCGAGCGGATTTTTGGGGCGATCATCGCCACCGGTCACGGCTTCAGCAAACCGTCGAACTCCCTCCGTTCCACCTATCGATCCGGGTGCGATGGCATTGACCCGTATTCCATACGGTCCCCACTCGACGGCACAGGTTCGAGTCAGCGAATCGACCCCAGCCTTCGCTGCCGCAACGTGTGACTGGAAAACGACGCCTTTCTGCTGAAAGGGGGCGCTTATGTTGACGATGCTCCCACCGTGCTCTGACAGCCATGCATCAAAAGCAGACCGGGTCACGTTGTAGGTGCCGAGCAGGTCAATATCGACCACTGCCTTGAAACCATTGGGTGAGATCTTTGACATTGGAGCCGGAAAGTTTCCCGCCGCATCATTGACGACGATGTCGAGCCTTCCTCGATCAGCCACGACGGTGTCGATCACTGATCGCACCGCCGCCGGGTCGCGGACATCACAGATCCCGAAGGCAACGTCCAGGCCTTCTGCTCTCAGCTCTTCGACAGCGTTCTCGAGGTTCTCTTGCTTTCGACTAGCCATTGTGACTCGTGCACCGTGGGCACCGAGAACGCGGCAGATCTCCTTGCCGATTCCGGTCGCACCGCCCGTAACGAGGGCGACCTGACCGTCTAATACATCCGAGACGAATGAACTTGGTTCCATGCGTTCCGATTATGCTTCAACTCCGGTGTGGGGTTTCTCGGTCTGGCGTGAGCGCGATCATTGGATGTGTGGGATTCCCAATCCTTCCGGCGGCAGTCGCTGATCCCTTTTCTGTCTGCGCAATGCCTCAGGTGGCCGCTTCGAGCACCTGCCGCTGCCATGGAAATACCCTGAACTGGACGGACGGTCCTAGGCAACCATCTGCATGTACCCTGCGTCGAGCCTCCCGCCGCAATGTTGCAATGCCCTACCCCAAGAGTTCGTGTTTAGGCCGCAGCTGGTCAGGGCAGGATGCCCATCGACCGGGGGCCTCGCTGGGCGCCCTCGCGGCCTTCGGCGAGATCCAGGCCCGCCAGCAGAGCGTTGCGGAGTTCGCGGGGGTCTATGACGTCGTCGTAGGAGAGCCGGGCACCCGCAGTGACCGAAGCACGGGCCTGTTCGGCCGCGAGCCGGGCCCGTTCCTCGGGATCCTCAATGGCGCTGCCTTGAGAAGCGGCGGGAAGCGCGCCCAGTGTGATCGAAGGGAAGGCGAGGGTGATGGTCTGCCCGTCGAAGGGGTTCATTGCCATGACCGAGGACCCGAACCCGAACGCCTTGCGGATCGTGACGTGCAGTTTGGGAACCTGCAGCCGGTGCTGTACGGCAAACAGGCGCGCCGCGTGACGCAGGATTCCCGAGCGCTCGGCGGCTGTTCCAGCAAGCACGCCGGGGTTGTCGGCCAGGAAGACGCACGGCAGTCCGAAGGCACCGGCCACGTCGAGGAAGTGGGCCGCCTTGTCGGCTGCGTCGCTGTCGATGGTGCCTGCGAGCGCGCTCGGGTCGTTCGCGACGATTGCCACGCTCCTGCCACCCAGATGGGCGAGGGCGGTGACGATCGAGCGGCCGTAGGTAGGCTGCACCTCCAGAATGTTGCCGTCGTCGACCAGTTGACCGAGCACCGGCCGGATGGGATACGGGCGACGGGGATCCGGTGGGACGAGTTGGAGAATGTCCGTTGTGCGTCGGCCCGTGTCCTGACCCTCGCGACGCGGCGGCGACTCCCACGCGTTCCCGGGGAAATAGGCGAGGTACCGGCGGGCTAGGTCGATGGCTTCGACGTCGTTGGACACCACGTTGTGGACAACGCCGGCGCTCTCGACCGCGACCTGCGGGCCGCCCAGCACCTCTTTGGTCACGTCCTCCCCTGTCGCCGATCTCACCAGGGGTGGCCCGGCGGCGAAGATCGACGCACTCTCGGTCATCACGACGAAGTCACATAACGGGGCCGTCAGGGCGCCGTGCCCGGCCGAGGCGCCGAGCACCAGGCATACCATGGGCACTGTCCCGGACAGTTCCGCGAGGCCCATCAGGTCGCCCGGCCGGCGGCCGGCGGCCGACTCAGTGACGCGGTGCCCAGCGCCCTCAAGCATCATCACCAGCGGGATTCGCTCCTGGCGGGCCAGCTGGCACAGCCGATAGCGCTTGTCTGAGGCAGCGCTGCCGATTGAGCCACCGAGCACGGTCACATCCTCGGCGGCCGCCAACACCGGCCGACCATTGATGCGACCCGACCCGGCCACAAGGGCGTCAGCGGGTACCGGGGGCTCCTCCGTGGTTCCGACCAGGTTGCCGATCTCGAAGAAGGTGTCCGACTCGAACAGGGCAGCGAGGCGCTCTCGAGCGTTGAGCCGCCCGCGCTCGCGCTGACGGACCAGGCGGACCTCGCCTCCCATGGCGTGCGCCTCGGCTTTCCGACGCGCGATGTCCTCGAGCGCCGGGCCCCATCCGAAGTACTCGTCCACCATCAGTGATCCCTCCTGCTCCATTCCGGTTCCTTCTTGTGTGAGCTCTCGAATCCCGACATCGGTGCCCGCCTGTTCATCAGCACTCACACCATCCAATATCTCTTGAGGAAGGTCTTCGCGAAGCTTGGCATCAACTCACGCAGCCAACTCGGGCGCATCATCACGCTAGAAAGGGACATAGCCATTCTTCGATGACAGTGGGCGGTCCGTTTCTCCTGTCGCTACTAGTCGTCCGTATCTGGCGAATTCAATCGAACGTCTCTTTGCTCGTCCTCAACGTCGAGCATGAACTCCCGTGGTGCCTCCTCCAGCATCATCAGAGACTCGTTCGCGCCGGGAAATGCTCGAATGAGCTCGTCCAATTTGCGTTGCGTTGCTGCCTGCTCCCGACCCTGAGTGTGTTGGATCGCGAAGACCATGATGAGGGTGGCGGACGAAGCTGAAAGCTCGAAGGCTGCGACCCAATTCTTTGGAAAGTCAAGGATCGAAATCGCAACGACGAGCGAAACAACGGTAGCGGTGACAACGAGCGCGACCGCTGGGAGCACGGTGTAGTGCTCGATCTTGTACAGGATCCGGCTCCATACCGGGAGCTGCGACGTCCTGTGGTTGATACGGCGTCGTTGAAGCACCGTCTCGTCCTCTTCAAGGCGGCTCTCCACCAACCAAGACTACAGAGGTCGGCCGATACCAAAGTAGGCTTTTGACGGCCGAGCGGTGGTCAAGGCAGAACCCGACGGCGCACGCGTGCCCCTCGGGCAACACCCAGATAGACCGATCGAATGACCGGTAACAGCTTATAGACCTACCGCTTATCAACTGGTTCAGGAAGGCCGCGACCCTCACCTTGGCAAGGTGGTGTTTTTCGTCCCCGTGGTTGGCCCCGCTCCTCTTTCGTGCTGTTCCGTCCACCGAATTTCCATTACGTCCACCAGATACGCCCCAGTAGTAGCGCGCTCTACTATGGAGGAAAGCCCCCAAGCCGGTGATGGCCGGACCGACGGCCTCAGTCCGGCCCGGCTCCCAGTCCTGGCAGGAGGATGGCAATCAACGCTGCCGCATGAGCATCGATCCATTTCGGATCCTTCGGGTTCCGCCCTGTCAAAAGGCGGACCTCCGGGGCGTTGACGTAGGGCAACGATGCCGCGCCGACGAGCACGTAGTACAGGATCTCGTGGTCGATGGGTGCGGCAACGCCGGCCTTGCGAAGCATCTGCCATGCTGGCCGGATGCCGTCGAATACGGGCTTCACGTGTGTCTCCGTCATCCACGTCAAGCGGTCGCTCGCCGCCGTGCCCTCGTGCACCATGATCTGATTGAGCTCAGGGTGCTCGGCGGCGAATCTGACGAATCGACGAATGCCATCCGCGAAGGCCGAAGCGAGCTGCGACATCCCGATCCCGGTCAGTTCCGCGGGAATTCCCCCATCCAACGCCTCGCCCAATAGCCCAAAGAGGTAGTCCACCGCGGCCGTCCAGAGGGCCGCCTTCGACTCGAAGTGATAGTTGATCTGCGGTTGGTGCGCCTCGACCCGCCGCGCGATGGCACGCGTTGACGCACCGTCGAAACCCTTGGCCCCGAACTCGACCAGTGCCGACTGCAAGAGCTCCTCCCGAATATCGGACCTGAACCGGCGGAGCCGGACCTTGTCTGGTGTTTGGGCCTTGCCTTGCATTACTTCCAAGTATAACTTTATTATCACTTGATAATAAAGGGTGGCGTTTGGGGAATGGCCGCTGCCCGGGGGTCACGATCGCCGTGGGGCCAAAACCCGTTCGGCAAGGGGGTCACAGCAATGAGGCGATCGCACACCGCCCTCCTGCGAGTCTTCTCTGGAGCGGCGGGGCTACTGGCCGCGTTCGGGAGTCTCCTGCTCGCCGGTCCCGTCGGAGCATCGACGTCTTCGAAGCCGCCACTGGTCGTCGGAATCTCGATGTCGCTGTCGGGAGACTTCTCACCGCTGGCAGCGCCACAGCTCAATGGTTACCGGCTCTGGGCCCAGACCGTGAACGCCCACGGCGGGATCCTCGGCCGCCAAGTCGTGCTGAAGATCGCCGACGACGCGTCCAATCCCACCCAAGCCGTAAGTAACTACCAGAACTTCATCTCGGGGGACCATGTCGATCTGGTCTTCGGCCCGTTCTCGAGCCTCCTAACCATCCCGACAGCGCCTATCGCCAAGCGGTACGGCTACGCCTTCATCGAGCCTTCCGGGGGCTCACCCACGATCTTCAACGAGCACCTCAACAACGTGTTCTTCACTCAACCGGCACCGATCCTCAGCTCCGGGAACGAGTTCGCCAGCTACATCCTCTCGCTCCCGCCCAAGGAACGCCCGAAGACCGCCGCTTATCCGACGGTCGACGACCCCTTCACATCCCCGATCGTCGCTGAGATCCAACAACGCCTCCAGGCCGCTGGGATCAAAACCGTGTACTCGAAGACCTACTCGACTGAGACGGTCGACCTCTCACCTGTTGTCGCGGCCATCGTTGCGGCCAAGCCCGATTTGATCGTCTCCGGGACCGGAGGCGCCGATGCGGTCGCCGAAGTGAATGGCTTCATTCAGTCAAAGTTCAACCCGAAGTATCTGTTCTTCACGGGCGGCCCTGACGATCCGAGCTTCAAAAATCAGGTCGGGGCGTCCAACGTCAACGGTATCTTCAGCACCGGGGACTGGTTCTATCAGGACAAGACAGCCGGCAACGCTGCGTTCGTAAAGGCCTACGTGGCTAAGTACGGGGGAACTCCCGCCACGATCGATTCGGCGGCGGCAGAGGCGTACGCAGCGGGCCAGGTGGTGCAGCTCGTGGCGCAGCGCACCGGCAAGGTCGACAATGCGACGATCATCAAGGCGTTGCACCGCGGAACGTGGCCAACGGTGGAAGGCAATCTAAGCTGGAACGCCGCCGGGTCCCCCAACGGCGAGGACATCATCGTGCAGTGGGTGAAGCAGCAACTGGTGCCGGTTTACCCCCCGGCCGTCGCGGTGACGAGTCCGATCCTGAAGCCGCCCTGGGGCGGCTGACCGATGCACCTGTTCGTTCAGTCGATCATCATCGGTGTGCTCATCGGCGGGGTGTACGCGCTCCTGGCGAGCGGCATGACGATGATGTTCGGGGTCACCCGGATCATCAACTTCGCCCAGGCGATGTTCGCCATCGTATGTGCGTACTTGAGCTACAGCCTTTTCACCCATTTCGGGCTTGATCCGTTTCTCTCCGTGGCGATCCTCATGCCGATGATGTTCCTGTTCGGCTACGGGGTCTACACCTTGCTCCTGCGGCGTCTGGGCAAGGCGGGACCGGCGATGGCGCTGATGGTGCTGTTCGCACTGGGAATCGGCGCGCAGGGAGTCACCGATCTCGTTTACGGGACGAATACGATCACGATCACCCCTTCCTATGCGAATGACTCCTGGGTGGTGTTCGGCTTCCAGATCCCGGTCATCCGGTTCTTCGCCTTCGTCATGGCGGTTGCGGTCCTCGGCGCGTTCCATCTGATCCGACAACACTCCAAGCTCGGAAGGGCGCTGCGGGCAACCTCCCAGAACCCGGCAGCGGCCAGCCTGCTCGGCGTGGACGTCCAGAAGATGTCCGCGATTGCCACTGGTTTGGGCTTTGCCGCTGCAGGCGCCGCCGGGCCGATCTACGGTCTGATCTTCCCGTTCACGGGCAACAGCCAGTACGACCTCCTGTCGAAGCTTCTGACGGTGATGATTCTGGGCGGACTGGTCAGCATGCCGGGAGTGATCATCGCCGCGGTATTCCTCGGCGTCGTCGAATCTGTCATCGCCGCCACTATCTCGCCGGACTGGTCGTCGTTCTCGTTCCTGGTGGCGCTATTCATCGTCTTGATGGTCCGACCGCAAGGAATTTTCGGTGGTCACCGAATGCAAGGTGCCCTCTGGTGACCGCTGCTCCCCGTGCCTCACGCCTGCGCCCGTCCGGCCTGGCCCAGGCGGCAGCCTTCGTGGCGGTCCTCGTCGTACTCCCGATCGCGTTTCCCGCCCAATGGCTCGTGAACCTGTTCATCTTCACGGCGATGTTCGCCGGCGCGGCCATGGCCTGGAACCTGATCGGGGGCTCTGCCGGCTATCCGGCGCTGGGTAACGGTGCATTCTTCGGCGTTGGCGCCTATGCGATGGCCATCCTGACGACACACCTGGGCGTCGGTGGGGGCTATTTGGTGTTTGCCTGGGCCATTCCTATCGCCATCGGAACTGCCATCGTTTTCGCCCCGATCGCGCGGCTGCTCCTGCGCACCCGAGCGGCGGTGTTTGCAGTCTTGACCATCACCTTGCTGTTCATCGGTCAAACCCTCGCGTACAACCTCGTGAGCCTGACCCAGGGCTCCCTGGGCATGACCCTTCCGTCACCGTCCTTCCCGGCGGCGCGCTACGACCAACCCTTCTATTACGCCATGGCGGGTCTGCTGGCCCTGACGATGCTCTTCTGCTGGGGGGTCAGGAACAGCAAGCTGGGGTTGGCACTCAACGCCGTCCGGGACGACGAGGACCGGGCTCGGGGCTTGGGCGTCCAGACCGAGATGGTCAAGCTGTTCGCCTATTGCTCGAGCGCCGGCCTGACTGCCGCGTTCGGGGCGATCTGGGCCTACTACATCAGCTTCGTGTTTCCCGGGTTCGCATTCGATCCGATCCTTTCCTTGAGCGTGATCCTCTTCGCATTCTTGGGCGGGGTGGGCTCCCTCTCGGGTCCGCTCGTTGGCGCCCTCCTCATTGTGCCTGTCCAGCAGTACCTCGCATTCAGGTTCGGGGCGAGCCACCTGTATCTGATCGCATACGCCGGCGTCTTCCTCCTCGTGATCTACCTCCTCCCAAACGGCATCGTCCCCTCCTGCCGTCAGTACCTGACAAGACTGCGGCGACTGCGTTCAGGGCCCACGGCGCCCGATGCGTCGCTGCTCGTCTCGAATGTCACGGCCGGGAAATCCCAGTGAGTGCATTGCTGAGTGTGCAGGTTGCATCGAAGTCCTTCGGCGGGATCAGGGCTCTCGACGGCTGTTCGTTCGATGTCCAAGAGGGTTCGGTCACCGGTTTGATCGGGCCGAACGGCTCTGGAAAGACGACGGCCTTCAACGTGATCACCGGATATGAACGTGCGGACAGTGGCCGGGTGGTGCTGCGCGGCCGACCAGTCACACGACCCGATCCCTGCCGCATGTACCGCTTGGGCCTCGCCCGCACCTTCCAGCAATCGCGCATCTTGCCCGGGCTGACCGCCCTCGAGAACATCGTAGTGGCCCGCAGCCAGCCCTGGTATCGGCTGTTCGCTCAGCGGGCGCCCGCCGGGGAAACCCAGCGAGCGTTTGAGCTCCTCGCCGAATTCAACTTGGTCGACTACGCCAATCGCCCGGCCGGCGTGCTCTCCTACGGCCAGCGAAAACTCCTCGAGTTTGCCGCCGTCCTCATGGATCAGCCGTCCTTGGTTCTCCTTGACGAGCCGACTGCAGGCATCAACCCCGTGATGAAGGAGGCGATGGAAGCGCACGTCCGGAGCCGCAACGAAAAGGGGGTCACCTTCCTTATCGTCGAGCACGAGATGCAATTCGTGATGCGGCTGTGCGACCAGATCGTGGTGTTGGACCGAGGCCGGCCCATCGCCTGCGACACCCCCGAAGCCGTACAGGACGACCCACGGGTGCTCGACGCGTATCTGGGGGACTGAGGTGAGCGACGCGCTGGACCTCGAAGACGTCGTCGCCGGTTACGGCCGGGGCGACGTGCTCCGTGGCCTGTCCCTGCATGTGCCCGCGGGCGAGATCACCTGCCTCGTCGGGCCCAACGGGTCCGGAAAGTCGACAGTGCTGCGAGTCGTCAGCGGCCTCATCACCCCGACCCGAGGTCGGGTGCGGCACATCGATGTCGAGATTTCGGGCTTGTCACCTCGAAAGATCCTCGAGCGTGGCGTTGCTCATATTCCCCAGGACCGCGGACTCTTCCCCGCCATGTCGGTGTGGGACAACGTCCTGATGGGCGCCTACATCAGCAGCGACCGGACTGCGGTCGCGGAGCGGATCGAAGAGCTGGCCGAGAGGTTCCCGATCATCCGGGAGCGGCGTCGTGCCTATGCCGGGTCGCTATCAGGCGGCGAGCAGAAGATCGTCGAGATCGCGCGGTCATTGATGCTCGACCCGAGCGTGCTGTGTTTCGACGAGCCGTCGATCGGCCTCGAACCGCGGGCCCGCAGGAGGGTCTTCGACCTCCTGACAGAGCTCAATGCGTCGGGTCGAACCATCCTGCTGGTCGAGCAGAATGCCCGCTCGGGGCTGGAGATCGCCCACCACGGGGCGGTGCTCGATCGGGGCGTGGTCCAGCTCGCGGCTTCGGGGTCCGAACTCCTCTCGGACCGTGACATCGGCCGGCTCTACCTCGGTGCGGCGGACTGAGCGGGCATGCGGCTCCGGACCAGATGGAGCGCCAGCGATGGCCCATGTCGGTCACTCGGCTTGCCGGGATGGACGCAATCACAGTGTTCCTTTCAATCGACAATTTCAAAGTAGGGAGGTCATGCACATGAGCGCTGCAAGTGGGACCACGAACCAAGACGGAGATGGTGCATCGGTGCGTCTGCTACCGATGTCGAAGGATCCTTTCGAGGCGCCGACCGATCGGGACATGCTCCCCTCCGAGCGGCGATCGTTCGTGCGGACGCACCGGACCTGCATCTTCGGCTACGGGCGCCAGTCGGACGGGCCCGCCATGTCGGTGGTGTACTACGTCCCTGGAGACAACGACGACCTGTTCGTGGCGACCATGGCCGATCGGGCCAAGGCCAAGGCCGTTGTGCGGAACGGCAAGATCAGCCTATGCATACTCGACGAGACCTGGCCCTTCTCCTACTTGCAGGTCTATTGCAACGCGGTCATCGACGACGATGCCGAATTGTTGGTCGACGTGATGATGGCCGTGGCCGAGCGTATGTCGGGTGAACCGCTGGGACCGGAGCTGCGCCCTGTGGTCAAGGCCATGGGGGAGGAGGAAGGTCGCGTGCTGGTTCGCTGCCGGCCGTACGCGACGTTCGTGACGCCACCACGACACCTGCATCGCAACGACCAGGCGGACCAGCTGACCCACTGGGTCTCGGCGTCGATGGCCTGGGACGCGCCAGACGCTAGGGACGAACCTTGACGTTCCGATTCGCCAACGTGGCCGGCCGGTCCGCCCTTGTCGATTCCGACGGGCGCTGGTTCGACGCGTCGAGAGTGAGTGGCGGGGTCATACCAGTCGACCCGATCGACGCGTGGCGACGGCTCGACGAACTCCATGGAGCAGCGGGCGCCATCGCCAGCGCGGCATCCGACGGGAACCTCAGCGACGCCGATGTCCGACCGCCCATCCCTTGGCCTAAGAGCGTCTTCGCTGTCGGCTTGAATTATCGGTCGCATGCGGACGAGTCCTACATGAAGGTGCCGGACTCGCCCCTTATCTTCACGAAGTTCCCGAGCTGTCTCGCCGGCCCTACCGACCCCGTAATCCTCGGCGGATCCACCGATGACTACGAAGCGGAGCTCGTTGTCGTAATCGGCCGCGGGGGCCGCAACGTCAGGTACGAGGACGCGTGGGACCACGTCGGTGGTCTCACTGCGGGCCAGGACATCTCCGACCGGGCCCTGCAATTTGCGGCCGAGCCGCCTCATTTCGATCTGGGCAAGTCGCGGGACACCTACGGACCGATTGGCCCGGTCGTCGTTTCAACCGACTCCTTCGCCGACCCCGGTGACCTTCGCATCACGTGTGACGTCAACGGTGAGCGACGTCAGGAGGATCGCACCTCGAATCTAATCTTCGACATCCCGGCACTAGTCAGTTACCTCTCCAGTATCCTCACCCTCAGCTCGGGAGATCTCATCTTCACGGGCACTCCCGAGGGGGTGGGTGCCGCAAGTCTGAGGTTCCTCGTTGACGGCGACGTGATCACCACAACGATCGAGGGCATCGGCACCCTGACGAACCCTTGCCAAAGCCCCGAGACGGAACATTCATAACCTTCGACCACCCGGCCGACCGGCCGACCTGCTGAGGAGGAAGTCGTGACACTGCACCGCCTGGCGTCGATCACGATCGGCGTTCCCAACGTCGAAGAGACCTCGGCCTACTACGAAGAGTTCGGGCTGTCACGTGACGGCGCGGCGTTTTCGACCAGTGACGGCGGCGAGCAACTTCGCATCGTCGGGAGTCCTTCCCGTCGACTGATCGAGCTGTGCATCGGAGCCGACGATCCAGACGACCTGGGTCGTGCCGCCGAGCGGCTGACCAGGCTCGGGGTTACGGTCCAGCGGGACACTGCCAGTGTCAGCGCCGTCGAGATCCACAGTGGCGCACGTGCCCTGATCAAGGTCCTCCCCCGGATCTCACAGCATCCCGCCGTGCCGGAGCCGCACAACGGGCCCGCGCGTTCCGACCGACAGAACGCTCGTGCACCAGGCATACTGCGCGAAGTACCAATCCGTCCCCGCAAATTGGGTCACGTCGTCATCGGCACGCCCGACGCCGAAGCCTCGCAACGCTTCTTCGTCGATGGCGTCGGGTTCAAGGTGAGCGATCAGGTCCGAGGAGCCGCCGCCTTCATGCGATGCTCCACCGACCATCACAACCTGCTACTCCAACCATCCCCGGTGGCGTTCCTGCATCACACGTCCTGGCAGGTTGAAGACGTCGACGAGGTCGGGCGCGGGGCCATGCGCATGCTCGAAGGTCATCCCGAGCGACATGTCTGGGGGCTGGGGCGGCACTTTATCGGCTCCAACTTCTTCTGGTACCTGCGAGATCCTGCGGGGAATTTCTCCGAGTACTACTCCGACATGGACACCATCACCGACGACCAGCTGTGGACACCGGGAACGTGGGAACCGTCGCTCCGCGTCTTGTACGCCTGGGGACCAGACGTGCCACCTTCAATGCTGCAGCCCGACGACCTGGCTGATCTGATGACCACCTCTCATCAGCGTTGACCATCACCAGGCGAGGGTTGAAAAGCCGTCTCTGACCTGGTGGTTCGAGAGCGGAAGACGGGATTCGAACCCGCGACCCTCACCTTGGCAAGGTGGTGTTTTCAGTCTCCGTGGCCGGTCCCGCTCCCTATCGTGCCGTTCTGTCCATCCAGTTTCCAGTGAGTCCATGGCGTCCGTCTCTGTAGTAGAGCGCTCTACTACGGACCACCCCTCATCGAGCGAGGGCCCGGCGAGGCCGCGACGATTCGTGGCCTGAACCGATGTTGTCGCGGCCGAACCGAGCCGATTCAGATGGTGTTCGGTGGTGCACCACGGTCGCCTGGAGACGTGGTCCTCCAGATCGATACACGTGCTGTGCGCGCCCTCGGCCCTGACTCGGTTCGTCTCGGCTCCGAAGCCGAGTCCGATCAATTGCACGTTTCGCTGAGCTGGGCGGTCGTTACCTGATTGAGTCTCTCTCGGTGACTCTCAGCAAATGCATGCTCAGCCTTATCGACGCCTCCGTTCAAGCGAGTACATTCGCAGCCGGCCATAGTCCTTGGCTGCGGGTAGGTGCCCTACGTACTCGCAGCTAAGGTCCTCGGAGTCTGATAGCTCGAGCACAGCGGCAAAGGCCTCGGTTACCAGCACGGCCCCTGGAGGTGTGACCGGCTCCATCCTGGCGGCGCGGATGATGTGAGCACCAAAAAAGGACCGTTTGCGCATCACGGGGTCCCACATCGGGAAGATCGGGCCGACGTGCCCGGACAGCCGGATGTCGAGGTAGTCCGGAAGATCCAGCTCTTCTCGTTGTAGCGCCCCCATGGCATCACGAAGGTCGAGCCCACAGCGGGCCGCGGCGGTCGGATCGCCGAATACAACAATGAGGGCGTCACCCCACGTGTTGCGGTACTCGATACTTTCCTCGTAGCCGGCGAGGACATCCGCGAACGACCCCAGCACGACCCGCGAGAAGATAACCAGTTGATCCTCGCTCAGTTTGGAATACCCCCGGATGTCACCAATCAACATCGAACGGACCACCCGTCGCACGGTCCTGGTCGCGGGGGGTGGGGGCGCCCGAACTGACTCCTCCGTACCAGAGTGCTGCCTTCGGGAGCCGCACTCGGGATCGACCACGACACAGTGATGACCAGACTGTTTCCACGCCGCCACGTCAGTCGCAGTGCCGACGTGGACAGCGTCGCCATCGCCGTCCCACAACGCGAACTGGTGGACCTCAGCATCGAGGTAACGAGCGCGCAGCAGCGCCAGGCCCATTGCCAGCTGGGAGTTGTAGTTATAGAGGACGTCGTCGTTGAGATACGAGTCTTGCGTGGCGAAGGTCACCGACGTGGCTGCCTGCAGACACCGGTGGAACCGGGCGATCCAGCGATCGCCGGCGTCAGCAACCGAGGTGAGAATGAACTCCTCGAGGGAGAACGGAAGCACGATGTGGAGTTCGCAGCCACCAGCCATGAGGGCCTCCGCCCACAGAATGTCGCCTCCACTTGCCAGGGAGCCGTAGGCGATGCCGGTCGGACACCTCGCGACAGCTTCGGCCACCAACGCAGCAACCGCTTCCTCGTCCTCGCTGAGGAACCGGCCGATTGCTCCGGGGGCGGCGATTCGGTGCCCACAGAAGTGGGCCACCGCGGGTCCGGCGAGCGGGGAGATCAGAATCGGATCAGTGTCGATCATTTCGCAGATCAGCCGAAGTTGACGCCGAGTCGTGGCTAATGCTCCGAAGTCGTCGCCGGCGAGAGCGGCGGCGCGTTCGATCGCAGCGCGAGCACCGGCTTCGTTCTCTATGAGCAGCAGCCCCTCTGCCTCGGTAGCCGCCGCAAAGTATCCCGAGTCGCCAGAACGTGCGACAAGGTCAAGTGCCAAGCCGGCGAGGACGCGCGCTCCGGAGGCATCCCCGGAGAGCAAGGACAGCGTGGCCGCGTTGATGGCCGGGAAGTAGCCATTCGTACGGTCGCAGATGCGCCGATAGGCGAGGGATGCGTCTCGGGCGAGCCGGCGACGTTCAGCGCCGGTTGCCATGAGCGCAAGGTCTTTGGTGAGACGTGCCTGCAGTGACGCTGCGTCCTCAGAGTCCACCGATGACAGATCGAGTTCGATGAACCTCCGCATAGCCTGGGTGGTCGATCCGGTCCGGGCCAGTGCTAAGACGGAATGGAACCGCAACGCGACGTCGCCAGGATGCTCATCGAGGCCCCGCTCGGCCAGGTCAAAGGCGGTCAGCAGCTCACCCCGCCGCTCGGCTTGGAGCACTGCCGCCAGCCACCGCTTCGGCGTCCTGGTCGGTCCTTCCTCTGTTCGCTCCTCTACCTCGGGCGACATGGGCGCATCGTAGAGGGCCGCCGGCAAGTTCGTGTGGCCTCCAGTCCCGTTAGCTACCAGGAGCCGCCACCTCGGCGCGTTCGGCGATGGTTAACCGGGGGACGACAGACGATCGGGAGGCTGCCAGCAGGGTGGAGGGATCCTGGCAGTCCGGACACGACGGCCAGAGGTGAAGGACCTGGTCAAGGTTTACTTCGATCACATACCGACCGTCGGGACTGAACAGCGGGATGGAGGTGAACGAATTGTCAGGATCTGTTTGCAACAATTGACCGGTGGACGCATTCCAGATGCGAAGGGTGTTGTCGAAGCTGGTCGTCGCCATCAGATCACCGACCGGGCTGTAGGTCACATCGTTGACGAACCGGGTGTGACCCAACAGTTCCAGGACTCGCTTGTCCGTGTCCACGCTCATCACGGTCGCGCTGCTGTCCCACGTTACAAGCGCGAGCTGGGTGCCCGCCGGGTTGAATTCGATGCGGCCCCCAATCTTCTCATGCGGGTCGAAGGTCTCGAACGGCCCGCGCGCACCGGTGTGCCCTATACGCAACACCCCGCAGAACGAGGAGGCCGCCTCCAGCCGGTCGTTGTCGCTGATGGCCACACCGCTCGGTGCAAACTCGCCGTTTGTGGGCCCACACCGTGTGGGCCAGCCATGGGAAGTGGTGGTCTGACCAGTGGACAGGGTCGTGGTATGGAGCCCGCCGTGTCCATCGTTCACCACCAACAGCCGTCCATCTTGGCTGAAGGTCAGGCCGTCGACCGGCATGGCCGGGAGGGTGAGAAGCACCCGTCGCGAGGCCACATCCAAGATCCTCACCCGCGCGGCCGACTCCTGGTCGTTCCAGAGTGCGGCCAGACGACCGTTAAAGCTGAGTGCGGCACACGTTGCCGCGCCATCTGAGGAGAGAAGAACGGAGCCTGGCAACCGCCGGCCGGTGGGCAGCGACCACCTCCGGACGACGGTGTCGTTCCCCGAGTCGACGATGCCCACCAAGTGGTCGTGTTGCCATGCGAATTGGTCAGACGGAAAGAAATACACGTCGCCGCAAGTCCCAATCGGAGTCGTCACGGATGCCAGCCACGGGTTCCCAGAGAAGTAGATCCGAGCCGTCCCGTCATCATCGGCATCAACAACACGGTCCGCGTTGGGGCTGAAGGCAATGGTGTTCACCTCTGCGGTCTGGCCTTCGAGTTCGGAGTACTCCTCGGGGGCTCCTGAGCCGCCGGTAGGCGGATACCCCCAGATGCCGCCGGTGCCGTCGTCGAGGCCGTAGGCGAGGCGTTGTCCGTCCGGACTCAGAGCCAGGTCGGAGAACGAGGAGCCCGTCACCGTGGACCAGGTGCCCCACATCATCCAGTTGCGGGTATCCCAGCGGTCGACGACGCCGTCGACGTCGGTGGGCCCACTGACGCTAGTCCCCACGACAAGGGTGTGGCCCGCGAGGGCGATGGGGTCGACCACATTGTTGGGCTGTTGACTGGACGGTGGTCGCAGCAACCGAACGATCCTGCCCGTGTCCGCAGCGATGACCTCGGTGTAGGCAGAACCTGTGCCGACGATGAGCAGACCCCCGGTTGGGGTAAAAGCCAGGGTGCGATCGTTCTCGGGATCCGACAGGGAGAAAAGCGGCGTGCGTGACGACAGATCCCATACCGTCGTGCCGAGGTTGGTAGTTGCCCCCAAGAGTGTGCCGGCGTGGTTGAACGCCAGCGCATTCGGCTCACCGTGACCGACCAACTGCCAGCGCACGACGCCCGTCGTCGGGTCGACGAAGTCGATGCCCTGGTTGGTGCCGACAGCCAGCAGACGTCCGCTCGGATCGTAGGCGACTGCGCTGGCCTGAGTGGCGAGATGGCGCCGGAGGAGGACGCGCCCGTTGGCGCTGTCGATCACCAGTAGCTCTCCGGTGCACAGCGTCTCGGCCACACGACTGCCGCTCGGGCTGTACGCCGCGGAGGGCCCGCTCTGAAAGCCACACTGCTGGGGCGCAACGGTGGGCAAGGCGACCCTTAATGCTGACGTATCCATGGCCTGGCGCAAGGCGGCCGATGCTTGGGGAATCGGCTTCAACCTGACCGCTTCCTGCGCCAGGATCACCGATACCTCCGGGTCCGCTGACAACTCGTTCTCGCTCTCGGCCGCGAGGGCAAGTGCTCGCGAGCCCTGGCTGGACGAGACGGCCTGGTTCCGCGACACCAGTGCGAGTACTCCCAACCCGAGGGCGATGACGGCGACCGCCACACTGACCCCCACCATGATCCGCCCTCGGCGGGTCGCGGCACGCCGGCTGGCCAGCACATAGTCACGCTGAACCGCCGTCGACTCCTGCTCGGCACCGGGTCCCGTCCGGGTCAACCACCCTTCTGCCGCCTTGAGTTCCGCCCCGCGGAGGAGAAAGCTGCGCTCCTTGCCCTCGTGGTCCCACTCCAAGGCCTTGACCAGGATGCGAGTGTGCTCCTTGCGGAGCTCGAGATCGGTGTCGAGGGCCCGCACCACACGCGCCAGAGAGGCGTCATAGTCGTCACGGTCGGTGGATGGGATCCAGTTCCGGTTCCGGATCTCCTCGGGGATCTCGACGTCGGGGACGGGCTCCCGGAGAACCGGCACGATCCGTTTGGCCAGGGACCGGGCGTAGGTGACCTCTTGCTCGCAGAAGCAGGAGGCGACAGAAGCCGGCGTGATGATGAACAAAAATGCGTCCGATTCCTCGATGGCCGACTTGATGGCCTGAGGAAACACTTCTGCGTCCGCGATGCCGGAAGTGTCGATCCAGGGGGACTTACCGAGTTCGTGCAATGAGGAGGCAAACCGTTGGACGAACTCAAAGTCCGTCCTGGAGTATGAGATGAATACGTCAGCCACGGATCTGCCAACATCCGGCTAGTTCTTGCCCCACGTTTCCTTCCATACGGCTTCCTCCTGCCCGTACCGTACTGGTGCCTCTATGCTCCTCTCCATCGCGCCCTCTGTCTGTCTTGTAGGTGACAGACAAATGTCGCGGAGGCGAACCTGCGATAATTCGGGTGATGACCACCCGGGCTGGGAGAGCGCACATCAACCCTGGAAACCCGGTGTCCAGAGACATCACCTCGCGAGGTCACCGCCACGAACTGCTGGCATTGTCTGCCATCCTGGGCGTGCTCGCGCAAGAGGATCGCGAACGTCTCTCCGAGCAGTGCATCGAACGCACATTCGCCAAGAATCAGGTCGTATACGTGGCTGGGGATCCAGGTGATTCGATGCTTGTATTGACCTCGGGCGAGCTCAAGGTGTGCCACTTCTCGGCGGATGGCGGCGAGCTGATCCTGGCGTCGATCATGCCGGGGGAGCCGATCGGCGAACTCGGGATGCTTTCCTATCTACCCCGTTCGGCAACAGTGATCGCCACGAGACCCAGTGCCGGCATGATGCTCCCGCGTGTGGTCGTCATGCAGTTGATCGAAGAGCGACCAGCAGTCGCAGTGGCGATGCTGCAATACCTGGCCGACTTGACACGGAAGATGAATGGTCTGGTGGCGGACCTTGTCTTCCTGGATGTTCACCAACGGGTCGCGCGGTTCCTCGTTTCCAACACCCAAGGTGCCTCGAGGAGCGTCAAAGTCACCCAGACCAATCTGGCTTCGACCGTCGGAGCGAGTCGCCAACGGGTCAACGTCTGCCTCCAGGAGTTCCAGCGCCGAGGCTGGGTCTCACTCTCGTCTGGGATCATTCGGGTCGTCGATCGGGACGCGCTCGGCCTCGCCGTGAGGGATTGAGCTTCTCGGGGAGCGGGGGCTTGTAGGCCTCCGTCGGTGCAGTCGGGCGACGGCGGGCAACAGTCGAACACTTCGACATCTGTCGCCCGGGTGACAGATGTCGATGGGGACAAGGCACATGATCGGGGAGTCAGCCGCGTCATTTCCTTCCCTCGGCGAAAGGCCCGTCATGTTCCTGCCTCGAAACAGTCAGTGTTCGCTGAATGCCGACGAACGTGTCCGCATTTCAACTCGCGCGAACCAGGGTGCCCGACCCATGTCGCAGATGCTGCTCCGGGGATGGCACGGCGATGGAAGATGCCGCAGCGCTGGCCGAATCCACGGTGCCGTGCTCGCACTCGGCGTGCTGGCGGCGCTCATAGTCTCGGCAAATGCGAGCGCCGGTGCAGCCACCAACCCCGGTCGTCAGACCCCGGTTTCCTTGCCGTCAACGGTCAGCGTCGGAAGTGGGCCCACGGGATTGGCCTATGACGCGCAGACTCACACGCTGTACTCGGCCAATCAGAACTCCAAAACTCTCTCAGTCGTTGCTACCAAGTCGTGCAATGCGGACGATTCGAAGCGATGCGCAAAGCGTGTCGGCACGGTGGCAGTCGGGTCAGGTGCCCTTCCCTCTGGTGTCGCGATCGATACGGCGACGGACACCATCTACGTCGCCAACGCGGGGAACGACACGATCTCGGTCGTCAACGCGAAGACCTGCAATGCATCCGACCCGAGTGGTTGCGAGCAGACCCCACGAACCGTCGCGGACCCGGAAGGGCCGGGGATGGGCATCGCCGTGAACCCACTGACCGACACCATCTATGTCGGTAACGCCGGCAGCCCCTACCCGTCGACCGCAGGTCACACCGTTTCTGTCATCGACGGGGCCACCTGCAACGCCACCACGACCTCGGGGTGCGGCCAGATCCCACCCACCGTGACCGTTGGGTACCAGCCCACCTCTGTCGCGGTCGATCCGGTAAGCGACACCATCTACGTGGCAGATGCCGGGATCGCCAACAACTCCAACCTGGTGTCGGTGATCGACGGAGTCACCTGCAACGCCACCACCACCTCGGGGTGCAACCGGGTTCCGGCGTCGATCACCGTGGGAACCGCCCCCTTCGCGCTCCTGCTCGACGCAAATACCCATACCGCGTACACCGCGAACCTCAACGGCGCGTCGGTGTCGGTCATCGACATCGCCACCTGCAATGCCACCACCACGTCGGATTGCGGACAGAAGACCGCGACCATCCCGGTCGGAAGCAGTCCCTGGGCGCTGACCCTCGACCAGGCGCATCACACCCTCTTCGTCGCCAACAATCAGGATGACACGCTCTCGGCGATCGACGCATCAACCTGCAACGCCGTGGAGCAATCGAGTTGTGCGAAGAGGCCGCCGACAAGCCAAGTGGGAAACGGGACCGACGCCCTGGCGGCCGACCCGTCGACGGGAACCGTCTACGCAGCCAACTTCAGTGCCGGCACGATATCGGTCGTCAGCTCCGGGACCTGCAACGCCACCGAGACCACGGGCTGTCGCGCCGAGGCACCGACAGCCACTGTCGGCTCGGCGCCGAGCGGTGTGGCGGTCGACACGGCCAGCCATACCGTGTACGTGGCCAATCAAGGCGACAACACGGTCTCGGTCCTCGACGCATCGCAGTGCAGTGCGTCTGACACCGCGGGCTGTGCTTCTCCCTCGGCCACCGTCCACGTCGGTGACGGTCCCACCGGTGTTGCAGTCGATCAAGTCACCGATTCGGTGTACGTGGCGAACAACAGTGGGAACACAGTCTCAGTGATCAACGGCGTCACATGCAACGCGACGGAGCAGAGGGGTTGCATGGGAACTCCGGCAACGATCAGCGTCGGCAACGGGCCCTCCGCCATCGGGGTGAATCCGACCACCGACACCATCTATGTCACAGATAGTGGACCCTTCAAAGGCGCCACCGCCTCGGTGAACGACACTGTCTCGGTGATCGACGGGGCCACCTGCAACGCCGTAGTGCAGTCAGGGTGCGACCAGACCCCGGGGACTGTCACGGTCGGCGCTGGGCCACTCGGCATCGGCGTCGATCCGACCACGGACTCCATTTACGTGGCCAACAGCGGCCAATTTGGCGCCGCAAACTCTGCGCTCGGCCACACCGTGTCACTGATCGACGGTGCCACGTGCAACGCCACCGACCAAGCAGGCTGCCGACGTGCCGCGGCGACGGTCACCGTCGGGGTTGCACCCTGGGGCATTGCCGTCGACCAGAGCACGAACAAGATCTATGTGGCCAACAACACTGGCGGCGATACCCCGGCCGGCCTCTCGGTGATCAATGGCGCCTCCTGCGATGCGACCGAGACGTCGGGCTGTGCCGGACGGCCATCGGAACTGACAGGCCCAGGCTTCGCGCCGAACGGCATTGCGCTCGATCTGACGCACCACGTCCTCTATACGGCGAACTTCTACGGGGCCAGCGTGTCGGCAATCAATACTGCCTCAGCCGAGGGGCCGCGAAGCGCTCCACAGTTTGCCGTGGGCAGCTCCCCGGAGGACCTTGCTGTCGACCCTGCCAATCACACCGTCTACGTCTCTAACAGTCTCGATGGGACCGTCTCGGTGGTGGCAGAGTAGAAAGTGGCTCTTACCTGGCGGTTTGGAGCGGAAGCCGGGATTCGAACCCGCGACCCTCACCTTGGCAAGGTGGTGATTCTCGTCCGTTTGGGTCTTGCGGGTCCCCTGAAGTGCGGTTCGGTCTACCCAGTTTCCACTCCGTCCACCGAGTCCGCCCCTGTAGTAGAGCGGTCTACTATCCAGAGACTTAGCGCTTCAAAATTGGACGCTAGCTAGGCTCACCCGCGAACCGAATGGCCGTGGTCGATCCTTCCGAGAGCTCCAGCGCCACAGCGTGGTTGCAGCGCGATACCGCCCTCCGTCGCTTCCTGCGCACAGAGACCGCGAGTGGTGCCCTTCTACTGGCCGCGGCAATGGGAGCCCTTATCTGGGTGAACGTCGACGCGTCCTCCTACAACCGCATTTGGACGACCCGACTGTCTGTACACCTCGGTGGTGCGGCGGTCTCCATGGACGTGCGCGGATGGATCAACAGCGGGCTTATGAGCTTCTTCTTTCTCGTCGTCGGACTCGAGGCACGCCGAGAATTCGACATCGGTGAGTTCAGGGAGCGTCCCAGGATCATCCTTCCAGTGCTCGCGGGACTCGGCGGGATGGCGGGCGCCATTGGGCTCTATCTCGCGATAAACGCCGGTCGGACCTCCGCGCACGGCTGGGGCGTTGCGATGTCGACTGATACCGCCTTCGCCCTTGGCATGCTGGCTCTTCTCGGCAGGCATGCTCCCGAACGGTTACGCGGCTTCATCCTCACGCTGACTGTCGTCGACGACATCGTGGGCCTGGTCGTGATCGCCACGGTGTATACCCATCATTTGACCGTCGGTCCGCTGATCATCGCAACGGCGCTGATGGCACTTGCCATCTTCGCGGCAACCCTCCGGATCCATTACGGGCTTCTCTACTTTGCGCTGGCGGCAGCCAGCTGGGTTGCACTCGTGGAGTCCGGCGTCGACCCGGTCGTTGTCGGGCTCGCCGCAGGTCTCATTGCCTACGCTGCTCCGCCAGCCCGCATCGACCTCGAACGAACCTCAGACCTCTTCCGAGACTTCCGTCAGCAGCCGACTGCTGGAATGGCCAGACAGCTTCGCGCTGGCGTGCGCACCGCAGTATCTCCCAACGACCGTCTGCAGCAGCTTTGGCACCCCTGGACGAGTTACCTCATCGTCCCCCTGTTCGGCCTGGCCAACGCCGGCATCCCCATAGATCCCGGATTCCTCTCCAAGGCTTACACCTCGCCCATCACGCTGGGGATCGCGATCGGATACGTCGTCGGCAAGCCAGCGGGAATAATGGCCACGTCTGCCCTTGTCAACAAGGCGACGAGAGGCCGACTCCGTCCGGCAGTTGGCTGGATGTCCGTGCTCGGAGGCGGCACCCTGGCCGGGATGGGCTTCACCGTCTCGCTGCTCGTCGCTTCAGTCGCGTTCACCGGAGTCCAGTTGAGGGAAGCCACGCTCGGCGTACTCACTGCCGCAATCGGCGCAGCCCTGCTCACCTGGTTGGTGTTCCAGATCGCCCGACGACTGCCATCGCCGCTTCGTACCCTGGCCCTGCTCGGCCAGTCGCCCGCTATCGTCGATCTGGCGGATCCAGTTGATACCGACCGCGATCACATCCGCGGGTCGGCGGACGCCGCCGTGACCCTCGTTGAGTACGGCGACCTCGAGTGCCCGTATTGTGGGCAGGCGGAGGCAGTTATCCGAGAATTGCTGATCGACTTCGGCGATCTTCGCTACGTGTGGCGCCATCTACCGCTGACAGACGTACACCCCAGAGCTCAGATGGCGGCCGAGGCATCCGAGGCGGCGGCCGCGCAGGGCGCCTTCTGGGCGATGCACGACGTGCTGCTCGAGCACCAGGACGACCTCGCCCCCAAGGATCTGATCCGCTACGCCGATGAGCTCGGTCTCGATGTGAAGTCGTTCACCGACGACCTTCGAAGCCACCGATGGGCCGAACGGATCGCAGCGGACGTCGAGAGCGCCGACGTGAGCGGGGTTGCCGGAACCCCGAGCTTCTTCGTCAACGGTCAACGTCAGATGGGGGCGTATGACCTCGCGACGCTCAGTCGGGCCGTAAGGACTGCTCGGGAACAGGCGGACATCAGGCACACGATGTAGTCCGGTTCAGCAATCATGGTGCACGCTCGCCCCAGCTCAAGACGTCCAGTGGTCGGATCGACCAGGGCATCTGCGCAGTAAGCACTAGGACAGGCGGCCTCCGTTGCGTAACGAATGCGAGAACATCCGATAGTCAAGCTTCATCGAATCGAATACCATTCCTCACTACGCGAGACGGGTCGTCTTGGACGATGAGGAGTTTCATCGGGCGAGATGATCACTGACCGCTGCGGCTTCAGTGGAGGATTCTTCGAAGGACTGACAGATTGAAATACCGACTCTGACCTGCTACGATGGAGCGGAAGACGGGATTCGAACCCGCGACCCTCACCTTGGCAAGGTGTTTGAGTTCGTCCACGGTGTCCTGGCGAGTCCTCCGACCAGGCCTCCCGTCTACGGAACGTCCGCCGAATCCGCCCGAATTCAACCCTGTTGTAGAGCGGCCTACTACAGAGTCCCCGGGCCGTCCTCAAGAGCCGGGTAATAACCCAGCCATGAGACGCGTCTACGGCTGATAGGGCGGCGGTGCTTCTCCCCACCCCCAGCGGGGTACCGGAGCCTGCTCGACGACGCCGGCGCCGTCTTGTGAGTTCGCCAACGCCAAGCGGGTGCCCCCACTCGAGATAGGCGACGAGCGCGGAACGGAATTCGGGGTCAGCTGGCATCCCGGCGTCGTCGGCCGCCAGACTCATCAACGAGGCGAACCTGAAACCGCTGGTCCGCGGTGATCCCAAGCTGCAGGTGCTTGTGCAGCATTCGTTCGTATCCGCCAAGCTCTGCGGTGTAGTCCGCCGGACCCCCGAACACTTCGCACCACCAGGTCGCCACGTTGCGGCGGTGCTCCTCATGGACGCCACCCGGAAACAAGGGAGACAGAAGGTCGTCGTGTTCGACCCGGTCATAGAACGCGTCGATCATTCGGTCGAAAGCCTCGCGACCTCCCGCCCATGCAAAGAGTGTCGGGTCCTCAGCCATGAGGGCAATGTACCCACAATTGAGGCGGCACCGAGCAGGTAGAGGAGCGGCTTCGAACTAACTGGTGGGGCCAAACCGTTCAACCCGGATCTTCTCCACTGGTTGACCGAGCCCGAGCAGCAGCCCACTGGCGAAGTCGGCGAAGCCGGGCGAGCCGCACACAAAGGCAGTCGCGTCGGGAAGCAACAGAGGAGCAAGATCCTGCTCGGACAGCCGGCTCGGGTGCCGCGTGGCGGATGGGGGCACCGCACGGGTGTAGGCGACCGTCGTCTCGGGCCCGGGTAACTCGTGGGCGTAGTACAGGTCATCAGGCGTTCGAACCGAAACCGCCATTCGAAGCAGGTCGGACTGACCGGACTGGCGAGCCAGGCGCAGCATGGCCATCAGCGGAACGATGCCAGATCCACCACCGACGAGCACGGCCGGACTCTGGGCTTCCCAGACGAACCAAAGGCCGATTGGTCCGCGGACCTCGAGGTCATCACCCACAACAACCTCGTCGTGGAGGAACTCCGAGACCTCGCCGCCGTCGAGCCTTTCAACGGTGAGCTCGATCTCGCCAGAATCGTTTGGCGCCGACGCCACCGAATACGACCGCGATGCCGTGTACCCGTCGGGTGCTGTGAGCCGCACGACGTAGTACTGCCCGGCGAGGCGAGGTGCGGGCGCAGGGAGGGTCAAGCGGAAAGTCTTGGCGGTTCGAGTCTCTGGCCGGACCTCGGTGACTGTGGCCATCTGCCAGGGATCGCCAGCTGGCCGACCGGTGGTCACTTGTTAATCACCTTGGTATCGCTGCTCGAGCCACGGATCTCCCCGATCGTGGTACCCATTTTGCTCCCAGAATCCGGGTTCGTCGTGGTCGAGCACCCGCAACCCGGCGACCCATTTCGCACTCTTCCAAAAATAGAGATGCGGGACCAAGAGGCGTGCCGGTCCACCGTGTTCGACTGGCAGCGGGGCGCTCTCGTACTCCCAGACAACCCAAGCTCGGCCAGCGGTGACATCGGCCAGCGGCAGGTTGGTGGTGTACCCGGTGCTCGAGAAAGCCATCACGTGGGTCGCCGCTGGTTCCAATCCTGCGATCCCGAGCAGCGTGTCGACGGAGACGCCGCTGAATTGCACTCCCAGCTTGGACCAGGTGGTCACGCAGTGGATATCACCGGAGTACGCGGACCCTGGCAGAGCGTGGATCTCTTCCCAGGTCCAGGTCGTCGGATGGCCAACGAGGCCCTCAACCGAGAACGACCACGACGCCAGGTCCGGCTGCGGAGTCACCTCTGCAGTCAAGACGGGCCACTGATCCCCTGCGTCATACTGACCCGGAGGGAGACGGGGATCTCGGGCGGCCTTGCCGCGACCAAGAAATCCTCTTGTCGGCTTTGCCATGTCAACTCCCCTGCTGAGACCGTGTGACCTTCGGCACTAGAGGCGCATACCTGTCGTAGCGCGCAGACTACTGCTGCGTCACCCCGAGATGCTGGGTCGCTGACCAGAAACGCCGATGGCGCCAGCGGGTCGTCGATACCATCGTCCAGTGAACCTTCTCGCGCCATCGACTCCGCCACCCAGCCAATGATCCCTGTCTCAGAAGCTCGGCACTTCGTCCTCTCCGCCTGCGGAGTCCTCGCCCCGAGGCGAGTGGCGGTGAGAGACGCCTCAGGTTGTGTGCTGGCCGAATCCATCCGAGCCGCCGAGGCCGTCCCGCCCTTTGCGAATTCGTCTATGGACGGGTACGCGGTCCGAGCGGCCGATACTGCGAGTCCCCCAGCGCGCCTACGCGTGGTCGGCACCGTGATGGCAGGTGACAACGCGATGACCTTCGTGTCGACGGGTGAGTCGGTTCGCATCATGACAGGGGCACCGTTGCCGCCGGGTGCTGACGCTGTGTGCATGGTCGAGCGCACCCGCGTCGAGTCGGGGGGGTCGATCGTCGTCGTCGAGGAATCCGTGGATCCAGGCACGTTCACACGAAAGGCTGGGAGCGATATCCAAGCGGGCGACGAGGTCTTCTCTCCGGGGACGTCCCTTGGCGCCGCCCACGTGGGCGTGCTCTCGAGCGTCGGGGTCGAGCAGCTTCTCGTCCATCCCTCCCCCACCGTGGGCGTTCTTTCCACCGGCGACGAGCTGATCACGTCGGGTCGCGACTTGGCGCCAGGGAAGATCCGCGACGCCAACCGTCCCGCACTCCTCGCCCAGCTTCACGCAGACGGCTTCAGCACCGTCGACTTGGGCGTGGCGGGGGACGAAGAGGTAGCCCTGACCGCCCTGCTCGTAGAGGCAGGGTCCCGGTGCGATGCCATCGTTTCGAGTGGAGGAGTGAGCGTCGGGGACCGCGACGTGATGAAGACCGTGCTCAAGGACCTGAGCAGGCCCAACATGCGTTCGATGCAGGTCGCGATCAAGCCGGCCAAACCCTTCGCCTTCGGCGTGCTCAAGGAGACCGGGACACTTGTCTTCGCTCTGGCCGGGAACCCAGTCTCGGCCCTCGTGGCCTACGAGCTGTTCGTCCGGCCGGCGCTTCGCTCCATGGCCGGCTGCGCCGTGCTCGATCGACCGCGCCTCGCCGCGCTCGCCGAGGTGGACCTCCCCCGCCCTCGGGATGGCAAGTTGCATCTGATGAGGGTCACGGTCCGCAGCGGAATGGACGGCGTACTCGGGGTGCGATTGGCGGGAGGTCAGGACTCACACATGCTGCGTGTCATGGCACAGTCCAATGCTCTCGCACTCTTGCCGGACGGCGAGGGCGTGCGCGCCGGAGAGCCCGTGGAGATCCTCCTCCTCGATGCTGACGGGGTACCGGCTTCACAGCGAGAGCCGTGGTGAACGAGGACGTCAGGCGGGACTCGATGAGTGACACGCGTTACGGCTGTGCCGTCGCATCGATCCCACTGACGCCGTCAATGCTGGTGACGTTCTTCTCTGCCCAGTACTGACGGACGCCGTCCCTCCCCTTGCGGGCGGACCACTGGTCCATGGTCGGTCGATGACCCTCCAAGGCCATCAGGGGCACGCCATAGCCACACGAGTCCGACACCCGCCGCACGGCGACGACGATGACCGAGCGGACCCCTACGCCTGCCCCGCGAGGGAAATTGGCGGCGAGCGCCTCGAAGTCCGGGTCGTCGGCCAGCACGACCCGGCCCGTCCCGTGCAGGCGCACGATCCGAGGCGGACCTGCGAAGGCGCACAGCATGATCACGATCCGGCCGTTCTCCCGGAGATGTGCGATGGTCTCGACGCCACTTCCTGTCTGGTCGAGAAAGGCCACCGTGCGCGCACCGAGAACAGCGAACTCATCGCGGTTGCCCTTGGGCGAGCAGTTCACTGAGCCCTGCGGGTCGAGCGGAGCCGTCGACACGAAGAAAACCGGCTGAGTCGACATCCACTCGGAGAGCGACTCGTCGATCCCGTCGTAGGTCTTGGCCATCTGCCCATTATCGCACTTGGCCCCCGCCGTGCCCCTCCTTGCGATGCCACGGTTTTGTCCCCGGTAGCGTCGTCCATGTCATGAATCTCGATGCGAAGATCCTCACCGTTTCAGAATCGGCCAGCGCTGGCACGCGTAAGGACCAATCCGGTGACGAGCTGACCCGCGTCCTCGTGGAGCACGGGTTTCAGATCGTCGATCGGCGCGTTGTGCCCGATGGGATGGCCCCGGTCTCGGCCGCTCTCGTTGAGCTGTCGACCGGGTTCGCCGGGCTCGTCGTGACCACGGGAGGCACGGGGTTCTCGCCCACCGACGTCACGCCGGAGGCGACCCGCGCCGTCCTCGAGCGCGAGGCGCCCGGACTGGCCGAGGCCATGCGCTCCGTCAACCCGCTCGGACGTCTCTCTCGCGGGCTTGCGGGATCCGTCGGCAGCTGCCTCATCCTCAACGTCCCGGGATCCCCGAGGGGTGCCGTGGAATCCGTGGAAGCGGTGGCAGATGTCCTCGGCCACGCGCTTGAGCTGCTGGCAGGGGGCCGACCTCATTGATTTGGCACCTTGACCACCGAGGCGTGCCGGAGCGGGGTGACGGGCGGGGAGGACCCGGGAGTGCCCCGATTAATCTGGGGACGGCTCTCTCCCGTGAGGCGCCCCGGGGAAGGGATGGCATTGACGGACGCTGAGGCGAACATCGAGAACGGCTCGGCGACCCTGACCGAGTTGACCCCGCCGGAGAGCGGTGACTGGGTCGGCGTCGGCGCAGCGACCCTGCCGGTCGAGGCAGCCTGGCGGTGGGCCATCCTCCCCGGCTGCGGCGGGATCGTGACCTTCTGCGGCACGGTTCGTGACCACTCCGATGGCCGCTCCGGCGTGACGGGTCTTGAATACGAGGCGTATGTCGAGCAGGTCGCCCCGCGGCTCACTCGTGTGGCCACGGCCGCTCGGGAGCGCTGGGAGGAGATCGGACGCCTGGTGCTTCTCCACCGAGTCGGGAGGCTCGAGGTCGGAGAGGTGTCAGTGGTCGTCGTGGCGTCCACGCCCCACCGCGCCGAGGCGTTCGAGGTAGCACGATTCTGCATCGACACGGTCAAGCACACCGTCCCCATTTGGAAGCGCGAGACATGGAGCGGTGGCACGGACTGGACCCTCTGCTCGAATGAGGTCGACAACGACCAGGAGTCCGTGCGGTGAGGGTCTCCGCATGACTGCTCCTGTCCCCGTCGCCGTCTCTGTACGACCCCACCGAAGCCGAGATGCTACGCCGTCCGCCATGCCCGTGGAGGGGCCTCTTGTCGACCGCTACGGGCGCGTGCACGACGACCTTCGGATCTCGGTCACCGATCGCTGCAACTTGCGCTGCGTCTACTGCATGCCCGAAGAGGGGCTTTCGTTTCTCCGCATGGACCAGCTCCTCACGTTCGACGAGATCACACGAGTGGCACGCGTGGCCCGGAGCCTCGGTGTCACGGCGCTGCGGATCACCGGTGGGGAGCCGCTCGTGCGCAAGGGGCTCCCCGTCCTCGTCGCGCGGTTGGCTGCGCTCGGTTTCGAGGATCTGGCGGTAACCACCAATGGGACGGAGCTCGCCGGCATGGCCGAGAAGCTGGCGGCGGCCGGTCTGCGACGAGTGAACGTGAGCTGTGACTCCTTGCAACCGGAACGTTTTGCGGCGATCCGCCGGCGTGGCGTCCTCAGCGACGTCCTGCGCTCCATGGATGCTGCTGAGGCGGCCGGGCTGACCCCGCTGAAGGTCAACGTGGTGCTGCTCCGAGGTCGCAACGACGACGAGATCCTTGACTTCGCCTCGTTCGCACGGTCAACCGGACGCATCGTCCGATTCATCGAATTCATGCCACTCGACGCCCAGGGAGATTGGGACCGCTCCCGGCTGGTACCAGGCCGCGAGGTGTTCGATCGCATCTCGGCACGGTGGCCGTTGGAGCCGTTGCCCAATGCCACGGGCGCTCCTGCCGAGCGGTTCCGCTTCACCGACGGGTTCGGCGAGATCGGTCTCATCTCGAGCGTCACGGAGCCCTTCTGTGGCACGTGCAACCGGCTCCGGCTTACTGCCGACGGCGCCGTGCGGAACTGCCTCTTCACCAACAACGAAGAGACCGTGCGGGACATCCTGCGCAACGACGGGTCTGACGCCGAGCTCTCCCTCCTGCTGCGGGCAGCCGTCTGGGCCAAACACCCAGGCCATGGCATCAACGAGCCCGAGTTCCTCCGACCGTCGCGATCGATGTCGATGATCGGCGGGTAGCGATGGCACGCCTCCGGTTGTTCGGGCCGGCGAGAGAGGCCGCGGGAACGTCCGATGCCCTCGTATCCGGGGACAACGTCGCCGCAGTCGTGGCCGCCGCCAGGGCGCGGTTCGGAGAGCCGTTCTGCGCCGTTCTCGACGGGTCCCGCGTTTGGGTCAATGGCGACGAAGCGGAACCCGACACCCCGGTCGGCGACGACGACGAGGTCGCTGTGATACCGCCGGTGTCGGGGGGCTGCGCGTGATGGTCCCTTCGCACGGCCAGAGCCCTAGCGAAGGGACCTTGACTCACCTCGACGGGCAGGGCCACGCCCACATGGTCGATGTCACCGCCAAACCGCTGACACGCAGACTGGCCGTGGCGCGCTGCGCCGTTGTCACCACGGTCGACGCCGTCGCAGCACTCACCGACGCCGGCAACGGGATGGACCCGGTGGAGACAGCACGCGTCGCCGGCATCCAGGCTGCCAAACAGACATCCTCGCTCGTGCCCCTCTGCCACTCCATCCGGATCGACCATGTGGCTGTGGACATTGAGGTGTCCCTCTATCGGATCGAGATCACCGCGGTCACTGCGGTCACCGAACGGACGGGCGTGGAGATGGAGGCCCTCACCGCCTGCGCAGTTGCCGCCCTCTCCCTGGTCGGCTCGTTGCTCGGGCTGGACCCAGAAGTCTCCGTGGAGGAGCTCACCCTCTGGCATAAATCGGGCGGCAGGTCCGGGGAGTGGCAGCGAAGTGAGTCCGGCGGTCTGCAGGTCCAGGAGACAGCCTCGCCTCTGCCTTCCAAAATGGCGGGTCTTGATCCGCACCAGCAGGGCACAACCTGATTATTCGCCGCAGATACGGACGAAATCGGCTCGAACTGGCGTACTTGCCTGGTTGCTTTGTTACCGTGTCGGCATGTCAACGCAGTGCTCCCCGCAGAAATCCAGGGCCCTTCCGCTCCGGTGGTTCACCACCGCGGCCGCGGCCTCACTCGGAATCTGCGCGTTCGCAGCGCTGAGCCCTGGCTCCGCTGGCGCGTCCCCCTTGCCCTCGGGCCCGGTCGACGTGCTGTCCGCGGGCTCGTTGCAGGATCTGCTGCAGGAACAGGTCGGGCCCGCCTTCGAGCGGGCCACGGGGTACACGCTCAACGACACTTCAATGGGTTCGGATGCGATCGCGAGCGGCATCAAGGGAGGCACGCTCCAAGGTGACGTGTTCATCAGTGCCTCGCCAACGGTGAACAAGGTCCTCGAGGGGTCGGCCGACGGCAACTGGGTCTCGTGGTACGTGTCGTTCGGTTCATCTCCTCTGATTCTGGGCTACAACCCCTCGAGCAAGTTCGCTGGCGTCCTCAGGACCAAGCCGTGGTACGACGTCATCGACCAGCCCGGCTTTCTGATTGGTCGAACCGATCCGGCGACGGACCCGAAGGGCGTCTTGGCCGTCACAGCTCTCGACCACGCGGCCAAGGCGCACGACCTCCCCGCCTTGAAAGCGATTGCGTCGTCGACGTCGAACGTTTTCCCCGAGACTTCGCTCGTCGGGCAGCTTCAAGCCGGGCAGCTCGACGCCGGGTTCTTCTACGGGGTCGAGGCAGCCGCGGCAGATATCAAGACGATTCCCCTGTCGGGTACGAACCTCGCTGGCGTCTACACCTTGACCGTTCTCAACCGGGCCCCGCACGAGGCGGCCGCCCGTGCCTTCGTGACCTTCCTCCTTGGGAACGACGGTCAGCGGATCCTCAAGAAGAACGGCATCGTCGCGATCACCCCAATCAAGGTGAGCGGGAAGTCCTCGGTGCCCAAGGACCTGAAGCAGCTCGTCTCCCGATGACCAGGGGGGCACTCCGGAGCCCCCTCCTGTGGTTGGGCGGCATCATCGTCGTCTACCTGAGCGACCCCCTCGTCGCGTTTGCTTTCCGCTTTGTCGGTTCTCCGCGTCGGGGCTTCCACGTGCCGGGCCTGTTCCCGTCCCTCTTCGTCTCGCTCGAGAGCGCCACGATTTCGCTGGCCCTGATCACGCTGCTCGGTGTCCCGTTGGCCTATGTCTTGGCGCGTTCTCCCGGCCGACTGGCCTCACTGATCGGGCTCGTCGTGCTCCTTCCCCTGGCGCTGCCCCCTTTGATGAGCGGGATCTTGTTGATCTACCTGGTGGGGCCCTACACGTTCCTCGGTCAGCTGTTCGACGGGCGCTTGACCAATTCCCTGACCGGCATCGTCCTGGCGCAGACGTTCTGCGCAGCCCCCTTCCTCATTGTGGCCGCCAGGTCGGCGTTCGGGGCCATCGACCCGGCCACACTCGACATGGCCGCCACGCTCGGTCACTCCGAGCTCTCCCGGTTCCGACTCGTGGCGCTCCCGTTAGCCGGACCGGGAATCCGCGCCGGCATGGTCCTGGCGTGGCTGCGCGCTTTCGGGGAGTACGGGGCGGTCATCATCCTCGCTTACCACCCGTTCTCTCTGCCGGTCTACACCTACAACCAATTCAGCGGAATCGGACTGCCCACCACCTTGGCTCCGACGGCCCTGGCTCTCGCCGTCGCGGCAGTGGTGATCGCGCTCGGCCGCATCACCCCACGGCGCCACGCGGCTCGCACCGCGCTCGTGCCAGCAGCCGATACTCCCGCCGCCGCCGCGCCCGCACCGGTTACCTTCGACATCGACTACCAAGTGGGGGCGTTCCATCTTGCCGTGGCGCACCGGTCCGGCGGAAACACTCTGGCGATTCTCGGTCCTTCGGGGTCGGGAAAGTCCGCACTCCTCAGGAGTCTGGCTGGACTCCACGGCCGGACCCCAGGTCCGGTCTGGTATGGCGGACGGTCGGTGGAGGGCATCGCCGTCGAGTCGCGTCAAGTGGGCTACGTGGCCCAGGGGTTCTCCCTCTACCCGCATCTCAGCGTGTGGCAACAGCTCCTCTTTGCCGAGGGCGCCACACCGGGCGTGGCCGCGTACTGGCTCGACCACCTACACCTCGATGGGCTGCAAGATCGCTACCCAGACCAGATCTCCGGTGGCCAGCGTCAGCGGGTCGCATTGGCGCAGGCTCTTTGCCGGTCGCCGCAACTTCTGCTCCTCGACGAGCCGTTCTCGGCGCTCGACGCGCCCGTTCGACTGGAGTTGCGACGAGAACTCCGCCGGCTGCAGCGCGACACCGGCCTGGCCACCGTGCTGGTCACCCACGACCCGGAGGAGGCCGCTTTCCTCGCTGACCAGGTGATCGTGATCTCGGACGGCCACGCGCTGCAGTCGGGATCGACGAGGGACCTCTTCGCCCATCCCTCATCGCCCGAGGTTGGTCGTCTCCTCGGCGTGGCCAACCTGCATCGGGCGGTGGTCGATGCAGACGGGTGGATCGCCGCTGAAGGGGTCAGGATCGCCGCGTCGACGGGAGGAATGGCACCCGCCACACCGGTCCTCTGGAGCATCCGGCCCGAACGAGTCGCCCTCGTCGACACGGGGGGCCTCTCGGGTTCCTTCACTGACGTTGCCGACGTCGGCACCACGACCGACCTGTTCATCTCCATCGCCACGGGACTCGAGATCCATGCTCGAACGACGGAAATGGTCAATTTCGAGATCGGTGGCCCGTGTCAGCTCGAACTGCCAAGTGAGGCGATCAGCGTCTGGCCCTACGAGCCATCACAGTCCGGGTTGATCGACTGGCGCTGACGCGAGAGGTCGATCAGGACTCCGAGGCAACCTCGATGCCCACATTGGTTGCCTTGACCACGGCGTCGGCCATCATGCCGGGCTCCAGCTCCAGCTCGTCGGCCGCCTCGCGGGTGATCAATGCGACAAAGCGGTGGGGGCCCGCCTGCACCTCGACCTGGGCCGCGACGCCATCCTTGGTCACCCGGGTCACGATCCCCTGAAAGCGATTCCGAGCCGACTGGCCCCGGGGTCGATTGCTCCCCTGTTCACCGGCGAGTTCGACGGCCAACCGAGCCAGGTCCGCGCCGTCCACAAAGCGCTTACCTCCCGATGCCTGCGTCGACTTCACCCGTCCCGCGTCGGCCCAACGCCGCACGGTGTCGGCGCTCACCCCCAATAGCTCCGCCGCCTGGCTGATTCGGTACTGGGGCACGCCACAAGGTAGCAAGGCGATCTCTCTGACGGGAGGCCGTGCGCGACGTCGGCGAGTCTCGCCTCACGGCTCCGTGTCGGGCTCAACCTTCGACTGCTCCTCGGCCAACCAGCCCGGCGCGTGGCGCGCCGCCCACGCCTGGGTGACCCAACCCTTGATCATGGAACGGAACGATTCGGGGTGAGCAAGGGCGAACAGCACGTGGCCGGCGACAACGAAGAAGATCGCGAAAGCAAATACGTCATGGACGAACGTGGCGCCGGTCCGCCAGTCGACCGGGAAAAAGCGGAACCACTTGAGCATGGCGCCAGTGGCCAACATCACCACGATGGCAGCGCCAATGAAGATGGCGTTGAGCTTCTGGCCGGGATTGAACTTGTCGACGACTTGGGGGGCCTTGCGCCCCAGAGCCTTCAACCAGATCAGCTCGTCCCTCGTCCAGACATTGATCCGGCGCAGGTCACGACGGAACTGAGCTCCCCATGGGCCTAGGATGGTGACGAGGAGCGGTACCGGTAGCGCGATACCTGCCCACAGGTGGACCTCTTCCACCAGAGCGCGGCGTCCGACCGCAGCGGCAATCGATCCGAAGTAGAGCGGCAGTGCGGTCGCCATGAGAATGCCGAACAGCAAGGCGTTTGCCCAATGCGCGGCACGTTGCACCGCGTCGAATCGCACTATCCGGACGGTGGCTCGTGGACGAGCTGCGACGACGGACGTCACTGCACCTCTCCAGTCAGAGATGGGTCGGTTGCACCGGTCGATCCGTCGATCCATCCGTTCAGGGGATAGCCGTTCTGCTCCCAGTACCCAGGAACCACTTGGTCCACGACCCTGATCGCGGAGAGCCACTTGAGCGACTTGTAGCCGAACATAGGAGCGACGTAGAGCCGCACAGGGCCTCCGTGTTCGGTGGTAACCGGGGCGCCGAGCATGCGGTAGGCAACGATGACCTCGGGGAGACGCGCCTGATCGAGAGTCAGGCTCTCGGTGTCGGCACCATCGTAGGACTCGAAGGTCAGCGCGACCGCCGCCTTCTGCACGCCCGCGTCATCGAGGATCTCCGAGAGCAGTACGCCTTCCCAATGAACCGAGGGAACGGACCAGCCGGTGACACAGTGGAAATCCTTGACGAACGCCGTGCGTGGCATCGCCTCGAGATCATCAATCGTGTATGTGCGGGGCCGGTCGACGAGTCCGGTGACCTCAAGTCGATACTCAGAACGTGGGATGACGGGCGACGTCCCAGCGATCGAATAGATGCGGAAATGGTCCCCGAATGGCAACAAACCGCCCAGACCTGAGCCGGCGGCGTTGCCAAGGACGTTTTGCACCTTGGCACCGAATACAATGCCGGCGGCCCCCAGACCGACGAGACCGAGAAACACTCGACGTCCGACGGGGACCCGTTGCTCGGCTCCTTGACGACTCGTCCCCTTGGGCTTGGCTGACACCGGGGCCAGCCTACGGGTACAGGAGTATCCGACGGCATCGCCCCCTCCTGATGTTGGGTCGACGAACTGATGCTTCAGGGACGTGACAGTTCGGCAATCCCTGTCGGTGATTCAAACGTATTCCAAGAGATGGTTCACGGTCCGGGAATTACCATCGGTTGAAGAAGACTGATTCATAGCGGTCCTTGTGACGAGAATGGAGCCAACAATGTGGGTACGAGCGGGCATTGGCATTGTGCTCTGCGCGGTTGGCGCGCTATGGATACTCCAAGGAACCAAAGTCATTCACGGTTCGGGAATGAGTGGCCAAGGTAAATGGGCGGTCGTGGGGGCCATAGCGGTCCTGCTTGGCTTAGCGTGTTTTGCCTGGGCCGCCCGACATCACCGAAAGGCAACCACCGAGTCGAGCTGAAAGTTCCTCTTTTCGCGGTCATGAATCACGGAAGGCGATTGTCGCCTTCTCCTTCGCCGATCCGGGATGCTTCGGGGACGGGGTATTCGCCGCGCTGCTCGAGGAATCCACGAAGACGGTGCGACTGTTTGTGGATGATTCGCTCTCAGGGCGCAATCCAAACGAGATTCCACCAGTACACCCAGGGGTAGGTATGTGCGCGTCCCATGCCAACGTGGAGGAAACGGTAAACAGTGAAGATAGGTGCCGGCGCCCTGGTCCGAATCTTGGGAGGTGCTGTCTTGAGCGTCGTTTCCTTTGCCGCCCTCGGCGCTTCGTCGGTCGCCCAGGCATCCCCACCCAAGACTTCGACGACGGCCGCCACAGCACCTGCAACAAATCCCATCACCGCCCTCGAGAGCATCGGACCAGCCAGCGCGACGGGGAAGACTGTGAGTCTCGCCAAAGGAGCGCAGGGGATCTTCCTGATCGGGCCAAACGGCCACACCCTGTATATCTTCTCCAAGGATCGGGAAACGACAAGCGCCTGCAAGAAAGGCGAGTGTGCCAGGCTCTGGCCCGCGCTGACCACCACCGCTGCGCTCAAGTCCGGAACCGGCATCAACGCGAAAGAGGTGAAGACCGCGGACGGTCAGGTCAAACACCAAGTGACCTACTACGGCCATCTCCTCTACTACTTCAAGGGTGACGCTTCGCCCGGTCAGACAAACGGTGCGGACGTAACCGACTGGGATCTGCTCGGCCCATTCGGCAACGTGATGCTGCCTCACTCCTGAACAGCAACGTCCCAACGGAGGTCGATGGCTCTCGTTGCCGGGTCCCACTTCGAACGGCAACTCGGGCGCATTCCGCGCGCTCAGTCAGAAGGGGCCGTCACTCGGATGTCGGTTTGAGCCTGATATAGCTCGAGGCCTCCCGCGGTTGCCGCAGACTCCGATGGGGCAGCGGGAAGCGCGAAGCAGATCCGGGTGCCACCACGAGTCGGCGTCTCAGCCCATATACGGCCCTTCTGAGCGTCGATTAACCCCCGGGCGATAGCCAGGCCGAGTCCTGCCCCGCCCACTGAGGGAGCGCGTGCGGCGTCACCTCTCCAGAATGGCTCGAAGATGCGTTCCCTCTCCTCCTCGGCCACGCCGGGACCGGAGTCTTCGAGCGAAACGAAAACGGCACCGGCGCCGCTGGTGACGGAAGCGGTGACCAGTCCTCCGGCCGGCGTGTGGTGGAGTGCATTGGACACGAGGTTCGTCAGCACCCGCTCGACTTTGTCCGGGGCGCAAACCGCCCAGGTCTCCTCGTCACGCACGATGGTTCGGACCCGCAGACCGCGGGCCTGCGCCTCGAGCTCGTAGTGCTGGAGAAATCCCTTGACCAGCGCGCCAAGATCAACGGGTCGGACGGCGAGGGTGATAGCGCCGGAGTCGATGCAGGCCATTTCGAACAGATCGTCGACCAGGGTGCTCAGTAAGCGGACCTGCCCCTGCAGCGTTTCGAGATAGTGCTGTGGCTCGACGACGCCGTCCTCCATCGCCTCGAGCATTGCCTGCAGCGATGTGATCGGAGCGCGCAGGTCGTGACTGGCCCAGGCAACCAATTCCCGTCGGGCGTCAAACACCTCCTCGAGATGCCCGGCCATGGCGTTGAACGAAGTCGCCAACTCTGCCAGCTCGGCCGGGCCGCCTTCGGGCGCTCGAGCGGCCAGGTCTCCCGATGCGAGCTCGTGGGAGGCGTCCCGGACTCTCTCGAGGTGAAGGACGATATTGCGTGTCAGAAGGATCGCCCCGACGAGGGAAGTGGCGGCCGCTGCCGCCGAGACAAACAACACTTCTGCTTGGGCGCCCATGTGGAACACCACCAAACCCGACAACGTCACCGATGCGAGGGGCAGTGCCACAGCCAACATCGCCAGCCCGGTCAGCTGCAGGCGGACAGACGGCAGTCTGCGTAGCAACACCGCAAGCACCACCCCGACAACCAGCGTGGCCCCGCCAATGATCAGCGCCTGGGCGATCACGGTGTGAACCGGTAGCCAAAGCCCCACACGGTACTAAGGCGCCGCGGATCCGAGGGATCGTCCTCGATCTTCTCTCGCAGGCGGCGGACGTGGACTGTGACGGTGGCCGTACCGGCGTCGAGCGCCGCTTCGTACCCCCAGACCTGCGCCAACAACTGCTCCCGCGAAAACGCAACACGGGGATGCCTGGCCAGGCACCACAACAGATCGAACTCGGTAGCGGTGAGGCCGACGTCCCTGCCCCCCAGCAGGACCTCGCGGCGGTCAGCGTCGATAGACAGACCGCCGGCCTCGATGTGTCGGACCGTCCGCTTCTCCGCCGGCGCAACACGCCGCAGGATCGACTTGATCCGGACCACCAACTCCCGCGGCGAAAACGGCTTGACGACGTAGTCGTCGGCACCCAGTTCGAGCCCGGTGATGCGGTCGGACTCCTCGCCCCGAGCCGTGAGCAGGATAACCGGGAGGTTCCCTTCGCCCCGGATCCACCGGCATAGGTCCAGCCCATTGCACTCGGGGAGCATGACGTCGAGAACGACCAGATCCGGGCGATCAGCTTCAATCGACCGACGCGCCGTGACGCCATCGGCCGCCTCGAGAGTGTCGAAACCGTCGTGGTGGAGGTACCGCACGACGACGTCGCGTACCACGCTCTCGTCGTCCACGACCAGCACCCGTGGCCGATAGCCCGGTTCGCCAAACGGTCCGGGGATGTCCGGAACCGCGGCCAGCGCCATGGGCAAACCGTAGCGACTCCTGCGCCAGAAGGCTCGTCGGCGTGGTTACAAGACTCTTACGCTCGCCTGAGGTGGTCGCTCAACTGTTGAAGTTGCCGTTTTGTAAGGAGATCCAACGTACCGTCCACCGGGCCGACGGTAAGTTGAGCCAGCGTGGCCGGCACTCCAAAGTCGTTGCCAGAGGTCGTCCGGACAACTGTGGCGACAGCGCGGTCAAAGGCCCAGGACAGCTCGGCGGCGCTCTCAGAGCGGGTGACCAGCCCGCTCCACAGCACGTGGCTCGGCGCGGTTCTCGGGATCCTGCTGGGCGTCATGTTCACGGTGTGCTTCGTAACCGGACTGGTCGACTACCTCTCCCAGCACCCAACTGGATGGTTTCACCTACCGGCCCATCCCGCTGACCTGTACCGGGTCAACGAGGGACTTCACGTCTTTACCGGTATCGCCACGATCCCGCTCCTCCTCGCCAAGCTTTGGGTGGTGTGGCCAGAGCTGCTCGAGTGGCCCCCTATCAACAGTGCTCTCCACGCCCTCGAACGCTTGAGCCTGATCCCACTCGTCGGCGGATCGCTGTTCCTCCTGTTCACGGGGGTCGTCAACATCGACTACTGGTACAGCCCGATGGACTTCACTTTCACAACCGCCCACTTCTGGACGGCGTGGCTCGTCGTGGGTGCGCTGGTGATCCACATCGGGGCGAAGGCAGCAACGGTGCGCGCCGAGCTCGGTTCAGGTCAGACCCCTCTGCCTGCGGACGAGAAGCTGGCCGCGGTCCGCCGCGCCACCGTTCTCCCTGGAGACGCTCGTGAAAGCTCCTCTCGGGCAGGACTCGGGCGCCGGGGCTTCCTCGGCGCGGTCCTGAGCACTGGGGGGCTGCTCGTAGTAGTCGCCGTGGGCGAGACGATTGCGCCCCTACGGCGGCTCGCAGTGCTCGCCCCGCGCAACCCTGCGGTCGGGCCCCAAAGCGTGCCTGTCAACCAGACCGCCCTCCAGGCCGGCGTCGTCGAGACGGCGGTCGATACGGGGTACAGGCTGACGGTTACCGGCCGCTGCCGCAAGCCGCTGTCCCTCTCGGTCTCTGAACTGCACGCGCTCCCCCAGCGCACGTCCGCCCTCCCGATCACTTGCGTGGAGGGCTGGAGCGCCGACGCCGTCTGGCGCGGTGTCCCGCTCGGATCGCTGCTGGTCCTGGCCGGAGCGGCGCGGGGCGCATCTGTGCGGGTGGAGTCGCTGGAGGACCGACACCGCCTGTACTCGTCGTCGGTGGTGGACGCCGAACACGCAGACGACCCCGACACCCTGCTCGCCTTCGAGTTGAACGGGGAGACGCTCGACCTCGACCACGGGTATCCGGTCCGCCTGATCGCACCCGACCGCCCGGGCGTGCTCCAAACGAAGTGGATCTCGAAAGTGGTCGTCCTGTGACGGACGAGCATGTGGAGTTGGGGGGCGTGCTGCCGGCAGAACCCGTCGCGGCGCCGCGGCACCGCCCGCATCCGGCCCAGGTGGCGTGCCTGATCGTGGGGTGGGCCGTGATCGTCTTCGCGCTCCACGGCATGATCTCGAATCCGGGTGCCAACCCGTCGAACCTCTTCCGGCTGCTCATCGGCCTCAACGTGGTCAACGATGCGCTTGTCATCCCGGTCGTCCTGGCTATTTCACTGCTGGTCCGGCGCGCCCTGCCCCGATGGGCCATCCTACCCGTGCAGGTCGGGCTGTTCGCGTCGTCGGTCGTCGTGCTGTACGCCTACCCCCTGCTCGGGGGATGGGCTCATACCACCCGGGCTGGACCGTCCCGACTGCCCCACGACTACGCCGACAGCCTCGCCTGGGTGCTGGGGATCATCTGGGTGGTTTGCGCGCTCGGAGCCATCGGGGCACGGCAATGGCGACGTCGTCCCGCGAGCTCCTGAGCGCGCCGTCCGACACCATCGGGCCGCGAGAGGGTGGCCGCGCCACAGCCTCACTGTGGAACGCCAGTCGGGTTGTCGTCGTCGTCGCGGCGATAGCGCCCATCGCCATCTACCTCTTCGTTGCTTTGCGGCGCATCGGGTATCCCTTCGAGCTCGAGTGGCTCGAAGGGGGCGAGGTCGAGATCGTCAACCGGGTCGTTCACGGTCACGGGATCTATGTTGCTCCCTCGCTCCACTACGTCCCGTACCCGTATCCTCCCCTCTTCATTTGGATCTCGGCCGTCTTCGCCAAGGTTCTCGGCGTGGGCTTCTTGGCCCCCCGCCTGGTCTCCTTCCTGGCGTCCCTTGGCGTGCTGGCGCTCCTCTTCCACATCGTGCGACGCGAAACGGGCGACACCGTCGCCGGCCTCGTCGCTATAGGGTTGTTTGCCGCTACCTTTCAGGCGAGCGGCGCCTACTTCGACCTGGCGCGGGTGGACTCACTCTTCCTGGCGCTGCTGCTTGCTGCGATCGCCCTCGTTCCGCGCGCGACGACCTGGCGAGGGGGCGCTGCGGTCGGCCTCCTCCTTTTCCTCTCCTTCTTCACCAAGCAAACGGCGCTCATAGCCGCAGTGCCACTGCTGCTTTACCTGATCTTCTTCCGGCGGCGGGTGGGTCTTGCCGCAGTCAGCACGCTGGGAGCACTCCTCGTGGTCTCCACTTTCGTGTTCGATCACGTCACTCAGGGCTGGTACGGCTACTACGTCTTCAAGGAGCTTCCGAGCCAGGGGATCAACGCCCACGCAATTGAGTCGTTTATTCCGAAAAGCCTGCTGCGCCCCACCGGGTGGGCCGTGGCGATCGGGCTGGCGGGTCTTTGCCTCGGCCTATGGAGTCGGAGAAGAGGCGACCCGGCCGTCGACAAGAACCCCTCGCCCAACCGGTCCTTTTGGATCGTCGTCGGTGTCGGCCTCGTGGGGGCTTCATGGCTCTCGCTCATCCACGCCGGGGGTTCGAGCGATGTGTTGATGCCCGCCTACGCCGCCGTGTCGATCTTCGCTGGACTTGGCTACGACGCCCTCATCCGGTCTGATGCGAAGTACCAGGCAGTGCTCGGGGCGATTCTCGCGGTTGTGATCGTCGTACAGGTGGTCCACCTCGACCGCGGCAGTCTCCACGAGATCCCATCCGAGGCCAGCGAGGCCGCGGGGCACCGCTTCATCGCGCTGGTGTCATCGCTGCCAGGGCAAGTGATCGTGGCCGACCATCCCTGGTACGACACGATGGCAGGGAAGCCATCGTGGGCCCAGTCCGAGGCGGTGCACGACGTCTTGCGATCCGGTCCTGGCCCGGCCCGTCGCGACCTCCTGGCCAGCATTGAGGCGACGCTGGCCTCGTCGTCCGTGTCCACCGTGTTCGGCGACGACCACGGGGACACCATCGGGCCCGGATTCACCCGCTACTTCCAACTTGGTCCGCCGGTGTTCGCCTGCACGAGGTGTTTCTTCCCGGTCACCGACGTCCCACGTCGGCCGTACCTCCGCTACGACCGACGGTGACCTCCCCGATGGTCGGGAATGGAGCGCCGATCGAGTTGGGCGAAGTATCGACCTTCGTCCTCCCAGGCGTCACTGAGACGAAACCCGCTGGCACGGGCGAACGCCCCCATGTCGACATGAGAAACGAGCGACCAGCGAAACCAGGGCCCGCAGCTCGCGGCGGTTTCGATCCGCACATCGAGGTGCTCGGTCGGTTGCTGAGGATGTCCGGTTTCCACCAGCAGTCGACCGTGCTCCGAGAGCAACTCAGCGACCCGCTGCAGCAGGGCCTCGGGGTCGCCTCCGATGCCGATACTGCCGTCGAGCAGCAGCGCGCACCGCCACATGCCGGTATCGGGCACCGCATCGAAAACCGATTGATGGGCCACCCGGGCACCGCGCCTTCTGGCCAACCGGACTGCAGTCGGCGAGGTGTCGATGCCCATGGCCTCGGTACCGCGACCGAGCAGCGACGCAACATGACGGCCTGGCCCGCAACCAACATCGAGCACGGGGCCGATGGCGCGGTCCAGCAGCGTTTCATCCACCGGGTCGGCAGACGCCATCCACCGGCGCACGTCCATCTCGAGCGTACGACCGTCCACGGTCCGGAGGACCGACGGTCTGACAAGGGTCTCAGACACGACTCGGCTCCATGGCTGCGTTGACACAGGCACGCAAGGTCGCAGCGAACGTGGAGCGGGGGACGAGATCCGCCACCGCGTAGGCGTCGTCGATGGTGTCCACGTCGCGCAGCCCATGGATTTGCGTGGACGACAGGCCCAGAGAATCGAGCCGTTGCCGCTGGCAGAACGCCGTACGGTCGGTGCTCATGGGAACTTCGGCGAACATGCCGGGCACCGGCTGGCGGGTCCCGATAAGCCAGTAACCACCATCGTCGGCCGGACCAAGAATGGTATCGACGCCGGGCGAGAGCAGCGCCGCCGCGGCGCATTCGAGATCCGCCACGCGCACCTGGGGAGTGTCCATGCCGATCAGGAGCACCGGGCGGTCCGTGCGTTCCCACGCATCCACGATTGCTCCATCAAGACGCTCGCCGAAGCCACCCTGCCGCTGGGGAACGACGATGAACCCGCTCGGGATCCAGCCATCGGGGAAACCCTCGAACGCCACCACCCGGGCGCGGCAGTCGGAGCGGACAACGACGTCGAGCGTGTCCGCCAGCGAAGAGGCGGCCACAGCCGCCGCTTCGGCTGAGGTCAGCGGCGGGCAAAGCCTGGTCTTGACCGTTCCGGACAATGGCTCCTTGGCGATGACTACGATTTGCACCTCACGCAGTGCCGCTGCCCCGTTGGCTGGAGCGATAGGACGCAGGGGCGTCATTTGAGGAGAGCCCCCATGTCCCCAATAGCCTGGACCGTTCCACGTACGGTGCCGGTCACCTTCGAACGCCCGGAACGGGCCCGGTAGACGACACCGACCTCCGAGACGCTCCAACCTGAAGCGTGCGCGCGCAGGACCATCTCGAGCGGCCACCCGGACCGCCGATCTTTGATACCGAGGGCAATCAGATCCAGTCGCCGGGCCGCCCGCATAGGACCGAGGTCGCGTAACGGAAGTGAGGTGCGTCGCCTCACTTCTGCCATGAGCACGCGGTTGGCCAAGTGGGCATGGAACGGCCAGGCGCCCCGTTCGGCCACTCTCGCGCCCAAGGTGAGGTCGGACTCACCCCGGAGGACTGGGTCGGCCACGCGGGGCAACTCTGCGGGATCGAGCGAGCCGTCAGCGTCCATGAAGCAAACCACGTCGGCCTCGGATGCCCCGAGCCCGGCCGCACACGCCGACCCGAAGCCACGGCGGTCTTCGTGGATCACCTGGGCCCCGAGGTCAGCGGCGATCTGCGGCGATCTGTCGTCGGACCCGTTGTCGACCACCAGCGGCCGATAAGCGGCGGGCATCCGTCCGAGAACCCACGGCAAGGCAAGGGCCTCGTTCAGCACTGGAAGCACGACGTCAGGCATCTGAGAGCACCGTAGCGACACGGCCAACGCGTCAGCCCCACAATGCTCTTACGAATCGCTAACTTCGCGGCGATCGATGGGTCCGGCACTGCGGCGGCCGATACCGTCGGTGGTCATGTTCAACCGCGTGTTCCGCGCTCCGGCTACCCGCCAAGCATTTCTGGCATGAACGTGCTCGTGACGGGCGGTTCGGGCTTCATCGGCTCCCACGTCGTCGACCTCTTGGTCGACGAGGGACACGACGTCGTGGTGGTCGACCGTGTCGCTCCGAGCCATCCGAACCCTGCGGCGACGTTCGTGCAGGCCGACCTCGTCAACGCGAATGAGTGGGCCCACGTGCTCGACGGAATCGATGCCGTCAGTCATCAGGCCGCGAGGGTCGGTCTTGGACTGCGTTTCGACGACGTGACGGATTATGCTCGCGACAACGACCTTGCCACCGCCGTACTGCTTCGGGAGTTGGCTCGCACCGGCTTCGCCGGCCGCCTCGTCCTGGCCAGCAGCATGGTCGTCTACGGCGAAGGCTCGTACAACTGCCCAGCGTGCGGTCAGGTCAGGCCGGGACCGCGGTCGCCCTCCCGCCTTGAGGGTGGCGTCTTCGAGCCGGGCTGCCCGGCGTGCGGGTCGGACCTGTCGTGGACCACAGTCGACGAGGAAGCTTCCTTCGACCCACGCAACATCTACGCCGCCACAAAAGTCCACCAGGAACACCTCTGCTCGACGTTCGGTCGCGAGACCGGAGCCCCCGTCATCGCACTGCGGTACCACAACGTGTTCGGGCCCCGGGCTCCGATTGATACGCCCTATGCCGGAGTGGCGAGCTTGTTCCTAGGATCGATTTACCGGGGCGAGGCACCAAGAGTCTTCGAGGATGGCGGGCAGACGCGGGACTTTGTCCATGTGGCCGACGTTGCACGGGCCAACCTGGCTGCTCTCTGTGCGGACGCGGGTGTCAGCGGGGCGTTCAACGTCGCCAGCGGCATCCCGCGGTCCATCGCCGACGTCGCGCGGGAGCTCTGGACCATCGTGGCCGCAGGCGGGCCACCACCGATCGTCACCGGCGAGTGGCGGCTAGGCGACGTGCGCCATGTCGTGGCGTCTCCCGCCAAAGCAGCCGCTCACCTGAAGTTCCACGCTGTGGTCCCGTTCCGCGACGGCCTCCGCCAGCTGGCACACGACCTCGCCCCCACCCTGTCGTGAGGTCCCTAGTGACCTGGGGCTACTCAGGTGCCGCAGCCGCGCTCGTCTCTCTGCTCGGCATGGCAACCGCGTTCGGAGCTTCCGGGGGTGGGGCCAGCGCCGCTGACGCACCGTGGCCGATGGCACTCCACGACAATCGACACAGTGGCACGGCGGGGGTGGCGGGGCCGACCGACGGTCATGTCTTGTGGACCCGGGACCTGGGAGGAAACATCACCCCAGGGCCTGCAATCGGAGCGGGCGGGACCATCTACGTGGCCACCAATGGCGGACTGTTCTACGCCCTCGATGCGTCCACCGGTTCGACCCGGTGGACGTTCAACGGCGGGCAATCAATCGGTGGCGAGGCCGACCTCTCGACCACGCCACTCGTCCTCCCGTCGGGAGACGTGCTGTGGCCCGGGCCCGCCAATACGGTATTCGCGCTCTCCCCGACCGGCGCCATGCTGTGGTCAGATCAATTCTCCACGAAACCACTCTCACCCACCCTGTCCGGCAACCGGGTCTACATCGAGCAGATGGGAGGCACCCTCTCCGCTCTCGATATCGGCACAACGACGCCACAACTGGCCTGGTCGCTGAAGGTCGGCACTGTTTCCTTTGGGAGCCCGGTCGTCGCACCCAACGGCACGATCGTCACCACAGCCGACCACCACGTCATTGACGTGTCCGACGAGGGATCCAGTGCCAAGATCATGTGGAGCCACGCCACGACTGCTCCGATTGAGGTCTCGGCCTCGGTGGGTTCCGACGGGACAGTCGTCGTCAGCACGAACAATCACACCGTGTACGCGCTGAAGGCAGACGGAGCACTCAAGTGGAAATCGGCGCTCGGGACCGAGTCGTATTCGTCGTCTTCCGTCTCGGGGGCACTGGCCTATTACGGCGACAACTCTGGCGCTCTTCACGTCGTTCGGGAGCGCAACGGTGCCCCGGTCGCCACCGACCACGGCACCAAGGGACTCTGGGCCGCCCAGGCTGTCGACAGCCGGGGCGACGTCTACTTCGGGACCCAAGGCAAGCACATCTACGACTTCGGACCGCACGGGACCAGGCTCTTCGACATCATCGCATCGGGTCCGATCGACAGCTACCCGGCGCTGACGGCGAACGGCGACCTCATCATCGGCGACCAGGCGGGGACGCTCTACGCCATTGGTTGACGAGACGGGCGTTGTTGCTACCGTGGCGTAACCATGGAGTACCGCATCGGTCAAGCGGCAGAAATCCTCGGTGTGAGCGCGGACACCGTTCGTCGCTGGGCGGACGCCGGCAAAATCAAGACGACCGCTGGAGCAAGAGGCCGCGGTCCGTCAACGGGCAAGACCTGGCTCGTTTCGCTGTGGAGGCAGCAGGTGAGCCGGTACGGTCCCGACCGGGCACGCAATCAGCCCGCAACCGGTTCTCTGGGATCGTCACCAGGGTGACCAAGGACAAGGTGGCGGCCCAGGTCGAGGTTCAGGCGGGCCAGCACCGATTCGTCGCTCTGATCACCCTGGAGACTGCAGACGCGCTCAACCTCGCGCCGGACGTGCGAGCCGATGCCGTCGTGAAGGCCACCAACGTCGGGATCGAGCTCTCCGGGTAACACCTATCGCACTGGTGGCGGCTGTTAGCCAGATTGAACATCCACCGTCCAGACCTGCACCGCACAGGCGGACACCTCGACCGTGCAGATGCCCCCGACGCTCATTGGCAGCGGCGCCGCCGTTCGGGCCCTCAGCTCGAGCTCGGAGTTGACCCTGACATAAAACTCCACTGCGGTCCCGACATCGGCGATGTCGGTGACCACGCCGGCTACCGCGACCTCACCAACGCCGAGGATCCCGACGCGGTGCAACAAGGCGACGCAGCCCAACTCGGGCCACTGCCGCCGAGCGGGGGATGCGACCGCGGCCATTTTCGGCACGACATACTCCTGGTATGCCTCGTACTCGAGGTTCGAGACTGCGGGCCGCCCAGCGGAGTGATCCCGCACCGTGCCACGGAACGTGACCACACCTCCGCACGCAGCCACAGTGGCCCACTGTCGCGCCGCATCGACGGGCGGCGTGCCCGCACTGACGGCGATCCATTCGTCAGAGTCGGGCGGCATGAGCGCACCATTCACGGAGGTCATCACAGCACAACCGGGCCGCGGGGTTCGCTTACCCGGAGCACTGGCCGGCCTTCCGAGCCAGCCATCAAAGGGGTTGGCCACCGGCGAGAAGCACGAGTGCGTGACTCAAGACGTTCAGCACGGCCCCAAGAGACTCGATTGCCCCGTCGACCGAACCGGGCAGGTTGAGGATCAGGCACGAGCCGACCGTGCCGGCCACTCCCCGGGAAAGCGGACCAAGCGGGCTGGCGGCGCGCATGACCTCGGCCATTCCCGGCGCTTCCCGCTCCAGCACCTGGCTTGTTGCCTCCGGCGGAGGTCAGTCTGCGAAAATCCTGTACCTCCTGTCGTGACGATCAGCCCGACAAAGTACGACGAGAGATCCGTCAACGCCGTTGCGACTGGCGCCACCCCATCGGGGACGACTCGGCGTTCCACGACCACGATTGAATTCGATTGCAACAAGGCCTCTACGGCGTCCGCAGATCGGTCGACCCGCGAGTGGGCCGCGACCGAGTCGGAAACGGTGAGGACTTTCGCCAGGACCTCCATGCAGGTGACGTTACCGGCCTCTGCGCTGCACGCTCCCGCCACTTATTGGGGCGACTGCCCGCTCACGATCACACCGCTGGGCCGACCGGGACAGTTCTCACATTTCCCTTACTTCTGCCGCGTCGGCAGGGCTCCGGCTCCGGCCGCGACGCAAATGTCGCCTGCTCCGTCGGCAGCAAGGTTCTCCCGCTACACCGTGGGGTTCTCGCTTCCGGGCCGAGCACCACCTTTCAACACGCAATCGTCCGCAACTCAGGTCCGCGATGCACCAGCCCGGAAAACATGGTCTACCGTCGTCGCGAGCACACCCCACGCGAACGGCGGATGAGTCCTGTGCCTACTGCTGCGGTAGAAGTCGAACAGCTTCGCCACACCTATGCGCGTCGCAGCGGTCAAGTAGAAGTACTACGAAATGCGACGTTCGTGGTGCAGGAGGCCGGGTACGCCTCACTGGTTGGGCCGTCTGGATCCGGCAAGACCACTCTGCTGTCGCTGATCGGGGGCTTGGAGCGACCGCAGAGCGGCCGGATTGTGGTGACGGGTCACGACCTTTCGCTCCTGGCCGGCGACCGCCTCGCGGAGTTCCGCCGGTCCAGTGTCGGATTCGTGTTCCAGCACTTCGGGCTCCTCGAAGCACTGACCGCTCTGGAGAATCTCGAACTCACGCTGACCTTCTCGGGGGTGGCCCGAACCGAGCGGCGTCGGCGCGCCACCGAACTTCTGGAGCGAGTCGGGTTGGCTGACAGGATCAACCATCGGCCCTTCGAGCTGTCAGGGGGCGAGCGTCAGCGGGTCGCCATTGCCCGGGCACTTTCCAATCGTCCACAACTTATATTGGCCGATGAGCCCACTGGCAACCTCGACGACGACACGGCGGCTGCCGTCGTCGGCTTGCTCGAGTCGCTTCCTTCTGAGTACGGATGCACGCTGTTCGTGGTGACACACAACCGTTCATTGGCGGCGCGTGCGGACGTCCGACTTTCACTGGACTCGGGACATGTGACCACCGAGTCCGGCGCGCTCGACCGCACCGCCACCTCCGTTGCAATTGCCCGGGCGCGCCTCGGAGAATCGCCAGAGCCATGACGTGGCGAGACGCGATCAGGCTGGCCGTTCGTGAACTTGGGCGGCGCCCAGGGAGGGCTGCTTTGACCTTGATGGCCGTGACCCTGGCCACCGCACTCCTGTCCGCTCTCTTGGCCGTGGCCGGCACGGCGCAGACACGCGTGCTCTCGCAGATCGCCGACGGCGGACCGCTCGCCAGCATCTCTGTCTCTCCAGCGGCACCAGACCCAACCCAGGCCGGTCTCGACAACCCTCGATCCGGTCCTGCGCGTGATCTGACGGCGCAAGCACTGACACGCATCCGCGCGCTTCCCCATGTGCGATCGGTAGTTCCTGTCACCGCAACGAGGATCTTCGTCGTTCCCCCGGCTCTCCCACCGAAGGGGTCGACGGCGTGCAGGCAGCCGGGTGCTTGCACGCCCGACGCCAGCGACGGCAATGAACCAGATCGACCGGTCCGGCCGATCAATACCGAGCTTGTCGGCGTCAACCTGGCCCAGCTCGGCAGCCTCCCCGTGTCACTCCTGTCTGGACGATTCCCGGCGGTCAATGCCACTGATCAGGTCGACGTCAGTCAGGACTACGTGAACCATCTTGGGCTCCCGAAGGCGAAGGCGGCAGAGGTCGTCGGCACCCGGATCATGATCTGCTCCACGCGGTTCGCGGGGACGGAGACCGCCGATGCTCCGGGAGGGCGTCGCGTCGCGGTCGTGGCGTTTCGCTGGACGACGGCAACGATCGTGGGCGTCGTCCAGCAGGAGGCCGCACCCGGAGACGTACTGGCATGGCCACCACTGGCGCAGCAGGACTTTGATTGGGTGGAATCCGGCCGGGCCCTCGGGGACAGCGACGCCCCGACGTCCCCGTACGTGCAGGCACTGGTGGTGGCCGATCAGTTGGCGAACGTCGAGTCCGTTCGGACGGCGATCGCGGAGGTTGGCTACACGAGCAGCGCGCAGGAGAGCATTATCACCGCCGTCGGTCACTATCTCCACGTCGTCGAGATCGTTCTGTCGGGCATCGGAGTGGTGGCGTTGGCCATCGCTGCGCTCGGTATCGCCAACGCTCTGATGGCGGCTGTACGGGAGCGACGGCGCGAGATCGGCGTACTGAAGGCCATAGGCGCTCGGGACCGAGACGTTATGCGAACGTTCCTGGTCGAGGCGGGGACCCTCGGTTTCGTCGGTGGCATCCTTGGCACAGCACTGGGAGGGGTCATCGCGCTGGTGATCGGGGGCCTGGCCAACCAGTACCTCGAGTCGCAGGGCCTGGCCGGGGTCCGGCTCGACATCCCCCTCATTCTGCCGCTGGGAGCGGTGCTCGGCGCCACCGCCGTCGCCATCATGGCTGGCGTCTTCCCAGCCCGACGAGCCGCCCGCCTGCCGGCACGTGAGGCGATGGAGGCGTGATCAGTTTGGGAGCACGTGACCGACGGAGGCGTCACGGTCTCTTGGCGATTCTGTCCGTGGCCGCGGCCGGGATGGTGTCGTCGGGCTGCGCTGGCGGTGGGACGTCGGTGACCCCTGGGACCGAGGCCCATGTGACCCCGTACACATACGTGGCGATCGGCGGGAACGAGTCGGTTGGTTTCGACGCCAACGATCCCGTTCGACAGGCCTTTCCCGTCCTTCTCGATCGCCGTCTTCCAGATCAGACCGTCTTTTACGACCTTGCGGTACCCGATGCTGCCGCCGCCGACGTGCTGACGCACCAGGAAGCGGCAGCGCTCGCGCTGCGGCCGAACCTGGTCACAATCTGGGTGGGCCTGAGCGATCTGGAGGCTGGCGTGAGCCCAACCGAGTTCGGATCCGAGTTACAGAAGATCGTGGCACCCTTGCGGGCGCTCCACGCGCAGGTGCTGCTGGCGAACATCGAACCCATCACCGACGCTCCCGCCTACGAGGCTTGTGCTGGCGTGCAGGGTTCCCCACCCAACTCGGGCAGTTCCCACTGTTTCATCGACAACCGCTTCGCCGGTCACACGGTTCCCCCTGCCGAGGTCACCAACGCCGCCCTCGCCTCGTACGACGCACAAGTTGCAGCGGTCGCTGTGCGGGACGGTGCCGAGCTGGTGAACGTCAATGCCGCCATGTCGCAGTCCGGAGCCGGGAGCCCATCGCCTTTCAGCACCGACGACCTTGACCTCTCAACGGCAGGCCACGCCCTGGCGGCACGACTATTCATTTCCGCATGGCGGTCTCCAGACACGGCGTCAGGGTCGGGGTCTGGGTGAAAACATATCCGACCGGGATATGTCGACGCCGTACACGAAGCCGAGCTTGTCGCTTGGGCTGGGCTTCTCGACGATCAGATCACCATCCAGACCGTGCGCATAGTCCCGGGTCCCGTGTGCACGGCGACCGATGGTTCGACGTTGTACCGCGCGACCTCGACAACATATGATCGTTCGTCCAACTCGGCAGCGAGTAGCTCAGCCATTCCGGCGTTGTCCGCATCACCGACACCGACTCGAACGTCCTCTTGTCGGGCCCAGTCGTCGAGATACCCGAACATGACGTCGAGGGCAGCCCCCTGATCGCCGATTTCGCCAACCACTTTCATCTGGTTGCCTTCGAGAGCTCCGCCAGAGCCGAAAGAACGTGCCTCCGATGAATTCGGCCACGCCCGTAAGACGTCTCATTCCTGGTCGATCGCCGAAGGCATGGTTGCGTTCCCACCAAGATGGGCATCAAGTAGCCGCCCGGTTCTTACTTGAGAGTTGCCCGACATCGGCCGAACCGGGTACGGCGATCAGAGACCGCGCGCCAAGCGAAGCCCAGAAAACGCCCATCGGGCCGAGGCCGGGAAACGCCCATCGGGCCGAGGCCGGGAAATAGTTGCGGTAGCTGGGCCGTACGTGGCCGGCCGGGGTCGCGCACGAGCCTCCACGAAGCACGTACTGGTTCACCATGAATTTCCCGTTGTATTCGCCGACCGCACCCTTGGCGGGCTCAAAGCCGGGGTACGGGCTGTAGGCAGACGACGTCCACTGCCACAAGTTCCCCAAAAGGCTGGCGTCGTCTGGTGAACCAGTGGCGGGCAAGGGATGGATCCTGGTCTGATCCAAGAAGTGTCCCTCCGCCGCGGCAGCGGTGGCGGCGACCTCCCATTCGGCTTCGGTGGGCAGACGGAATCCGGCCCAGCGGGCGAAGGCGTCAGCCTCGTAATAGCTGAGATGGCAGACGGGTTCCACGGGGTTGAGTGCCATCGGACCACCGAGAGTGAATTCGCGCCAGCCACTCTCGGACCCTGCCCAATAGATTGGAGCCCGCCATCCTTCGGACTGCATGGTTGCCCAACCATCAGACAGCCACAACTCTGGGCGCTCATAACCGTCGTCATCCATGAACTCCAGCCATTCACCGCAGGTGACCAACCGATCTGCCAGAGCAAAGGCAGCCACAAACGCGCAGTGACGGGGCCGCTCGTTGTCGAAGCAGAAGCCCTCCCCGGCGTAGCCGATGTCGTAGTTTCCACCCCCGTAGGTCGTCCAGGTGCGAGCACGGGCTACACCTGGGCCATAAGCGCGGATGGCATCGAAGGCGGGCTGCATGGGATTGCGGGACAGAACGTGTTTGATGTCCATCAACAGGAGTTCTTGGTGCTGCTGCTCGTGTTGCATTCCGAGTTCGCTCAGCTCCAGGGCCGCAAGGCTGGGCCCGCTGTCGAACAGCTCTGACATCGCCTCGTCCACATGAGAGCGGTAGTCGGCCACCTCCTGTATGCCCGGTCGGGAGATGAGCCCTCGCTCAGCGACGCGGGTAACGGGCACCGACGCCCTCGTAGTACGAGTTGAAAAGGTAGGCGTAGTGAGGATGGAAGACTTCGTACTCGTGCAAATACGGGACGAGGATGAATGACTCGAAGAACCAGGTGGTGTGGGCGCGGTGCCACTTAGTTGGACTTGCATCGGGCATTGATTGGACCGTCTGATCCTCGGCGGACAAACCAGAGGTCATTGACTCAGTGAGCGAGCGCACGGAGAGGAAGCGATCTCTCAGTGTCAGATGTTGATCGATGCTCGACGCAGATTCTGTCAGTTGCATGGTCGCTTTCTCCTCACCAAGTCAGTGTCAAGCCTCAGCCCGGTCTTACCCCGGCGACGTTCACCGGAGCGCCAGGTCTCTGACCCCCACGGCGCGCGAGGGCCGGGAGCAAGTGCTCCCGGCCCTCGCCGTAGGGAAAGCCTCGGACGGACTAGAAGCCACCACCGAAGCCGAAGCCGAAGCCGGTGGTCACGATGCCAGCGGGCGTAGCGCCGGCCGGGAGCGCCACCGGCGAGCCGGGAAGCGCGGTGAGAGTCCCACCATCACCGATGGCGAAGGCTCCCACAGTGTCGACTCGGCTCTCGTTCACATACAGCGTGCGTCCGTCAGGGCTCACGCTGGGGTCAGTTGCGCCGACTCCAGCGGCGTTGCTGACAACCGTGCTGCCAATGAGCGTCAGGGACCCGTTGGGTGCGATCTGGTAGCTAGAGATATCACCCGATCCAGTGTTCACCGCGAACAGCAACCTGCCGTTGGGGCTGATGGCGACCCAGCACGGCGCCGTCTGGTCGTCTGGAACCGGACTGGCTCCAATAGAGGTCAGCGACCCGTTAAAAGCGACGCTGTAAGCGGACACTGTCCCAAGACCGGCCCCGTTGTGGGCGTTGGAAACGAACAGCTGCAAGGGATTGGTCGGCCGGAACTCACTGCCGAACGGTCCAAGCCCCTGAGCGGTGAAGGGCGCGCCAGATGCCTCGGTCAAAAGCCCATTTCGGCCAACGGCAAAGCTGTCGATCTCCGAGGTTCCCACCCGGGTCCCGACCAGGTTGGTACCGATCGAGTTGAAGAGGACATCGCCAGGCTGCGAGCCATTCGGAAGGGAGACCGTCGAGTTGGCCAGCGGCTGGAGTTGTCCAAACGGCGACAGGGTGAAACCGGTGTAGTTCGGTCCGACCGCGCCGGCATTGGCTGCATAGACCAGACCGTCATGCACCGCGACGCTGACCGGTGTCGGACCATCCGAAGAAACCACTCCATTGGGCACCAGCTGCAGACTGCCGTCGAAGTTGATTCGCAGAACGGACAGCTGGTTGCTGCCCGCATCCACTGCAATCAGGTCGCGCCCATTGTTGGTCACCTGGACTGCGCCCTGCGAGGCCAGCCCAGCGCCCGTGCCTGCGCCGCCGGCTACGAAGGGAGAACCCGCAAGCGGCGTAAGGGAGCCGTCGACGTGGCGATCGAAACCACTGATCGTGTTCGTACCGGCCGTATTGTCATCGAGATAGACGTGTCCGATGACCGGAGACGTACCGGGCCCGAACCCAGGAGGGCCTGCTGCACCGGCGGCACCAGCTCCAAAGGCGCCGAGCAGACCAATACCGCCCAGTGTGGCAGCACCGAGTGTCAGACGCGCGGCTTTCTGCAGATGCTTTCGCATGTTGATCCTTACCTCCATTGAGATCGCGGGGTCGAAGTACCCCACACAATCACCGTCCTGGCGGAGGGGCTCAGCGTTACAGTCCTCGCAGAGAATGATCTGTCGGCCCCAGCGGACGAAGGCACACGTGGACGCAATAGGAGACCCCTCGGCCTCCATGAGAGTGGTGGTCCAGATCCGCTCAGAGCGTTCTTGGCTCGCCCTTGAACGAGTTACCTGGCCGCTGGATGCATCTACACGACGTACCATAAGTGCACCAAGAGCTCGCCCTGAAGTGAGCAGTGGCGTCCGTGTCTCCACCACCAATGGGCCCATCTCATGGACTCGGTAGCAACTGGCTGGGGAGGACGCGCAGGAGATTGCCACGACCTGCTCGGCGCTCGAAACTGCCCCGATCAACGCTGCCGCAGCGCCAAGGAGCGGAACCTCAATTGGATGCTGACCCAAGCGTGTTTGACTGGGAGTTCTCATTGCCCAGACCAGATTGCACGTAGGACTTTCATAGTCTCGGGACAGGGCATCGATCGTCGATGCGCGCTCCGATCAGGCTGAGTTCCGCTTCGCTGACCAAACACTGCTGATATGAGCCTTCGCGGTACTAACCAACATCTCTCGTCCTGCAGGCGAGCGTAACTGCCGCTCAAAGGAGCGCGGTAAGAAGTGGACCAACACCGCCACTAACCGTGACATGGTCGTGTGCCTTCTACCTCGGGCTGGTCGCTGGACCCGTATCGATGCCGGGCCTCGGGCGGATTTGGCCCAATGAAGATGATGTCATCGGTCTCGTGCGACACCTGCGCAAGGAACTCTCGTGACGAAGGGTAGACGACGAACGCCCGCCAGCGACGATGAGCTCCTTGAAGGCCTCAGAGCGGGTGACGAGGAGGCCTTTGTCGCACTCGTTTCGCGCCACAACCACGCTCTGTTTTGGGTCGTCCGCTCGTTTGTGCCAAGCGATGCGATCGCTGAAGAGGTAGTCCAGGACACCTGGATGGCGGTCGTGCGAGGCTTAAACAACTTTGAGGGTCGTTCCTCGATCAAGACGTGGCTCGTGAGGATTGCCGTCAACCGGGCGCGCTCGACGGGCACACGGGAAAGGCACGTTCTGCCTCTGAGCAGCTCCGAAGCCGCGGTCGACCCGAACCGATTTGACACGGACGGTCACTGGATCACTCCACCGGAGTACTTTGTTGAAGACACCGAGGACCGAGTGATCGCTGGGACGTTGTCGGAGAGTATCCGTTCGTCGCTCGAACACCTTCCGCAAAGTCAGCGCCAAGTCGTAACGCTCCGCGACGTCGAAGGACTTAATACCAAGGAAGTATGTCAACTACTGGAAATCTCTGAGGGCAATCAGAGGGTTCTCTTGCATCGGGGCCGAAGCCGGCTCCGTCAGGATCTTGAAACCAAGTTCGGAAGGGTCCAATAATGTTCCACCGTGAAAGGGAGCTTGTCTGTCAGCAAGCAGTAGAGCTAGTGACCGATTACATCGAGAGGTCTATGTCGCGTGCTGATCGTCGTCGATTCGAAGCTCACCTCTCCTCGTGTCCGAACTGCACGGCCTACCTCGACCAGATGCGGAGCACGATTCAGCTCACGGGACAACTCAGATCAGAAGAGTTGCCATCCGAAGTGAGAGAAGAGCTGATAGGGCTCTATAGCCAGTGGCACGGCGGCTCACCGTGACGACGATTGTCATTTGACGATATCTGGTTACCCGAGATTAAGGCTTTCGACGGGCCGAGTCAGTTCTCGTTTTCAGTCGACGCCGGCCGACGAATACGGGTCTCCAAAAGACTCACGTGGATCGATTGAGCTCTCGCTGCGCTCGATACCAGGTCATGGCCGGCAGATCAGGGGACGTGATGCGGTCGCGCTTGAGCTCGGCGAAGTTGTCGTAGCGGGCCAGCCACGAAACGTGACGCCACAAGTCGACCGCGTCGTCATCCGACGGCAGCTCGCTGATCACCGGCCCGAAGATGGCCGGTCCGGTACCCCCGTCGAGGACAATCGTCGGTACTCCGAAACTGCGTGTCCTTTCGATCAGTCCGTGGTGTTCATCGAGGACGGCCTCCCAGGTACCTGGATCCGAAAGTGCTTCGTCGCACCACTCGACATCGAGACCGACCTCTTCGAGCGCGCCGCGCACCGCGGTTGCCATGTCCTGCTCGGGGGGTGACTGCTCCCAGATCCTCTTGCCGAGCGCGGTGTAGAAGGGCCCGATCGCGGCACCGCCCTTCCGCTCTCGGATGAGGTTCGCCGTCCGCAGTGCGGGGCCCGACCGGGCTTGCAGCTCGTGCGGATCGGCCCCGTCCTTCAAGTTCACAACCTCGAGGGAGAACAGCCCCCAGTCGAGCTCGATCTCGCCGAGCTGTTCGACGCGTTTGGCCCAGCGCGACGTCTGGTAGCACCACGGGCAGATGGGGTCGAAGTGGAATCTCACCGCGTCCATGACAGGCTCCTATCCTCTGCTCGCGCCGATCAACCAAGTGGACCGGATCGGGCGACGGGGACAGCGCCCCCAACGTTGTCTGCTGCGTTCCACACCATCGTTAGTGGCGGGGCAGACAGGTTCCTTACGGGTTGGTGAGGAAGGTCCGCTAAGCAACGACACTCTCGTCACCCAGGCGAACGGGCATACCGGATCGAAGTAGAAGTTGACGTCGGCCGAGGACGCCGTCTCGGCGGTGATACTCATGCGGAGTTCGCGGGAGCCTGGCCGCGGATGTAACGGATCATACCGATCACGTCCTCGGGCACCAGCCGGCCGATGGCGCCGCTCGAATACACGGAGACCACCACCTTCCCAGTCGGGTCGAGCACGAACCCGGTGGACTGTAAGAACGTCGGCTCGGGGTTGACGAACGCACCGGTGGCCTCAGCGACGGCCTGTGCATCGGCGCTGTGGCCGACCGGGAAGGTAAGCCCGTGCTTGGCCACCAGCTCAGCGGTGGTGGCCTCATCGTCGACAGAGAGGGCGACAACTCGGGCGTCAACCTCGGCCAGGCTGTCGGCGGCGCGCTGGAAGGCGCGGAGTTGGGCATTGCAGTAGGGGCACCACGCCCCCCGGTAGAACAGGACCACCCCGAAGTGGCCGGCCAGGGCGTCGGGTAACTCAAGGACCGTACCATCGGTTGGGTTGAGCGCGAGGCTGGGGAACGTCTCGCCCGGATGCAACAATGTCATGTCAATCTCCTTGTTATCTGAAGGGTCTTTGTATTCGAGAGTCTTCTGGTCGGACGGCGCGGTGAGGATGCACTGCGTAAGGATCGCCGACCTGACCCGGGTCCGAATGCAACGCTGCGGGTTGTCGGAAGCGAGGATCACGGGTTTCGTCAGGTCGGGGAGGACGCCTCCCATATCTGGCCGGTGGTATCGGCGGAAAGACGCGGGACCAGTGATCGGGCGGACTGTTGGGGTGTGATCATGGTTCCCTCTGCGTAGGAGCGGGCGAACCACCCGTGCAGGTCGGTGCCGATCCGGGCTGGGTCCTGGGCTCGGATGCCGGCCTGCATGGCGGTGTCGACCGAGCCGGGCCGGAAGGCGTTGACCGTCACCCCGCTGCCCGCCAACTCAGCCGCCAGGTTGACGGTGTGTGCTTCGAGGGCGGCTTTGCTTGCAGCGTAGGCGTTCATGCCGACCATGGCCCCGGGCTGGCCCGCGATCGCACTCGACACGTTGACGATGCGTCCCCAGCCACGCTCGAGCATGGCGGGCAGCACGGCGAAGCTCAAAGCGGCGGCGGCGACCACGTTGAGGCTGAAGGTAACGGCCCACTCGGCGGGGCGGACCGAGACACTCGGGCCGAGCGGCCCGACCGTGGCGGCGTCGTTGATGAGCACATCGACGGTTCCCAGTTGGTCGTCGACGAGAAGGGCGGCCCAGGTCACCTGAGCCAGATCGGCCAGGTCGGCGGGCACCACGACTGCGGTGGCGCCCAGGTCTTTCACCTGCTGGGCGGTGTCGGCCAGCTGGTCCTCCGAACGGGCCACCAAGGCCACGGCCAATCCCGCCGAGGCCAGCTCAAGCGCGATGGCCTGGCCGATGCCCCGGCCAGCTCCGGTCACCAAAGCGGTCCTTGCGTCCAGCGAAGCGATCATGGACAGTTGGTGACAGCCCGCGACGGAGTCTTACCCCGTTTGGTGACGGCTCTACACCGGGCGATCGACGAGGTGCTGACCGACCGACAACGCCAGATCTTCGTCGTCATCGTCCTCAACGGCGTCGCACTCGCCACGCTCGTCGCCAAGCTCGGCTCGAATCGCGACGCCATCTGCAAGATGCTCTTCGATGTCCGACGTAAGTTACGAGCCGCTCTGGTCACTAACGGCTATCTGGACACTGAGAATGAGAGGCCAACAAGAGCGACTGGAGCGCGCTTGAGAGCTTCTTGCGCACCGATCCTCGCGACGAGGGATGCAAATGAGCCATGGAAAATGCTGAACGTCCACCGCGCTACGTGCGATCCGTGCTCGGAGGACTTCGCCGGCCCGCTCGCGGCCGTCGTTGGTTCGGCAGTTTGATCGCCTGCCAGTGTCCCAGCACCGACCAGCCACAGGAGACACATGATGAGTGACTATCCACAGATGATCGCACCGGTCGATCACATCGAGGCGGTGCCCCGCCGCATTCGGGCGACCCTCGCGGGGCACACCGTGGTTGACACCACTAAGGCCATCTACGTGTGGGAGTGGCCCTACTACCCGCAGTACTACATCCCCCTCGCCGATGTGAACCCCGAGCTGCTCGTCGATGAGCAGCATCCGCAACGCCTCCATCGCGGCACCGCCCACCTGCACGGACTTCGAGCTGGTGAGACTGCGCGGCCTGGCGCCGCCCGCCTCTACGGCGACGACGCCATAGACGGCTTGGCCGGCACGGTCCGCTTCGAGTGGGACGCCCTCGACGCCTGGTTCGAAGAGGACGAGCAGGTCTTCGTCCACCCCCGCAACCCCTACGTCCGCGTCGACGCGCTGCGCTCGACCCGACACGTCCGCATCGAGCTCGACGGGACCGTGCTGGCCGACTCGGCATCACCGGTCATGGTTTTCGAGACCGGGCTCCCGACCCGCTACTACCTAAACCGCACCGAAGTGAACTTCGACCTTCTCGTACCCTCCGACACCGTCACCTCGTGCCCGTATAAGGGACAGACCACCGGCTACTGGAACATCCACATCGGCGACACGACTTACCCGGACCTGGCCTGGGCCTACGACTTCCCGACCCGCCAGCTCCTCCCCATCGCCGGCCTCGTCGCCTTCTACAACGAGAAGGTCGACGTCACCCTCGACGGGGTGCCGCTCCGCCGGCCGACCACCCACTTCTTCAAGTGACTCTGCACCTCAAAATGGCGCTTGTCCGCCCTCCAGCATCGGTCCGGGCCCAGGGCGCCTTTAGAGGTAAGAGCAGGCCGTCCGCTGACACAAAAGACATGAGACAGCGCGTTACGAGGCGCGCGGTAAGGAGCGACCCTATGACCACCGACACCATCGCTGAGCAAGTCAGCACCATGCACGCCGGCATGGCCGCCCAACCACCCAACGAGGTCATGGGGGCATTCACCCGCGAACAGGCCGATCTGGCCGCCCAGGGAATCCCGAGCAGCGTCGTTGCCGCCGGCGCCAGCCTGCCCGACGCCAACCTGCTCGACGCTCACGGCACCCCCACCACTCTCTATGGCGTCACCGGCGGCCGCTCGGCGGTGGTGGTGTTCTACCGCGGCAGCTGGTGCCCCTATTGCAACCTGGCCCTCAGCACCTACCAGGCCCGGCTGCTGGCGGCCCTGGCCGCGCGAAACGTGGCTTTGATTGCCGTAAGCCCTCAGGTACCTGACGAATCGTTGAACATGCAGCAGAAGAATGATCTGGCCTTCCCAGTCCTCTCCGACCCGACCAACACCTTGGCCAGCCATCTCGGGGTGCTTAGTGCGCCCTCGCCTGAGGCCCGGGCCGCGCAGCTACAGCTCGGCCTCGACCTCACCGTCGTGAACGCGGACGGCACCACCGCGGTGCCGATGCCCACCACCGTCATCGTCGACGCCAACCATGTAATCCGCTGGATCGACGTCCACCCCGACTACTCCACCCGTTCCGAACCGGCCGAGATCCTCGCCGCCCTCGATGTCGCAGGCATCTGAGTATCCACTTAAGCAAAAGGAGCCACACATGACGATACGACGAGGGGTACTCGCCCTCCTTGAAGCCAAGCCGGACAAGGGCACTGAGCTGGGCGCCTTCCTCGAGAATGGTCGGGCCTTGGCGGCGGCCGAGCCGGGGACCGTGACGTGGTACGCCTTCAAGGTCACCGACACCACTTATGGCATCTTCGACACCTTCGAAACCGACGAGGGCCGCCAAGCTCACCTCGACGGTGAGATCCCCCGTGCCCTCGCCCAGGTCGGAACGGACCTGCTGGCCAAAGAGCCCGACATTCGCCTCGTCGATGTCATCGCCGCGAAATAGCTCTGCCATGCCCGCACCGAAACACATGCATTCCGATTGGCGATCACCTACCGCCCCGTCAAGAACCACCTGGGCGATGCGGGAAGGTGCCCGGCTCCGCTGGATGCTTTCTCGGACGACGAGGCTCTGAGCATGGATCCCACCGCACTACTCCCTTTTCAGTGGGCGAGACATTCGGTCTTGCTGAATTGGGCATTAAGCGACGGCTCCGTCTTACCTCACCACGTTCTTCCTTCAGTCCCAATGGCAATCAAAGTGCGGGCCCAGTGATCGCGGCCAATAGCCCGGTGAAGTCCTCCGAGCAGGGGCCACAGGCTTTGAGGTGGGCGGCAATACCCGGGTAGCGCTCTTGAGCCTCAGCATCGACAGCAACCAGCTCAACGTAGACGTGCAGATGCTCCATCGCCTCATCGCATCCCACATCCTCGGGATCGGTCTGGAGGAAGCGGTCGAGTGCGGTCTGAGGCTTCATGCGCTCGCCGAGCTTTCGATATCCATAACTCCTTTAGCGACGAGAGCAGCCCGCAGCTTACGTCTGGCGTCGAACATCATTTTATAAATGGCATTGCGGTTGGACCCCAAGTCGGCAACCAACGCATCGAGCGAGACGCCATTGAGAACGATGGCGACAAATACCTGACGCTGCCTATCGGTCAAATCGTCGTCCACCGCCTGACGGAGAGCGGCAACCAGGTCTCGCCACTCGGCTTCGTGGGCCGGATCCAAACCAAAGCGGTCGGGCAGCCGACTCCAGTCTTCGTCGTCCATCGCCACCGTCCGGTTGCGCCAGAAATGACGACCGATCTTATTCGACACCTCGAAGATCACGAACTTGTACGCCCAGGTAGTGAAGCGGCTCTCCCCACGGAACTGGTCCGTCTTGGCGAGGATGGCCACCATGGCATCGGCTGCCGCCTGGTGTGCCAGATCGTCGAGCTCCGGCCCGGCGATCTGCAGATAACCGCTGCGTCGCCGCACCTCGTGACGTGCGATTCGGAGCACCATCGCGTGCAACCGAAGGCAGGCTGCTTCTCTGTCCGCTTCAGTTCCATTGAGATCGCGTAGCCAGTCTGCCGAGTCGGGGTCAAGCGTTGCCATACGGGTAGCCGCGCCGTTTCCTTCAACCTCCGCGGGAACCATGAGTGGCATCCTAGGTACCCAACTGGCGCCATGCCGCACACCCCTCGGGTGCGAGCGAATAGCCCCGTCTCGAGGTCATTCGCCCCAGCAGGAGTGTGTCAGGGTCGTGGCAGCCCGCGTGGCCTGCGTTCGCTCGGGGTTGCACCTGGCAACACTCGCCTGAGGCGCAGCCCGGCGAACTCCTATCACTTGTCAGCCCTCTTTGGGGGCTCGGGAGTGAAAACAGCGGACACGACATTGATCAGTCACTCGAGATGAGGGCAAGCTCCTACTGGGTGACGCGTTTTCGACATCGTTGGCTCGAGCTGAGGGTCGGCGAATCGCTGGGGGGTCAGCTCCGAAGAGCGACAGTACAGGGGAAGGCCAGGTCTCGACAGCCTGGGCCGGCGCCGTCGCCGTCGGGTTGGCGTTCTTGTTGGCCCTACCGGACGGAATCTGGGCTACGACATCACAGTTCGCCTTCATGGGCGCCGTCCTGATCGTCGCCATCGTCTGCACCTGGGCGGCCGGGGTCATTGAATCGGTGATCCCGCCCTGAGCCGCAGCGCCGCCGTCATGAAATACTGGGGAGAACAGATCGAAGCGAGATAGCGATGACAAAGCTCCGGCTTCACCGAGACCAGATCGCCCTCGCCGCAGCGGTTATCTTGCCGCTGTGCGTGGCGGCCGTTCTCGTTCCATTCCGCTCGAACTTCGCCAACACTGCATCTGCGCTGATCCTTGTCGCCGTGATCGTGGCGGTGGCCGCAGTGGGTAACAGGCTCTCCGGATTCGTGGCCACAGTTTCAGCCACCGTGTGGTTCGACTATTTCCTCACCCGTCCGTACGAAAAGCTGGCCATCACCCATCGACCCGATATCGAGACCGCCGTGAGTCTCTTCGTTGTCGGGATCATCGTCACCGAACTGGCGGCCCGCAACCGTCAGCATCACAAGACAGCAACCGAGGAAGCTGACTTCGTCGGACTGATCCACAACATCTCGGAACTCGCGACATCGGGTGCGCCCTCTCATGAGGTGGTCGAACGCGTGCGGAACGAACTCATGACCCTTTTGCACCTTCAGGCGTGTCGCTACGAGTCAGGCCAGGCGGACCATCCCACGATGCAGCTCGAACATGATGGACGAGTCTTCCTCGGGGGTCGAGTTTGGAGTGTCGATCGCTTGGGTCTGCCCGGGCCCGAGATCGAGTTACTGGTGCAAACCCAAGGGCGCGCACTGGGCCGCTTCGTCATGACGCCGACGCCGGGGTACGAGATTTCCTACGAGCGACGCGTTGTGGCAGTAGCGATCGCGGATCAGGTCGGCGCCTCCTTACGACCTCTGTTCGGATCTCGCGTGTAGGACGTGCCACGTGAACAGGTCGCCGCCAAGAAGGCTTCCAACTTCTAGCTGGTGATTAGGAGCACAACCACAAAGAGGGCGTAGCCGGCGATGATCACCATGCCAGAGATACGTCGCAGTCCATGTCCTGAGTACACGAGCACCAATGTCAGGGCCGTGAGGCCCACGTACCAGCCAGCGACGAGGAGGCCTGATCCCGACGGTCTGGCCAAGCCGATGATCGCGGCGGGGATCAAGAGGCCGGCTGTCACGTTGAGCGAGTTCGAGTTGAGCGCAGTGCTCAGCGCCGCCGCGCCGCGCCCTCGGCGGGCCAGATAGATGGCGGACACCGCATTGGGAAGGCTGGTTACGGCGGCCAGCACGAGTCCGCCCACGATGATCTCGGGGATCCCGAAATGCACACCCAGCGAGGCGGCGCCCCGTTCCATAGCGACACTGGCAGCGATGACAACGAGCAAAGCACCACCCGCCATGAGTGCGTCGCCCCCCGTGCCTCGTCGAGGATGGATGGCCTCTTGGAGTTCGGACTCTTCTTCGACGATCGCGGCGCTCAGCCATGCCGTCGACTTCTTGGCATGACCGAGGCGTCCAAGAATGATTCGATGCGCGCCGAGGAGCACGACATAGGGAACCAAGATGACGAGGACGACGGCCAGTCCAGTTCCAGCCGAAAGTTGGCCCCCGACACTGAGGAGACAGGTCACCGCGACCAGCATTGCAACGGTGCCACTGAGGACAACCACCTTTCGGTGCAGCCTGATACGACCGGCGACAACGGCTCCCAGGCCCAACAGGGCCGCAAGGTTGAATACGTTTGAGCCAAGAACCACCCCGGCGCCGATCGTTGCTTGGTGGTGCGCCAATGCAGTGATGGACGCGGTGATCTCGGGTGCATCGGCCGCAACAGCGGCGACCACGCCGAGCAGGGCTTCGGAGAGTCCCAAGCGCTCACCGACTCGTTCGAGGCGCGAAACGAGCACCCAGCTGGTGGCCAGGCTCAAGACAGCCCCAACGACGAAGGTGAAAAACGAAAGTCCTGTGGTCACCGCTCAGTCCCGCCCCGACAGGGGGCCGCCTGGGTACGGGTGTGGCGACAAAGCCTTGTCGGTGGGCCCAAGTGATCAGCTCCTCTGCGGCGTTGACCGCCAACGTGCCGACCAGGCTTCCCGGCTCTCCGCCCGGGAGCGTACCTTCGCCCCAGCGACCGCCAGCAGGGCCGAAGGGTCACCCAGAGCGCCAGCACGGACCAGGGGAATCATCCGGATTCGAGCTTGGGAGCAGACCTCTTGAAGAAATCATAATCATTAGCTACTACAATCATTAGTATATGAAGGATACAGTCTCCCCTGGAATCGACAGTGAGGAGATCGTCGACGCCGTCCTGAGCGCCAGCCGGGTGCTGGTCGCGGTGGCGGCTCGCTCGCTTGGGGACGTCGCTGAGGAGGTGACCCTCACCCAGTACCGCACCCTCGTCGTCCTCGCATCGCGTGGCCCACAAAGCCTGGCCGAACTCGCCGAGGCAGCAGACGTCACATCTCCGACCGCCACGCGCATGTGCGACCGCCTGATCAAGAAGGGCTTGATCGTGCGCCGCCATGAGCGGGGCGATCGACGGCTGATTCGGCTCACCTTGGCAAAGAACGGGCGAGAGCTGGTGGACGCGGTGACCCAGCGCAGACGCGCGGAGATCGCCCACCTCATGGCAGCAGTCCCACTGGACCAGCAGGCGGCGCTGGTTGACTCGCTCCAACGGCTCAGCGCCGCCGCCGGCGAAGTTCCCGAGCAGGACTGGTCGACCGGGTGGGATCTCTAGATGGGCGATCGACTTACGTGACCATCTTCGGCCTCGGCCGTACTTCCTGGCGGGCCAGTATGACGAGATCCTCTCGTTGGCTCGGGGGCGCCTCGTACCTCCAGAAGTGGCTGATTCTCGGTGTGCTCATCGGGACGATGGCCGGCGTCGGTGCCATCGTCTTCTACGAGGCTCTGTTGGCCTGCACGCACTTCTTCCTGGGGACGCTCGCTGGCTACCACGTCCCGACCCCGGTCAGCGAGGGTGCTCACCGGGCCTCGGCGTCATTCACCCGACCTTGGGCGTTGCCGTTGGTGGTCGGCCTCGGTGCCCTGCTCGGGGGAATCATCGTCTTCCGTTTCGCACCAGAGGCAGAGGGTCACGGTACCGACGCCGCCATCTCGGCTGTCCATCACAATCCCCGGGGCATCCGCTTTCGGGCTGTGATCGTCAAGATCGTGGCGTCTGCGCTCACCATCGGATCGGGTGGATCGGGTGGTCGGGAGGGTCCGACCGGCCAGATCAGCGCCGGTTTCGCCTCTCTCTTGGCGCGGGAGTTGGACCTGAGCCCGGCCGACGCCCGCATCGCTGTCGTCACCGGCATCGGATCGGGCATCGGCGCCATCTTCGGAGCACCGCTGGGAGGAGCAGTGCTGGCCACCGAGATCCTCTACCGGGACGACTTCGATGCGGAGGCGCTGCTCCCAAGCTTTGTCGCCTCGCTCGTCGGCTACGTCATCTTCGGCAGCGTCGTGGGATTCACGCCGCTGTTCGGCTTCGCCGGCAGTTACCACTTTTCCGATCCGACGCATCTGGTGTGGTTCGCACTGATCGGCGTGTTGGGAGGCCTCATCGGCCTCCTCTACGCCAAGGGTTTCTATGGGATCTCTGATCTGTTCGGGCACCTGGCGCTCCCCCGTTGGGTCAAGCCAGCCATCGGCGGGGTCATCGTGGGACTCATCGCCCTGGCAATCCCAGAAGTGCTCGGCACCGGCTATGGATGGATCCAAGAAGGTCTAGGCCACCAGCTTCTGACTCTGCCGCTTTGGATCGTCCTGGTGCTGCCGTTCGCCCGGATCTTGGCCACCGGTCTCTCAATTGGTTCGGGCGGTTCGGGAGGAATCTTCGGTCCCGGAATGGTCATCGGCGCCTTCATCGGGGCCTCGGTGTGGCGGCTACTCGAGCCAATCGTCCCCTCTATGGGCCACAACCCTGCTCCTTACGTGATCATCGGGATGATGTGCTGCTTCGGCGGCATCTCGCGTGCTCCATTGGCCGTCATGTTGATGGTGGCCGAGATGACCGGGAGCCTCTCGATCCTCGGGCCCGCCATGATCGCCGTCGGACTCGCGTGGTTCATCGTGCGCCGCAGCGATGACACCATCTACCGCAGCCAACTCAGGACCAGGGCCGATGCCCCGGCCCAGCGGCTCTTGATCGGCATGCCGGTCCTAGCCAACGTGCCGGTCCAGCAGGCCATGGCATCTCCGCGTCTGGTGATCACTGGAGGAACCTCGGCGGAGGCGGCACACGATCTGCTCGCGAAGGGCGGACTCACCAGTGCGCCGGTCGTTGACAGCGAAGGTCGGTTCGAAGGAACGATTTCCTTGACACGCCTCGAGGCAAGCAAAGGAGCTGGCGACCGTCGTCTGGAGTCATTCGTGGATGTAACAGCACCCACGGTGTCCGAATCGGCTCATCTCGACGTTGCGGTCGATGCGATCACCACGTCGACCGAGCGCTGGGTGCCGGTCCTCGATTCCGAGCGCAAGGTTGTCGGGACCGTCGCCACGTCCGACGTCGTGAGGGGATACCGCTTGGGTCTCCTGGCCAGTCTTCAGAAAGTGAATGTCGACGGCGATGCGGCAGGTTCTGACCGTGTGCTCATCGGCACCGGTTCCCCGCTCGCAGGGCAGTCCCTCAACAACGCGGGTTTGCCAGTCAGCGTCATCGTCACGACGATCCAGAGAAATCGGGATCTCGTCGTACCGACTGGTAGCACGACGCTCGAGGTGGGTGACGAGTTGGGGTTGCTCGGTGGTTCCGGCGACATCGACATATTCCGTGCTATCGCATCAGGATCCGACCGCCTGCATGACGATTCCGAGCACTCCGACGCGAAGAACATCGCGCCAAAAGAACGGACAACGAAGAAGTGAGACGGACTTGTTGCTTGCCCTTGCGTCGCACTTACATCGTTGGAGCTCGCCTACCCTCCGTCTTGTCCCTTCATTGGCTTATGGGTCCCACCTCCAGGCCGCCTGTCGTGTAGCGAGGGCGCGCCTCATTCAGCCGTTGCCATAGTGCCTCCGCTGCCAGTCGGTCTCCGCCCGGCACCGCGTGGGCGTACACGTTCAGCGTGGTCGAGGCCCGGGCGTGGCACAAGCGCGCCGCCACGGTCGGGATGGGGACGCCAGCGTCGAGCATCTGGGTCGCCATGAAATGGCGAAGGTCGTGGAGTCGGAAGTGGCCGAGCCCGGCAGCGCTGCGCACCCTGATGAAGCGCTTGGTCACAAAGTTCGGCGACCAAGGCCGGGTGCCCGCTTTGTCGGAACTGAAGACGAAACGATTCTCGGGGGCCATCACTCCCCCAGCAGTTGATATCGCCAGGTAATGACTTCGCAGCAGCTCGAGACTCGCTCCATCAAGGGCAACCTGGTACGAGCGACGTGTTTTGGTGGGCACCAGAAGCGGACCGTCTGGCCCCTCCACCAAAGAGCGTTGAATGCTGAGACTTCCCGCGACGAGATCCACGTCGACCCAGCGAAGGGCGAGGAGTTGTCCTCGGCGGGCCCCGGTTGTGGCGGCGAGGGTCAGATAGAGGTGGAGGGCCGGGTCGTGGGCCACGAACCCCAGAAGCTGCGCCACTTGCTCTGGCGTGGGAGGCCGCATCTCGGCCGGTTCACGTCTGGGCGGACTTGCATGGTCGGCGACGTTCTCGAAGACCCAGGACCAGCGTTGCCCTTGGGCCAGTGCGGCATGGAGCGCAGAGTGGATACGTCGAACGGTGCCAACCGCAAGAGGCTTGCCATCGATTCGACCCCCAGAGCGGAGGTTTTCGTAGAACTCGTCGACGATGGCAGTCGTGAGGTCACCAACCAGGATGTCGCCCAGGCCGGGCTTTAGGTGACGTTCGACGATCGATGTGAGATTTCGGACGGTGGTCGGCGACCAGGGTGGCTTGACCGCGGGCGAACCATTGATCGAGGAGTGCTGCGACGGTCGTGTGGGCTCCGACCGCCGGTGCGATATTCGCGTAGGCCGCCAGAGCCTTGAGCTCTCGCGTTGCTTCTGATCGATCCCCTCGCACAGTGCGAGTCAGCCAGCGACGTTTTCCGGAAAGGGGATCCGTGCCGCCATAGACGCGGAGCTCGAATGAATTAGTCCTCGCTGACGAATCGAACCCTTGGCTGCATGCATCGCTCCAGCCTTGTCCCGTGATGGGCAACTGATGGGCAGTGATGGGCAGAAAAGGTGAACTCAATCCGGCGAGCCATTCACATCAGCCCAGCTAGAAGACGAGATTTCGAGAGCGGAAGACGGGATTCGAACCCGCGACCCTCACCTTGGCAAAAAAAGGTGTGTGAGTTCGTCAATGGTGTCCTTGCTAGTCCCCTGAGCTGCTCCCCCGTCCACGGCCTGTCCATGGATTGCGCCTGAATTCAACCCTGTTGTAGAGCGATCTACTACCGATCTCCGGGTTCTTAAAGTCGCGTCTCGGCCTCGAGGCCGAGTTCGGAAAAGCATGGAAGTGCAGCGTCCTTTTCGGAGAGCAACGTCCGGTCGCTCGGATCGATGACAATCGGCCAGCGAATCGCAAGGTCGCGGTCCAAGGGGTTCACGCTCGTCCCCGCCATACCGGGTTGCCACTCCTGGTCGAAGCAGTACAGGTGCTGGGTCGTACCTGACGCAACGGCCTGGAATCCGTTGCATATTCCAGTAGTCACGAGGACGCCCACGCCCTGGTGAAGCGCCAACGTCTCGACCTTGCCGTAGGTCGGTGAGGTAGGTCGGGCGTCCAGGTACACACCGAGCGCCCCTCCGGCAACAACCCCGACGAACTTATTGGTCTGTTCGCCATGGAGGCCGCGGATCGCTCCTTGCCGCGTCTCAGTGAGGTTGACCTGAACCCATGGGCCAAGTGTGGGAAGCGAGTTCCCGAAGTCGCTTCGTCGGTAGAACTCTCGCACCACGCCTCGATCATCCCCGATCTCTTTCATATCGACGACGAAGAGGCCGGGGATCGAGGTCTCCCGTGCCCCGAAGGGAGTCACGACATGGCGCTGATCAACGCCGTCATCGGCACGATCCAGGATCGCTAGGTCTTGAACCCAACTTCAGCTCCACGACGGCTCGCCGTGGCTAGCGTTGGGCTGATCCCGTCGCCAGTAGGCCTTGGACGCCACGGCATCACGATCGAGTCCGCCTGCGACGAGGAGTTCCTCTGCTGTGCGGACGAGATGGCGCTCACCGAAGAGGTACACGGCGGCGTCAGCAGCGGGGTACAGGTCGCTCAGCATCCCGAGCATCTCTGATTGAGAGGACCAAACGAGGGAGGTTGCCGGCGCGACGGCCGTCGCCGGGCGCGAGTTCGCGCCATGACTTGTCACGAGGAGAGCGGTCGCGGGCGTCCCCGCAGGGAGGGCTTCGAGCAGGGCAAAGGCGGCTGGCATCGCGGAGCCGTCGACGATGAAGAGATGGGAGGTCGCCGTTGGTCGCAGGCTGATCCCACCTCTGGGCCCGATGGCCTCGAGGTGCTCGCCCGGCTCTGCCTCGGCCGCCCAGCGGGTGGCAGGGCCGCGGCCATCGTGCAGCTCGATCTCGAAGTCGGCGATGCCCAACGCCGTATCTGACCGCCGGATGGTGTAGCGACGGCGGAGCGCCCGGTCACCATCGGGGAACTCGAACAAGAGATCCTGCCCTGGCGTGTATTCGAATCCCACCAGATCGGAAGAGGCCATTGTGATGAGCCGTACGTGCGGCGCGACCTCGTCTACGCCGATTACCTCGAGGTCGAGCAGATAGGACCCCTTCAGGCGCCCGTCGAACATGGCATCGGGAACAGGACGACGTGTGCTGAGGGGAAGCAGTTCAGACATCGAAAACTCCTTTGTGGGGCGATGTTGCGGCGCTCATACGGGAAATCACGCGACCGCCTTCCGGAAGACGCTGGTCGCCCAGCCGAGAACCAATGCACACAAGGGGACGATGACCGCGAACGCCTGCCAGACGTGATCGCTCGAGAAAGAGCCGGCAGCGAGCGCCCGTGCACCTACGACCACGTAGTACAGCGGATCAAAGTGGGCGATCACCCGCAGCCACGTCGGACCGAGAGCAATCGGCAGGAGCACGCCGGCGAGGAGCAGAGCGGGAAGGTTCAGGCCGTTCATGACGGAGGCAAAGGCGTCGATCTCCTTGGTCGTGAGTGCCAGCGCGACCGACCAGGCCGAGATCATCACCATGAAGATTCCGATGAGCACGGCGAGCACCAGCAGTCCGCCCCAGTGGATCTGGAAGCCGAATGCCCAGGCGACCGCCACAGCGATTGCGTCGAAGAAGTACATAAAGGTCATCGCGGAGACGAGCGGCCCGGTGAGAATCGCGAGGCGGCTCGCCGGGGTCACCCGGAGGCGCTCGATGACGCCAGATCGAAGCTCGAAGATCGTGCCGAACCCCTGGGCACTGCCGCTCGCGAAGGCGAGGAGCGCGAGGATGCCGGGAAAAAAGACGTCGAGAACCGCTCCGGTCGATCCAGTTCGCGTGAAGTGCTTGAGCAGCGGTGTGAACAGCACGAGATAGAGCACCGGGGACGAGAGCCCGACGAAGAGCCACACCGGGTTGCGCAGCTGCTGGGTGAAATGCCGTTGGAACAGCAGGCCGATGTCTTTGAGGGTTCTCATGCCGCCACTTCCGAGGAATTGCCGGTGTCCCGCAAGGACCGGCCCGTATAGCGCAAGAACACGTCATCCAACGTGGGCTCCGAGAGGCTGATTGACTTCAGCGCGATCTGCTCCCGATCGAGCAGTCGGAGAAGCTCGGGCAGCGCGGCGCCGCCGTCCTCCACGTAGAGACGCAGCCCGCCGTCCTCAACACCAATCTCCCGGATGAATGGCTCGGTTCGCAAGAGCGCGCTTGCACGTTCGACCAGCCCGTCGTCAACAAGGCCGAGCACCACCGAATCGCCGACGACCTCACGCTTGAGCTCGCGAGGGGTCCCCTCGGCGACGATCGAGCCGTGGTCCATGATCGTCAGCCGGTCACAGAGGGCGTCCGCTTCTTCCAGATAGTGCGTGGTCAAAAAGACCGTCGATCCGCGCTCTCGGATGACCCGGATGTGGTCCCACAGGTTCGCCCGGTTCTGCGGATCGAGCCCAGTGGTGGGCTCGTCGAGGAACAAGACCTCGGGTTGGTGAATAAGCCCGAGGGCGACGTCGAGACGCCGGCGCTGGCCACCCGAAAAGGTCGCGACCTTCCGATCGGCGAATTCAGTGAGGTCGAGCACGGCGGCGAGCTCCTTGGCCCGCTGGCGCACGGTGTCGAGATCGCCTCCGTAGAGGCGGCCCTGGAGGATCAGGTTCTCCCAGCCCGTCGACGGGTCGTCGGCGCCTCCCGCTTGGCTGACGTAGCCGATCCGTTGACGCACCTGCTTCGGCTCGGTCGCGACGTCGGAGCCGGCCACGCTCGCCGTGCCCGAGTCGATGGACAACAGCGTCGTGAGCATCCGGAGCGTCGTCGTCTTTCCGGCTCCGTTCGGTCCGAGGAAGCCGAAGATCTCGCCCCGACCGACCTCGAAGCTGACGCCTTTAACCGCTTCGACGGTTGCCTTCCTGACGCGGAAGCTCTTGCGAAGATCCTCCGTCGTGATGACTGCGTCCATCCTCACTCTCCTCGCTCGAACGGGTGGCGTCTGTGTTGAAGGTCAAAGGGCGGTTGGTGCTGAACAGTGGGCCATTTCCCGTTTGCGTACTCTGAGGACGCGCACGGATGGGTGATTTGCGTTACCGAGGTTGTTCTCATCACACTGGTGAGCCCAGTGGCTGTGTCGGCGCTGGTGTCGGTTGGTGGTGTGAGACCACGAAGTCCCGACGTCGGATAAGGACACTCGAACACAGCGCACCGACAAGCGCTAGGACAGCGCTGACGACGAGCAGAACATCGAGCGCACTGGCGAAGCTGGCGTGAACGGCAGCGACAAGCGGTGCTCGGGACGCGGGAGGCACGGCGTTGATGGCCTGAGCGGCGTTGCCCTGTTGAATGGCGGTGACGACTCCGGGCAGGTGCCGCTCAAGCGATGGGATGCCGGCGAGGGCCTGGCCCAAGTTCTGGCGGAGATCGGACGCGAAGACCGACCCTTAGACCGCGATGCCGGTGGCGATGCCGATCTCGCGGAAGGTGGTATTGACACCTGAGGCCATGCCGGATTGCTGGGGGGCGACCACCCCGACGGCCGTGGAAGCGAGTGGCGGGTTCACAATCCCGCTGCCGATGCCGGCCACGATGAAGCCAGGGATCAAATGGGTCCAGGAACTACTGCCGTCGAGTCCGGTCATGAGCAGTAAACCAACCCCGGTCAGCA
>Ga0182024_10001009_pt1 | contig 73127 bp, 72 predicted proteins | sample P32metaG_FD_120480 | JGI IMG/M metagenome (GOLD analysis project Ga0182024, IMG submission 120480) | Permafrost microbial communities from Stordalen Mire, Sweden - P3-2 metaG (Illumina Assembly) | ecosystem: Environmental > Terrestrial > Soil > Wetlands > Permafrost | place: Sweden: Stordalen...
GCTTCTTCGCGCCCGAGCCATCGAACGATACCGAATAGAGCTGACGGCCGAGCGGGCTCTCTTGCGTGGAGGTGTAGTAGACGCGCTCGCGCTTCGTATCCACGCCGACGACCTTATCGACTTCCCAATCGCCACTGGTCAGTTGCGCGCGCTGCTTGCCGTCCGTCCCGTATACATATAGGTGGCGATAGCCGCTGCGCTCGCTCGCCCAGAGAAAACGGTCGCCCGCCAGAAATAGCGGTTCACTCCGCACGTTGATCCAGTACTTGTCTTCTTCATGCAGCACGGTTTTCGCAGCGCCGGTCTGGACGTTGGCCAGCAGGAGATCCAGTTTGTTCTGCACGCGGTTGAGCCGCTCCGCCATGACTTCGCGGCTATCGGGCGACCAGACGACGCGCGCCAGCAGGTTGTCATACGCGGAACCAAGTTCCATCCACTTCGTCACGCCACCGTTGACGGAGACGACGCCGAGCCGCACTCCGGCATTGGGATCGCCCGCCTTGGGATAGCGCTCCGGTTCCAGCACGCCGCGCGCGTTAAGCAGCGATACCTGCGGGAAAACCGGTTCGCGCGAAACATCGAACTGCAGGTAAGCCACCGAGCGGCTATCGGGCGACCACCAGTGCGCCGTGCTCAGTTCCAGCTCTTCGGGATACACCCAGTCGAGTTCACCGTTCAGCAGAGTGTCTGTGCCGTCGGTTGTGAGGCGCGTTTCGACCTTTGTCTTCACGTCGATCGCGTAGAGATCGTGCCCGCGTCGGAATGAAGCGTGCGTGTTGTCCGGAGATAACTTCGGATCGCGCTCGTCATCTGTTGTGTGGATCAGCGTTTCGAAGTGGCCGTTTTCGGTATCGACGATGAAGAGATCGCCGGCGGCCAGGACCAGCAGATGGCGGTCGTCGGCAAACCACTGAACGGTGCGGCGGCTGACGCGGCGGTTAGTCCAGTCGGTGGTCTCCGGTGTGGCGGACGTCGGCTTCGCGGCGGCTGCATCCAGCTTGCTGGTCGCGATGATTTCCCGCTGCTTGCGGCTTTTCACGTCGTAGACCGCGAGCGCGCCGTTTTCGGTGATGACGAAACGGTCACCCGAGGGTGCCCAGGTGATGGCGCCTGAAACGCCCGAGGGCGGAGCCGCGATATCGGCCAGCGTGACGGGCTTCTTCTGCGCCGCCAGAGAGAACGTCAGCGCCAGGGCGCAGGTGAGAAGTCGTCCGGCGTTCATCGAACGATGTCCTCAAGGCGGAAGCGCGCGATTCGGAAGACGTGGCCCAGCGCCACCTGAAACTCTTGCTCGGGAGGCGACTTGAGACGGCGATTCAGGGCCTCGGTCATGGCGGCCTGGTCGTCCTCTTTCGTGGCGAACAGAAACGGGAAGCCGAACTGCTTGCGGTATTCCGCGGAAGGGTTCGGATACGCGCACAACAAAGCCAGTTGTTCATCGGGGGAAGCGGCCTGGACTTCCTGAATCAAACGCGTGCTCAGATCGTCGAACGACGCGAACGGCCGTCGTCGCGACTTTTCCCAAGTCCGCTCCGCGACCCACGGCGAATGTTCGAAGACTCCGCCCAGTGCTTCGACGAACTCCTCTTTCGTGTAGACGTTGAGTTCCGCCAGCGTCACGGTCTGCCCTCAAAGACGACATCGCCTTCGATCCGAACTTCACCGATACTGTCCTGCTCGGCCAGCGTGAACAGAGCCGCCAGCATGCGGTCCGGATCTTCGGTGTGCGTGAGCACCGTATGCAGCGTGCTGCCCGCGCACGGCTTCAGATAAACCAGATCGGCCGCTTTGCCGGGCGTGAAGTCGCCGGTCTCATCTTCCATGGCGAGCGCTTCGGCTCCTGCGCGTGTGGCGAGATAGAGCATTTGAGCGGCGCTCAGCGTCATGGGTTCGGCGGCGACCCTCTGCATCAGATAAGCCTGCAGTGCCTCTTTCAGAACTCCGAAACCCGTGCCAGCGCCGATGTCGGTCCCCAGCGCGAATCGAACCTTTGCATCGAGGTGCCGCCGTGCGGGAAAGATTCCATTCCCGAGCGCAGCGTTGCTGCACGGGCAATGCGCGACGGACGCCTGGTGAGCGGCGAGACGCGCGAGCTCGGTGTCTGTCGCATGTACGTTGTGGGCGAAGACGGAACGGCGCCCGACCAGATCGTACTTTTCGAAGACGGCGAGATAGTCGGCAGCCCAGGGGAACAAGCCAGGCACCTGCGCGATTTCATCGGGACTCTCATTGATGTGCGTGGTGAACGCGAGCGACGGGTCTTCGCGCAGCAGAGTCTGGCAAACCTCCAGCATCGGCTCGCTCGTCGAGAGAGCGAAACGCGGCGTCACTGCGTAGCGCAGGCGGGCGCGACCGTGGAAGCGATCGATCAGGCTCCTGCATTCGCGGAAGGCGATTTCCGGGGTCTGGTGGAGATCGGGACGCAGCATGCGGTCGGATAAAACCAGGCCGCTGATGACGCGCAGGCCGCGATGTTCGGCGGCGTTGAACAATTCCGCGGTGGCTTCGGCGAAGTGCGCGCCGAAGACGAGCGCCATGGTGGTGCCGTGGGAAACCAGGCCGTTGACGAATTCGCGGGCGACGACGCGGGCGTGGGCGGGGTCGGCCAGACGCGCTTCTTCGGGGAGCACGAGGGTTTCGAGCCAGGGCAGCAGGGTGTAGCCGAGGCCGCCGGTGATACGCACCTGCGGGAAATGGACGTGGGTATCGATCAGGCCGGGCAGGATGCAGCCGCCGCGCAGATCGCGCACGACGGCATCTGGAAACTGCGCACGCACCGCGATGTAATCACCGCAGGCTGCGATGCGGCCGGCGCGGATTGCCAGAGCTCCATCGAACACGGCGATCAGGGCGTCGGAATGCTCGAAGGCGTTTTTCGGAGTATGGAAAACGGCCGCGCGCAGGATCTCGACACTCTCGGCGTGTGGCACGATCTTCTTCGTGCGCAGGCGGGTCACGGTGGCTGTAGCCACTAGAGGGGCGCTCCCTGAGCGTTTCCGCGGTCGGTGAAACCGAATACAGCGTATGAGGACGCCATAGTAGATTCTACTAATAAATGTGGAAGGCGGATTGGGCCGCGCGGGGCGGGTCGTTGATTTTGAAATATGCGGAACGAAACCAATTTTTGGCTAAGTGATTTAGAATCAAGGGACCGGAGGCGAATTTTGGTAGAGGTCGAGTGGTCCCAGCGAATCGCTTCGATATGTTTTCCGGTGAGCATGGATCTCTCTTCCTCCGCCAAAACAGTAGCATGGCGGGTGGAGGGTAAATCTGGCTGATTTTTGTAAGTTATTGAGATAAAAGGAAATAGAGTTTGAAAATCGACAGTACTGAAAAAGATCTCTCTTAGTCGAAGGGTCTCCGAGGCTGCTGAGCGCGAAGAGGGTTTTGCAACGAGCACCTGGCTATCAACTTACGGTTTGCGCATCATACGTTCTTTTGGGAATTCGTGTCGCGACGCCGAGCAAACCAGACCGAAAGAGCCGTCATGGTCCCCATCACGGCGCACATGATCGCCGCTGTTAATAAAGTGGCCTCGAAGTTCTGTGCGGTTAGGGGATGGTGCTGTAATTGTTGGACCAAGCCATTGAGGGAACCGATCAGACACAATCCGAAAAAAATACGGAAGACATACATCGTTGCTTGCTTGTTCGGTGGCCGTACCCAGAACCGCATCGCCACTCGCCACTTTAGGTTCCACCAGAGCGTCCAACACACGGTGGTGAAAAAGAATGCGGTCGACAAGCGCTGAAGCGTTGGATCGCTTTCTGTCCTCGCTGTATATCGCCGCAGTTCGGCTTCTGCCGCGGAAGCCGACGCGGTTGGCGTGAGAACCTCGTCCCCTCGGATTTGCAAACGGAGGATCGTATTACCCAGGTAGGCGATGCGGACATGAATGCCAGCCCGGATTGGGCCGCTGTGCGAGGCGGCATTGTGAAACCCGGGTGTTAGTTCGTAGTCAGAGTAGCAAAAGCGCCTGGCCTCCACGCTGAAGCATTCTTCGTCGTGACCTTCGTACGGCATCGGGTGAAAATCCGTAACCGTGCCCTCAACAATGGAGTACTGGCCGGCTCGAAACGCGGCAAACGCATCAGTGCCATCGGTGAGTACCGGCCCGCTTGCAAGGAAAGTCCACATGATTCCGAAGGAGAGAAGTAAAATGACGAAAAGCCAACCAGGTTGGCGCCAGCGTAAACGCCATTTTCCCAAGATGAGTATCGCCCCAACAATTAGCGGAACTAAGCCTATCAGGGCAAATGGAAGGCCCGCCGAGTTGCTGGAAATCTGGAAGACGGTCACGAAATCGGGCATCTGGAGATCTCATTGTATAGAAGAATCTGGTGATGTGGAGCGCTGTTGCCGTGACTCTTGGCGTAGCGCCGCGGCGGGTTTGGATATTCATACAAAATCGTGACATCACGCGCGTGGGTGCCGCGTTACGATGACCTTGCATGAAATCGCTGCGTCCCGCGCAACTCGCATGGATCGGACAGGCCGCACTGATTGTGCTGCCGGTGGTGATCCTGTCGGGTGTCGCGCTCCATTTCCTTCGCGAAGACCGGACCGCTATCGAGCAGGATGCGAAGAGCCGCGCCAATTCTCTCGGTCCCGATGTGGCGCGGCAGCTCGGCGACCAGATCAGCACATATCTCGCGGCGAACGTGAAGAACGGGTTGCAGGGGGAAATCGTGGACGGGCAGGGGAGAGCGGTGCCCGACTACCCTCGGGTTCCGACGCCCTCGGACTGGGTGGCAAAGCTGCCACTGCGGGAAGCGGAGTTGTGGCAGACCGCGCAGGATGCCCGATTCCAACATCCGAATGCGGAAGCGGCTAACAAGGCGCTCACGGCCCTCAGCGGACCGGGCAATTCGACGGCGGTGCGCGCTAATGCTCAACTGGGTTTGCTCAATGCCGCTGAACCACACGGCGATCGAGACGCGCTGATTCGGCAGGCCGTCACGATCGCGCAACAATATCCCGGCGAGGTGACCGAATCGGGCACGCCCGTCGCCGATCTTGCTTTGCTGATTGCGCTGCGACATGTGGGAAAGGGAGATCTGCCGCAGAGCGTGGCGGATGCGATTGAGAAGATCCTTGCCAGCGCGCCGTCGTTTCTCTCCACGACTATTCTGGACGGGGTTGCGGACCAAAGCGTGGCCGCGCGACTTCGCGCCAACTGGCAGCAACAGGAAAGCGGCCGCCAGCGTACGCGCTACACGATGCAGGATTTCGTTCCCCGGTTACAGCGCCAGACGACGCCCACGCTTCTCTATTCCTATGACAAACCGTTTGACCGGAGGGGGGCGGGAATCTTATCCCCACAGAGCGTCGCTTTGTGCATTCCGCAAAGTGACGGATGGCGAATCACGCTGGTCCAGATGGCGCCCCTGGTGCGCTCGCTCCACGTGAATCTGCCCGATTATCTGGGAGCGTGGCTCAATGTCTGGGGAGAGCGCTGGAACGTTGGCAAATGGGGTAACGAGAAGGTCAAGCCCCTCGCCTACGAAAAGGACAGCTTCTCTCAGGATGCGAAAAGCACCGATGCGAAGTACCCCTTCTATCTTGCAATCGATCTCACGAGACCCGATCTTCTCTATGCCCCGTATCGACGGCGCCTGGTTCTGATGCAGTGGCTCATCTTCACAGCGGCAGCGGCGGCGCTGCTGGGGCTCTGGCGTCTCTGGCACACTTACCGCGATCAGACGCGGCTCAACGAAATGAAATCGAATCTGGTTTCAAGCGTGTCGCATGAACTGCGCGCCCCGCTCGGCGCCGTCCGGTTGATGGCGGAGAGTCTGGAGAGCGGTCGTGTGGACGGCATTGAAAAGCAAAGAGACTATTACCGGCTGATTGTGCGCGAGTGCCGCCGTCTTTCTTCACTGGTGGAAAATGTGCTCGATTTTTCCCGCATCGATCAGGGCCGGAAGGAGTACCATCGCGAGCCGCTCGACGCGCTGGCGTTGCTGCGCCACACGGTGATGCTGATGGAGCCGGGTGCGGCGGAGCGCGGTGTGCGGGTCCGCCTGAGCGAGCCGCCGCCCGAATTTGAAAGCCTGCAACCTTCATGGGACAGTGAAGCCGTGGAACAAAGCATGGTGAACCTGCTCGATAACGCGATCAAGCATTCGCCGGTCAACGCAGAGGTGCGTGTGGAAGTGGAAATATTGCCCGCGGTGGTCCGGTTCTGGGTCATCGACAGCGGCCCTGGGATTCCTGCCGAAGAGCAGCAAAAGATCTTCGATCTCTTCTATCGTTATGGGTCGGAACTGCGCCGGGAGACTGAGGGTGTCGGTATCGGGCTGAGCATCGTGAAGCATGTTGCGGAAGCGCACGGCGGCCGCGTAATTGTGGAAAGCAGCCCTGGGCACGGCAGCCGGTTCGGTCTGGAGTTGCCCAAATGAACACAGGCGCGCGCATTCTCATTGTGGAAGACGAGCACGCCATGCGGGTCGCTCTGCGCGACATTCTGGAGTCCGAAGGTTACCGGGCGCAGGCCGCCGCAGATGGAGTCGCGGGGCTGCAACTGGCTGTAGCTGAGAAGCCCGACCTGATCCTGCTCGATGTGATGATGCCGAAGCTCGATGGGTACGCGGTCTGCGCGGAACTGCGGCGGCTTGCGATTCGCACTCCGGTCCTGATGGTTACGGCCAAAGGGCAGATCCCGGATCGGGTCACCGGTCTGGATAGCGGCGCGGACGATTATCTGGTGAAGCCATTCAGTACCGAGGAATTGCTGGCGCGGGTGCGGGCGCTGCTGCGGCGCTCACAGGCGAGCCGACGAGCACCGCGCAGCATCACGATGGGTGACGTGCGCATCGATCTGGTGAAACTGACGGCACGTAAGGGTGGTGAACCGCTTCATCTTGCGGCCAAAGAATTCGCCATGCTGCGGCTACTCGCCGAGGCGGAAGGCGAGCCGGTTTCGCGCCAGCGCTTTCTGGATCTGGTGTGGGGTGCGACGGCGTTTCCCACTACGCGAACGGTGGACAATCACATCGTCGGGCTGCGCGCGAAGGTGGAAGATGACGCGAAAAATCCACGCTGGATTGCGACGGTGCATGGCGTGGGCTATCGCCTCGATGGCGCGGAATGCGATTTTGCAGAAGTGTGACATTCGCGCAAGCGAGTTGCGGCAAACTGCGGAAGAGGAGATTATCGGAATGAGATTCAGGACAGCGATTGCTATTTTGCTGGCATGTGCGGCGACGGGTTTTGCGCAGGAGCACATGGCGGATGGGTTGCGCAACGGCATTCTGGAGGAGGATTCCAAACAGGACCCGCGCGGCGCAATCCAGCAATATCAGGTGGTGATGACGCAATTCGCGGAGGCGCGGCAAACCGCGGCGACTGCGCTCTTTCGCATGGCCGAGTGCCTTCGCAAAGTGGGAAACCGGGGCGGCGCGGTTGCTGCGTACCAGCGGGTCCTGAAGGATTTTCCGGACCAGACCAAACTTGCCGCACAGAGCCGCACTGTGCTGGCTACAACCTACAACGTGGCGCCGGCCGGATCCCCGATGGCCGGAAATCAGAGTGATCGGGCGAAGTTTGAAAAGCTGATGGAGGGGCAAAAGGAGGAGCAGGCTCAAGCCACCGCATTCCGCGCACGCTATCGGGCGTCGATCCAGAACGAACTGGCGATCGCCCAGACGCAGTTGGCAACTGCTCAAGAACGATACAAAGCGGGAGAGGCACCAGTCACGGAAGTCAACGCGGCCAGGGCGAAACTCGCTCAAATCGAAACTGAACTCGCCGCCTTCGATGCGGGCATGACGCCCCCGGCACGGTAGGCTCACAATGGTTAGAATCTTCTCTGCAATCGGCCTGTTGACGCTGGCTGGACTCGCGATCTCCACCTTCGGACAAACAGAGCGGCCGTCCGCTCAAGCAGCGCAGAAATTCGAGGCCGCATCGGTCCGGCTCGAAGATCCGAATGATCCGCATTCGTCTCTGGAATACACCAACACCCCTCAATTTCGGGTCGTGCAAAACGTCTTTCCATCCAATCGACTCACGATTCGGCATACTGGCCTCAAAAGTCTGATCTGCGAGTCCTTTGCGGTCAAATGCAGCGACATCCTGGGAGCACCCGACTGGCTCGACCGTCAGCACTACGATCTTGACGCAAAGGTGGAGGGCGACGCGCGTCTCACTCAGGAACAAATGCGGCCGTTGCTGCAGAACCTGCTGGAAGAGCGATTCCACCTGAAGACGCACCATGAGCTGAAGCTCGTCCCCGGCTATGCCCTCGTCGTCGCGAAAGGGGGTTCGAAGCTGAAGGCAAACACGGGTGCGCCCGTTTCGGGAGCGAGTAGCGGCTTCGAGTTCAAATTCCAGAACACGTCTGTGGATGCTATTGCCCATGCGGTCGGGTATGAGCTCAAACAGCCGGTGGTCGACAAGACCGGGCTGACGGGAAAGTATGACTTCGACCTGATATTCACGCGTGACGATTCACCCAACGACACCCCGCACGCGGACTATGGGTCGATCTTCACTGCCATTGAGAAGGAACTCGGCCTCAAGCTGGCGCCCGAAAAAATTCCGGTGGATTATCTGATTATTGACCACGTGGAGAGAGTTCCGACCGAGAATTGAGTAAGATTTACCACAGATGCACACAGATTCGCCCGCGCCCGGCTCCCGGCAATTTCCGCCGGTGCCGCCCGCCCTGATTCGTGATTCCGGCAAGATTGAGCAGCGGGGATGTATCGGAAACAACGATCAACGCGTGGCCAGATTGTCGAGAGTTTTCAAATCGTCTTCCAGTTCAGCGATGTCATAGTGAATCGGAATGCCTCGCGCGGCGAGTAGCGCCTGAAAGCTCAGTTGCGGAAGATTTGCCAGCCGAGCGGCCTGGCTCAGAGTGAGACGATCCTGCGCAAAAAGCGACAGCGCGGCCTCTGAACGGATTTCCGCTTCAGTCACGTGCGCCATTTCGAGAATGTCGTCGGAAATCAGCATATGATGCCTACACTCATTACGCCTCATGTTGGCGCGGTGCCCTCAACGTATTCTGGTCCGACCATTCGTTACAAGTTGCCCAGGCTCCTCATGATAAAATCGCATCTTAATGAAAACGTTATGCTTCGAGGTGGGTCGTGCGAGTCAAAGATAAGATCTTCGTCGGTACCTGCTTACTCGCGCTTGCCGCGATGAGCGCTCTTCAGGTTGTCGCGCAGGGGCCGGGCGGCGGCGGACGTGGCGCTTCGGGTGCGGCTGGCGCCTCCGGGGCTGGACGGGGAGCGCCGGGCGGTGGCGGCGGAGGCGGTGGGTTCGCCAACTCTTATCCGACGCATCCGCAGGCGGCGCCCGACGTGATTGCGCGCGGCAAGGTTATCTACGATGCCAACTGCGCATCCTGCCACGCGGCCGATATGCGCGGAACGGATACCGGCGTGAACATCATCCGCGAACAACTGGTGATGGATGACGATAAGGGTGAAATTATCGCCCCCTTCCTGACGGCGGGCCATCCGGCTGCGAGCAAGAAGGTCTACAGTTTCGATGCCGGTCAGATCGCCGATCTGGCGGGTTATATTCATACCAAGCGCGCGCAGGGCTATGATGCGTCCCGCAACGAGCCTGGCTCCATTGTGGTGGGCAACGCGACAGCGGGCGAAGCGACTTTCAAAACCCGCTGCGGCAGTTGCCATTCTGTCACCGGAGACCTGAAAGGCTTCGGCGCGAAATTCGGTAGCCCACAGACACTGCAGAATACGTGGATCATGCCCGGTGGCGGCGGACGCGGTGGATTTGGCGGAGCAGGCGCGACGACGAATGTTCCGCCGGCTACCGTAACTGTCACGATGGCGAATGGCAGGAAACTCGAAGGCCGGCTCGGCCGCATCGACGACTTCACAGTGATTCTGGCGGATGCTGATGGCGTGTCTCACACGATCGCGCGCAACGGCGACGTTCCGAAAGTGGAGGTACACGATCCGCTCGCCGCTCACAGGCAGCTGATGCGGGTTTACACCGATAAAGAAATCCACGATATTACCGCTTACCTGGTGACTGTGAAATGACGAACTTCAGTAAGTACTTTCTAACTGCTTCTTTGTTGTTACTGCCTGGCATCCTGACCGCGCAGCCTTTGGATCCGGCGGCGCTCACCAAACCTCTGGGTGACTCATGGCCTACTTACTCGGGCGATTACTCGGGCAAGCGGTACAGTTCGCTCGCGCAGGCCAATCAGACGACGGTGAAGAATCTGTCGCTCGCGTGGATCAGTTCCCGGCTTGTCGCCGGGGTCGCGGCGGCTGGCGGTGGACGGGGTGGATTTGGCGGCGGAGGTTTTGGTGGCCGAGGCGGTGGGGGCGGCGGTGCAGCGACGATCGTTGGCGGTGAAGGTCCCGACAACCCGAATGCGATGACAAGCGCGGGCAGTATGCGCGGGTCGATTCTGGAAGTGAACGGCGTCCTCTATGGCTCCGCGCCGGATAACGCATGGGCTATCGACGCTCACGATGGTCACGAACTCTGGCATTACTTCTGGAAGACCAAAGGCGGCACTCACATCGGGAGCCGTGGTCTGGGTATGTGGGGTAACTGGCTGTATATGGAGACGCCGGACGACTATCTGATCTGTCTGGACGCCGCCACGGGTAAGGAACGCTGGCACAAAGCGATTTCCGATTTCAGCGAGCAGTACTTTTCCACCATGGCGCCGATCGTGATCGGTAACCACGTGCTGGTTGGCACGGGCGACGATCTGGACGCTCCAGGCTTTCTGCAATCGTACGATCCGGAAACCGGCGACTTACAGTGGAAGTTCTACACGACGCCGCAGAAGGTTGGCGATCCGGGGCTCGACACCTGGAAGAGCCTCGATGCCGCGCAGCATGGCGGCGGGCAGGTCTGGGTGGACGGGTCGTACGATCCGGAGACGCATTACTATATCTTCGGAACCGGCAATCCCACGCCGGCATATACTTCGCAGAGCCGCGATGGCGACGATCTCTACACCGGCTGCCTGGTCGCTGTGAACGTGGATACCGGCAAGATGGCCTGGTATTACCAGACTTCGCCGCACGATACCCATGACTGGGATTCCACGCAGACTCCGATCCTGGCCGATATGCCATTCAACGGCAGGATTCGCAAGATCGTGATGACGGGCGCGCGCAATGGCTATTTCTTCGTTCTGGACCGCGTGACGGGTGAGCATCTGGTCACCGGCCGGCTGGCGGATTCGCCGAACTGGACTTACACAGGCGCGAAGGAATACAACGCCAAGGGGCAGCCCCTGCGCGATCCCGCGAAGGATTACGACATTGGCGGTGCGCTGGTTTCTCCGACCAACAGCGGAGTTGTGAACTGGCCTCCCGCGGCGTTCAGTCCGGACACGGGTCTTTTCTATGTGCCTACCACGGAAGCATATTCGCTGTACTATCTCACCGAGACCGATCCGCGCGGCGCGATGGGTCTGGGCGGTAAGACGGAGAGCGGTGGCGGGACGGTCGCGAGTTATCTGACGGCGGTCGATTACAAGACGGGTAAGATCAAGTGGCAGCACGAGTATCCGGGGGTGGGCGGGCAGGGCGGTGGTTCGCCCCTTGCGACGGCCGGCAAGATCGTGTTCGCAGGCGATGCAGGCGGCAACCTGGTGGCGTATGACGCGTTCACCGGGAAGATCCTCTGGCATTCGCATATCGGCAATGTCGCGGCCGCGCCGGAGACTTACATGCTGGATGGCCATCAGTATGTGCTGGCGTCGTCGGGCGATCAGCTGTTTGCGTTCATCATGAATTAACCGCTGCTGTCAGAGAACCGGCGAAGGCAGTACACTACATCGTGAGGTCAAATATGACGGCTCCGCTCCGCCGGAAATTATTTATCGCTGCTGCGGTCTCTGTCGCGGCGCTTCTCGCGCAGTCAACGGTCGTGTTCAAGCCAGGGACGCCGCGCCCAGCGCCTCCCGGCGATGTGCGTGACATCGAAAGCCTGACCACTCCACCGCCCGGGTTCACCATGCAGCGGCGGAATAACTTCTATAAGATCGGCGATCCCTCCATGAGCCTGTATCGATGGGCTTCGAGCGGGCATTGGTCGAACTACGACGAGTCGGTTGCGAACGTGGGCCCGCTCCCGGATGTCCTGACGCTGGCGAACGGGAAGCGCGTCACGGACGCGAAAACCTGGACGGAGCAGCGCCGTCCGGAAATCATCAAGCTATACGAGACGGAAATTTACGGCAAAGTGCCGGCGAGCGCGCCGAAAGTGAAGTGGTCGGTCACAAAGACCGAAACCAACGGCGCGACGATCACGAAGGAAATCGTCGGACAGATTGGCGACGTGCCCGTGCCTCCGCCTCCCGCGCCTGGCAGCAGGGGGCCCGCGGCGATCGGCCCGCCGGTGATTCGGATCTCTCTTACGCTGCCGGCCAACGCGAAGGGCGGCGTTCCGCTGATTCTTGGCGGTGGTGGCGCCAACGCGCAGGCCATTCTCGATCGCGGCTGGGGCTACGGCAGAGTCGATACGAGCGCGGTGCAGCGCGATTCGGCGGATCTCGCCACGCTGCAGACCGGCGTGATCGGCATGACCCTGAAGCCGGGACAGCCGCGACCGCCCGATGAGTGGGGAGTGCTGCGGGCGTGGTCATGGGCGATGAGCCGCGCGATGGATTATCTCGAAACTGACCCGCAGGTGGATGCGAAGCAGGTCGCGATCACCGGCCATTCGCGATTCGGCAAAATGGTGCTGATCACGGCCGCGCTCGATCCGCGCTTCGCGATGGTTTTTCCTACGTGCGCGGGTGAAATGGGCACGTCGCTCAGCCGTCACGACTGGGGCGAGACCATCGACGACATGGTGCAACTGTTCGCACCGCACTTCGCGGGAAATTTCGTGAAATACGCCGGCGACTGGAATAAGCTGCCGGTGGATGCCCACATGCTGATCGCGCTGGTGGCTCCACGGCCCGTCTTTATTACTGGCGGAACGACGGACCAGTGGTCGGATCCGAAAGGCGAATTTATGGCGGCAGCCGCGGCGGGGCCTGTGTATAAGCTGCTGGGGAAAAAAGATTTGGGCGCGACTGAAATGCCGGCGCCCGATGCGCCGCTGGTGGATGGCGATATCGCCTTCAACGAACATACCGGCGGGCATCTGGTTACGCCCACCGAATGGCAGCTTTTCCTGAAGTTCGCCGATCGATACTTTCATGCGAAATCGTAATCTGCCGTCCGCGCCATTATTATTACTTCACAATTTAACTTCACGTAACGCGGAATGGGCCGGGTCCATCCAAGCCAGTTGAAGGGGAGAATTATACCGATGAATCGTCTGTTTTTTGCAGCCGCGTTGAGCGCCGCGGTTCTTATGGCGCAGCCGCAGCCAGGCATGCCGACCGGTGGCCAGGACGATCCGCCTTCGCGCGTCGCGCGGCTGAACTGGATTGCGGGTGACGTCGCTTTCCAGCCGGCGACGGTCGACGCCTGGAGCAACGCCACCCTCAATTACCCGCTCACAACCGGCGATCATCTCTTTGTCAACTCGGGCGGACGCGCCGAACTCCATATCGACGGGAGCGCCGTCCGTCTCAATTCCAATTCTAATTTCGGTTTCCTGAATCTCAACGACTCCATCGTGCAGATGAGCCTGAATGAAGGCTCGCTCGAACTGCGCCTGCGGCAGTTGAACCAGAACGACTCGTTTGAGATCGATACGCCTAATGGCGCAGTCACGCTGGTTCGCGCGGGCGAATACCGCGTGGATACCGACCCGGCCCGCAACGTCACCCTGGTCACCGTGCGCAACGGCCAAGCCGAGATGTTCCAGGATGGCAACAGCGTGCTCGTCACGCCGCACCAGACGGTTTCGTTCGGCGATGGCGCCGGCCCCGAAGTGAACGCCGAGAGTCCGCGCGACGAGTTCGATGGCTTCGTATTGGCGCGCAACAACGCGGAAGACAATTTGCCGCGCCACGACTACGTGCCGGATTCGATGATTGGCTATCAGGATCTGTATGCGTACGGTCACTGGGTGAACGATCCGCTGTACGGATGGATCTGGATTCCGCCGGTGAATGCGGGCTGGTCGCCTTACAGCACCGGCCGATGGGCGTTCGTGGAGCCCTGGGGCTGGACTTGGGTTGACGAAGCTCCCTGGGGATTTGCGCCATTCCATTACGGCCGCTGGGCGATGATGAGCGGCGGCTGGGGATGGATTCCCGGCGCTCCTTCCTACCGCCCGGTTTATGCACCGGCGCTTGTGGGATTTGTCGGCGGCGGCGGTTTCGGTGTGTCGGTCGGCTGGTTCCCGCTGGGTCCACGCGAGCCGTGGATTCCCGCGTGGGGCGCGTCACGGGCTTACGTGAACAACGTCAATATCATGCACGTGACGAATATCAACGTGGTGAACGTGACGAACATCAACTATGTGAATCGCCAGAGCGTCACGGTGGTTTCTCAGGCCGATTTCGCGGCGGCACGGCCGGTTGCTTCCGTGGCGATCCGGTTGTCTCCGGCGCAGATTCGCAGCGCGCAGGTGATCGGAACGGCTCCGCAGGTAGTACCGGCCCGCACGAGCGTGGCTATTGGCGCGATGCGAGCTGCGCCTGCTGTTTCGGCGCGCGCCGTGGTTGCCCACGCTGCGCCGCCGCCCGCGCCGGTTTCGTTTGTGGCGCGCCAGCAGATGCTGGCCCAGAATAACGGTCTGCCGCTGCGATCGAATCAGGTTGCGCAACTGCGCAGCCAGCAACCCGCAGCCGTTGTATCGCACGCGCCGGTGCGTTCCATCGGAGCGGCTGCCGCGCCTGCCGCTCCTGCCACAGTCAACCGCCCGGCCGCTGCGCCGGCTCCCATGGATCGGATGAGTTCGCGGCCTCCCGGCGCGCAGCCGCTGCCTGCGGGGGCACAGATCCGTCCGATGCAACCTGCGCCTCAACCGGCGAATCAACCGGCAGCGGTTCAGCGCACGCCGGCACAGCCAGCCGCGCCCGTCGGGCGTCCCGCTCCGGCGAAGCCAACCGCTAAAGCGAAGCCGCGACCGGAAGAGAAGGACGAACGGCGGTAACTTCTCAACGCCCGCGCCGGAAAATAAAATACGCCCGCGTGTCAACGCGCGAAGCCATGCGGGCGTCGTAATCTGGTACGAGGTGTTGTCAATGAAATCCGCCCGATTGCTTCTGCTCGCCGGTTTTCTCGCGGTTCTGCCGCTGAGTTCGCAGAGCCCGGCGGACTCCACCCCGCAGCCGGACGATCCACCCGCTCGCGTCGCCCGTCTCAACTGGCTCACCGGCGACGTCGCTTTCCAACCCGCCGGGTTCGAAGAATGGACCGACGCCACTCTCAACTATCCGCTGACAACCAGCGATCATCTCTTTACGGGGAAGGATTCGCGCGTGGAGCTTCACATCGGGCCCAACGCGATCCGCCTCGACGCCAATTCGAATTTCGGTTTTCTCAATCTTGACGACTCCATTGTTCAGGTCAGCCTGACCGAAGGCTCCATGGAAATTCACCTGCGGCTGCTAGCTGACGACGACTCTTTCGAAATCGCCACTCCCAACGGCGCCATCACTCTTCTGCGCACAGGCGATTACCGCATCGATACCGATCCCGAACGCGACGCCACGATGCTGACGGTCCGCGCCGGTCAGGCGGAGCTTTTCCCTGGCGCAGGCAACGTGATCGTTCGCGCACAGGAAACCGCGTACTTTCAGACTGACCAGACGCCGGATATTCGCTTCGCCAACCTTCCGGACGATTTCGATTCGTTCACGGCGGCGCGCGAAGATGCGAATCCTGTTACGGTCGATGCGGGTGCATCCACAGGCAGCAGACGCGTACCGGATCTGGTGGCGGAAGGCATGACGGGCGCGGAAGATCTCAATACATATGGCGCCTGGCAGGATTCCGGCACGGACGGGCAGGTCTGGGTTCCGCCGGTCGATTCCGACTGGACACCCTACAGCGATGGCAGCTGGGCTTATGTGGAGCCGTGGGGCTGGACATGGGTCGATGCCGAGCCCTGGGGTTTCGCGCCGTTCCACTACGGACGATGGAGATACGCGGGTACTCGTTGGGTATGGGTACCCGGATCGCGCCGGGCGACGCAGGTATTCGCGCCGGCGCTGGTGACGTTCGTCGCGGGTGGTCCGGCCAGCAGCGTGACTTGGTATCCGCTGGGTCCGCGCGATGCATGGACGCCGCCCTGGAGACCCCAGCCGGCCAATCAATTGCTGCCGCGCCTGTCCCCGAACCGATTGGTGCCGGGCGCGGTTCTCACTCTGTCGCAACACGATTTTGCGGCCGGAAGCCACGCGCGTCCCGTCAGCGGTGTCGTGCCGGGAGAGGAAACTCTGGGTTCCTCTCCGGCTGTGGTCCCGGTGCGTGAGAGTGTTCTGCGGGGACCGGCGCGCTTGCGCCCGCCGGTTTCGCATCGGCCGCTGATCGCACGCACTGCACCGCCGCCCGCGCCGATTTCCTTTTCCGCGAAGCTCGGTTTGTTGGCGCAGAACCAGGGACATCCGCTCGCGCCGAAGCAGACCGAGTCCCTGCGGCGTCAACAGCCCGCAACGGTCATGCAGCGCCCGGCCGTGCGTTCTACGGTTCCGCTGGTGAGTACGCCGAGGGCCGCGAAGCCTGCTGCGGCGGCCCCTGCCAGGCCCGTACGCCAGGGCCAGTAATTCCCTGTTCGACTCACAACCGCATCAGCGACCGCAGCAACACTGCCGGATGAATCGCTTGTTCGCCAGTGAAATCGTGAATCTGATGACGGCAGGAAGTGCCTGCCGCCACCACGGCCGTCGCGGCGTCTTTGGCGCGTACCTGCGGGAAAAGCTTTCGCTCGCCGATCGCGCGCGAAATATCGTAATGATCTTTCGAGTAGCCGAATGAACCGGCCATACCGCAGCATCCTGCGTCAGAATCCACAATTTCCGCGCCGGGAATTCTTGCTAGTAGCCTGATCGCCGGCGCGAGCAGCCCCATCGACTTCTGATGGCAGTGGCCGTGCAGCAGAACTTTCGGAGGTCCGGAAATCCATTGCAGCGGAAGCTCTTCCGCCACTTCCTCGAACGACACGCAGGCGTCCGCAATCACCCTGGCTCGGCGTTGTTCCTCGCCACGCAGCAAATCGGGAACATCTTCGCGCATGGCGGAAAGGCAGCTCGGCTCGCAGAAAACCAGCTTTTTGCCGCTGACCGCCCCGTCATACAGCGCGGCGGTATTGCGCCGTGCCTGCGCAGTCGCCTCGCGCAGCAGGCCTTTCGAGATCATCGGCCTGCCGCAACAATGATTCGGCGCGAGAGCCACTTTCAGGCCTGCGGATTCCAACACTTCCCACGCCGCCACGCCGATTTCCGGATCGTAGTAATTCGTGAACGTATCGTTGAACAGAAGTGTCGTGGCATCGCGCGCGCCCTTGCCCCGCAACCGCGATGCCAGCGTGCGGCGGCTCAACTGCGGCAGCGTGCGGCGATCGTCGATCCCGAGCAGATGGCGCATCGGTTTCCAGCCGGCGACACGGTTGGCGAGCGACGCAGCAGGACTTCCGAGTCTTGCGATGGTGTGGATATTGCCGAGCAGCTTCGCTTCGAGCGGCGTACCGTACGTCTGCCAGTGCCTCGCGAGGAATTCGCTCTTGAATCGCGCCATATCCACGCCTACCGGGCATTCGGCCTTGCACGCGCGGCATTCGAGACAGAGGTCCAGCGTTTCGTAAACGCCCTGGTCGTCGAGTCCGGCTTCAGTCAAACGCCCTGTCATCGCGAGGCGCAGCACGTTGGCGCGGCCGCGCGTGACGTCGCGTTCGTCCTTAGTCGCCATGTAGGAAGGGCACATGGTGCCTTCCGATTTCTTGCGGCATGCCCCCAGGCCGCTGCACATTTCCACTGCGCCGCCCATGCCGCCGTAGTCGGAAAAATCGAAAAATGTTGGCGGCTTCGGAGACACGTAGCCGGCGCCCAGACGAAGGTTCTCCGTTAACCCCTGGCAATCGACAATCTTGCCCGGATTCAGAATGCCGTGTGGATCGAACGTGCGCTTGACGGTGCGGAACGCTTCGTAGATAACGGGTCCGAACATCTTCCGCATGAACGGACTCCGCACAAGTCCGTCGCCATGTTCGCCGGAAAGCGCGCCGCCGAACTCCAGCACCAGATCCGCAACATCGTTCGCGATCGCTTCGAACTTCTTCACGCCGTCGGCAGTCTTGAGATTGACGACAGGCCGCACATGCAGACACCCGACCGAAGCGTGCGCATAAACGCCTCCATGGGTATCGTGGCTGCGCATCAGCTCCAGAAACCGGGCGATATAGTCGCGCAACTTTTCAGGCGCGACCGCGGTGTCCTCGACGAACGAATAGGACTTTGTATCCTCCTTCATCGTCATGGACAGCCCAAGCGCAGCTTCGCGCAGGCTCCAGATGCGCGCCTGTTGTGCCGCTTCCGTGGCGTGATAGAAACGATAGCCGTACCCGTGGCGCGCAAGATCCTGCTCGCAGGCGAACAGGCGCGGAGGGAGATCGTCTTTCGAATCGGCGTAGAACTCGATGCACAACAGCGCGCCGGGCTCGCCTTCGACAAAAGTCTCGCGGAGACGCTGCAGATTAGGGCTCAGACGCGTGTGCCCGAGGATAAAGCTGTCCATGACCTCGACCGCCGACGGCTTGTGTTCCAGGATCAGCGGCGTGGCTTCGAGCGCGTCAAGTAACTCGCGGAACTGCACGACCAGCACGGCCTTCTCTTTGGGAAGCCGGACCAGATTGAGCCTGGCCTCGAGAATCACCGCGAGCGTGCCTTCCGAGCCGACGATCATCTTTGCCAGATTGAACGGTTCACGGCCCGGCACAAACTCATCGAGATTGTAGCCGCCGACGCGGCGAAGAACCTTCGGGAAACGGCGGTCGATTTCCTCCGCGCAGTCCGACGCGAGCTGGCGCACGGTGCCACTGAAGGGATCTACCGACGAGCCGGTACCAAGCTGCGCGACCAGGCCATCGGCGAAGACGACTTCGAGCTCGATGACGTGATCGATGGTTTTGCCGTACAGCACCGAACGCGCACCGCTGGAATTGTTCGCAATCATGCCGCCGATGGTGGCGCGGCTGGCCGTCGAAACATCGGGCGCGAAGCGAAGGCTATGCGGTCGTAGCGCCGCGTTCAATTCATCGAGCACAATGCCAGGCTGCACGCGCACCCACTGCTCTTCCGCGTTGAGTTCGAGAATCCGGTTGTAATACTTCGAGGTATCCACCTGTAGTCCGGCGCCGATCGCCTGCCCGGCCTGCGATGTTCCGCCGCCCCGCATCGTCAGCGGACACTGGAAACGCGCGCATGTATTCACAACGCGGATGAGATCTTCGCGCGATTTGACGACAACCGCGCCCAGCGGCTCAATCTGATAAACGCTCGCGTCGGTGGAGTACAAAGCGCGCGTGACAGCATCGAACCGGACTTCGCCTTCGATACACGCTTCGAGTTCGCGTCGCAGCGCCTCCCGGTCAACGAGTCGCGCATTTGCGGCTGGCACTGGAGCCGATGCCGCGATCGTCGTCACTCGGCTTCCCGCGCCTGCGCAGTCAGATACGCCAGCGCCTCCGCGACGCCGCCCTGATTGTGCGGCACGCCCGCGAGTTCCAGACCCATCTCGACACCGCACAGCGTGCCGGCGAGCATCAGGTCATTGAAGTCGCCGAGATGGCCGATGCGGAAAACCCTGCCCGCCACTTTACCGAGGCCCGCACCGAGCGACATATTGAAATGACGCAGAATGATGGCGCGAACCTCCGCCTCGTTGAAGCCGTCCGGCATCGTGACCGCCGTTGCCGAGCAACTATACTCTGCCGGATCGGCAGCCCAAACCTGCAGACCCCAGCCGCGAACTGCGCGCCGCGTCGCTTCGGAATGGCGTTGATGCCGCGCGAAGACTTTCGCCAGACCCTCTTCCTCCAATAGCATTTTGAGCGCTTCCTGCAAGCCATAAAGCAGATTCGTCGACGGCGTATAAGGGAAAAAGCCCTTGCGGTTCCATTCCAGGATGCCATCCCAGCGCCAGTAGTTTCGGGGCAGCGTGGCGTGTTGGCTTGCCGCGATGGCCTTAGCGCTCATCGCATTGAAGCTCAGCCCGGGCGGCAGCATCAGGCCTTTCTGCGATCCCGCAACCGTGACATCTACTCCCCATTCGTCATGCCGATAGTCCATGGTGGCGAGCGACGACACCGTATCCACCATGAGCAACGCCGGATGACCTGCGGCGTCCATCGCCTTCCGCAGAGCCGCAATATCCGTAGTGACGCAGGTAGAAGTTTCGTTGTGGACCGCCATGACGGCGCGAATCCGATGGCCGGTATCCCTGCTCAGTCGTTCGGCGAGAACTGCGGCATCGGCGCCGCGATGCCAGTCGCCGGGAAGCAATTCGGTTTCGAGGCCGAAGCGGGTCGCCACGTTCGCCCACTGCACGGCGAATTGTCCGTTGTCGAAGGCCACGACCAGATCGCCCGGACTCAGCGTGTTGACGAGCGCTGCTTCCCACGCGCCGGTGGCCGAGCCTGGAAATATTGCCACGTCGCCAGAGGTCTTGAAGACGGATTTTAAACCGTCCACGCAAGCCTCGGTCAGCGCGACGAAGTCGGGGCCGCGATGGTCGATGGTCGCGTTCGCGATGGCGTGCAGAATCCGGTCCGGGACGTTGGTGGGTCCGGGGAGTTGAAGAAAATGACGGCCTGGCTGGTATTTCATTGACCGAACCAGTTTACAATGGGCAGATTCCGGTGACTTTTAAACAGGCTCTCAAAATTGCGCAATCGCTCGGCAACGTGGAAGAATCGACCTCATACGGAACAGCTGCGATCAAGATCGGCGGCAAGCTGATTGCGCGCTTGAAAGAAGACGGCGACTCGCTGGTTGTGGGCACCACCTTCGAAGAGCGCGCCGAGATGATGGCCGCGGACCCGGAGACATACTACATCACCGATCATTACCTGAACGCGCCGTGGGTTCTGGTTCGCCTATCGCGCGTGCATCCCGACGCGCTCCGGGATCTGCTCGGCGGCGCGTTGAAATTAGCCCTGCTGGCTGGCCGTAGCAAATCGCCGCGGCGAGCCAGCCGATCATGACCGAGCACTTCACCGAAGCGCGCTGGCGAGTTTGACGCTCAGGTCCCGATTCGGACTCATCACCGCGTACACCCTCTCCGGCGTACTCAGGATCACAGTCTCTCGGGCAACCCCGCCGTTATCGTTGTACTCCTCATACAGCACTGCCTCGCCGGATACCAACGACATCTCCTGAATACCCACGAGCTCATCGGACGGGATATCCACCAGCCACGCCGGGTTGGCCGCGAACTTCGTGGCCATCGCTCCCGCATCGCGCGACGACACGCCGATGCTCCGGAATGCCACCTCGGCAAATCGCTTCAGCGGGAATCCGGTCGGCATAGTGAGCGAAAACGGCCGCGCCTGGATGATCTGCACTTCGCCCGGATAATTGGCAGTCAGCATGGGCCCGATGGTCGCGCTGAATGTCACTCCTTCCCATTCATCCGGCACCTGCACGTCGGTTGCGTTCAATTTGGTGAGTGCAGACCTGATATCCGAAACGTGAATCGTTTGCTCGAGCACCATCGGTCCCGTCACCGACATTTTCGGACTCGCGCTCAGGACGCTTGCCGGGAAAAGCGGTTTGAACCCGGCCAGGCGTTCAGCCTCAGCGGCATCGCGCGCGCCCTGTTCCAGGCCATTCGATGTCACGTGCGCGCTCAGCGGCAGGTTGGACAGGTCCACCCGCACCACCTCGACGCGATTCAGCGCAACCCGCGTCCAGAGCTCCTGCGCCAGCGCGCGCGTTTGCGGCAGCGCCAGTGCCCCAACGCAGACAGCCGCCATTGCGCCTGCCGTTAGCGCCCAGGGCGAGAGTCGGCGGTGGGTGTTCAGTCCAGCCGCCAGCATGGCGCGTGCCCGAACACGATCGGGGCTCCATGCGGGCTCGATGAGGGTAAGCCGGTCGGCTACCCATTGGTCTTCACGATTGATTTCCATAGCGTCTTATGTACTCTTTCCGGAACGCGTCCTGAGCACGGCTGAGAAGACTTCCCACATAATTTGGATTTACGTCAAGAGCAGCGGCAAGTTCCTGGTAGGTGAATCCCTCGCTGCGCAGCAACAGAAGCGACGCATCGCGGCCGTTCAGAATGGCAAGGATGGATCGGACTTCTTTTTGCGTTGCGCTGCCGGAATATAAGTCCTCGGGTGTAGCGGGCGTTTCGCGGAAACCGCCAAACAGACGCTCGAAACGGCCGCGGCGCGCATGACGCCGCAATTCGTCGAGTGCCTCCCGAACGGCGGTTCGATAGAGCCACCCTTCCGCCCCGGAGCCCTGCGCCTGAGGATTTCGCCACCACTTGAGAAAGACTTCAACCGCCAGTTCCTCCGCGCGGGCCTGATCGTGGATGACCCTGCCAATGACGCGGGCGATGCGCTCATATTGAGCGCGGAAAACGATGTCGAGCCGTTCTGTGTTAACGCCTTCCGTCCCGCTTGTTGCAGCCATGCTTTGCGCGTTCACATATTAACAACGTGCGGGAGGGGGATTTTGTGGCAAATTTTCGCGGAGTGCGAACGCCGGTTTTTACCAGCGCAGCAGCACCAACTCCGCGTGCATCCCGACGTGCCAGGCGCTCATAGACATCAGGGCCATACAACTGTTCGTTGTATATCGTCTTCGCACACCCATCCCTCGCGATCACGTAAAGCCCCGCTCGTTATTCGCACCTTGATGAATGTTGTCGTGTAAGTCGCATTGAGGTTGCACCTGACACCCGAATGCCGAAGGAGTCTTACGTAGGATTGCTCCGGCACGGTAACATTCGACTGCTGGGACACCGCAAGGAGAAACTCCCTGCGACCGGGGCTATACCGATCTGGGTCCGTCGCCATCACACGGAAGCGTTCGCTCGTGTCATCCTGGCTGTGTTTTCCGTGCCAGAATGTCTCCATCTCCGAGTCACGGGCTTTTTGACCGGAAAGCAGCCGCTCCACCTCTGGACTGTCTTCCGCCAGATGGGTTTTGCCGCCCGCACGCGTGATCAGTTGGCGATCAGGGTTCAGCATCTCACAGCCGCCCAATATCACGAGGCAGGTCACGGCAATCAACGCGCGAATCTCGTTTCCGGCCCGGCGAATCATTCCATTTGTTCCAATTTCACGCGGTTCGCCCGTCGTTGACGCAACATCGCGAGCGCCACATCTCCGTCGATCAACTCGCCACGCTCGGCCTGCGCGAAACCGATCTCGATATGGGCCGCCACTGCCGCAATCTCTTCAGGCGTCCAGTCTTCGGGATCGAACCGTTCGCAACTCATCCGCGTCATACCGCCTACCAGCGCAAAAGCACCAGCTCCGAACAAAACGCCGGCCCCATCGCCGCCAGAATACTCCACGTCCCCGGCGCAGGCCGCTTGTTCATCGTCTTTTCCAGCACCATCAGCACCGAAGACGACGACAAATTCCCCATCTCGCCCAGCGCCTCCCATGAAGCCCAGAGCGCATCCTCACCAACGCCCAACGCCTGCGCCGTAGACCGCAGAATCTTGGGGCCGCCCGTGTGCAGCATCCAGCAGCCGATGTCGGCGCGCGTCAGGTTGTGTTTCGCGAGCAAACCATCCAGATCGCGGCCCACATTGCTGGCAATCACATTCGGCACTTCCTGCGACAGCACAATCTGAAATCCATTCGCCGAAATATCCCAGCCCATCACGTCCTCGGTGTCGGGATAGAAAGTCGGTTGGGTCGCGATAATCTCCGGACCGTAGCTCGTGTTCTTCGCCGCCGCGGTCCGATCGCCGCCCACAATCACAGCCGCCGCGCCATCGCCGAACAATCCAGTGGATATCAGATTCGCCATCGAAAGATCGTCATGCTGAATCGTCAGCGTGCAAAGCTCAACGGAGAGCAGCAGCGCGTACTTATCCGGATACGCGCGGACATAATCCGCCGCCAGCGAAATTCCCGCCGCGCCCGCCACGCAGCCGAGCCCGAAGATCGGAACCCGCCGCATGCCCGTCGAAAGCCGCAGCTTATTAATCAGCCGCGCATCGATCGAAGGACTCGCAATGCCGGTGACCGAAACGAAGAAGAACGCGGATATCTCGCTCTTGTCGATCCCCGCCTGCGCAATGGCCGCCGGAATCGCCTGTTCACCCAACTCGACGGCGGTCCTGATCCAGACGTCGTTAGCCTCGCTGAATCGCAGCGCGGCGTATTGCTCGATGGGCAATGACAGATAGCGGCCATTGACGCCCACGTTGCTGTGCAGGAGTTCAAACTTTCTTGGCTCCGGCAGCCGGTCGCCCCAATAGGCGAGAAAGGCTTCACAGAGCGACTTCTGGTCATAGTGATACTTCGGAAATGCGCTTGCCGCGCCAACAATCCTCATTTAGCGATTACGAGCCTTTCGAGTTCATCGCGGTACAGATGGTTGCCGGGGTATTCGGCCGCCAACCAGGAGAGTTTCTGTTTCGCGTCTACCCGATTATTGTCTCTCAGCTCCTGGATTGCCAGCAGAAGCCTGGCGTAGGGCATGAAGTAATGCCCCTTTTCGGCTGTAATACTGGTCTTTTCGATCCCCAGCTGCTTATCTGTCTGCGCGCCGCCCAGCCGCAAAAACCAGCGAACAGCCGCGTTCTTCTGGCTCAGCAGATAGTTCTCGATGCCCTGCGCGATATAGCCGTCGTAGACATCGGGATGCGCGGCCAGCAGTTTCTCCGCCAGTGCGGTGCTCTGCTTTACCTCCGAAAGCGCCGCCAGATTTTTCTTTTCGATCATGGCCAGATAATTCGCGTGCAGTCCCAAGCTCATCGTGGAAGCCAGCATGGCATCCGGGTCGGTCGGCGCCCACTTCAGTCTGGTGGCGGCCAATTGGTCCCCCACTGCCAGCGCGGCCTCAAATTTCTTTTTAAGCGCGGGATCGCCGACGACTTTGTTGACGACGAAAAAACTTTCGTCTTTCGTCAGATAGTCGGACCGCAGAATATTGAGCCGGTCGAACTCGGTGAAGAGGTACGCTGCCGCGTCCGAAACGGGCCCCATGGCGTCGGTGGGTTGCGCGCGTTCGAATTCGGCGAATGCGGCGTGGGCCGCCACGAAGTTCAGGTTATACATCTGGCGATAGCCCTTGTCGAGAAGGGTATCCGCCTGTAGCGACGCAGCTAGTCCCGCTGAGATGCACGCCAGCAGACAGAGTCTGGCCGCCCCGGTAATTTTGCTCATCACTACTACTGTAAGACGAGCCCCGGCGCGGCTCGGTTACCACGGGGTTGGATGTAGGGCAGGAGGGCATCCTGCCGCCGCGAATCCGACACAGAAGTCCATACAGCCCCATCCACAGTCGAGGCCTTCCCGTCGGTTAAAGTAAACCCCGTCGGTTAAAGTAAACATTGATCCAGGCAGTCATCTTCGATTTAGGCCGCGTGATCGTGCCCTTCGATTTCCGCCGCGCCTACACCCGCATCTCCGCCCTCACAGGCGTCCCTGTCGACGAAGTTCCCGCGCTCATTCGACCTACCGGGCTGGTCGAGCGCTTTGAAGCCGGCCAGCTCGGGCCCCACGACTTCGCCCGGCAACTCTCGGCGGTTCTCAATCTCCATTGCAGCTACGAAGAATTCTGCGACATCTGGAATTCCATCTTTCTATCGGAGCCGCTGATCCCGGAGGAGCTTTTGAGTGGCATCGCCGCGCGTTACCGCCTCGTGCTGCTCTCGAACACGAATGTGATCCACTTTGAAATGCTGCGCGCGAAATTCCCGTTGCTGCGCCATTTCCACGCGCTGGTTTTGTCGCACGAAGTGGGCGCGATGAAACCGTCGCCGCTGATTTACCAGCGTGCAGTGGAAGCCGCCGGTTGCCTTCCCGAAGAATGCTTCTTCACCGACGACGTCGCCGAATACGTCGAAGGCGCCATCCGTTACGGCATCGACGCGGTGCTGTTCCAGTCGGCCGCGCAGATTGAAGCGGAGCTTCGACAGCGTATTCACTGGGATTGCATCAAATCGGATCGACGGTATTAAGGGGTTGATTTTTGCGAAGCTACCTCGCCTTCCGCCCTAGTAGCCTCAGCTTTTCGATCGCTTGCAGATTTCCGAGACTCGCGGAGCGTTGGTAAAGTTCTACGGCCTTGTCGACGTCCTTCCGAAGGCCACCCCGCCCCTGTTCGGTCATAACACCGAGATAGAGAAGTCCCAATTCATCATCGTGATCCGCCGCGATGCTGTACAACTCAACAGCCCGAGCCTCCGGGTCGCCCGACGGCATTTCCCCTCGTTCGTACGATTGCGCGGTCGGCACAAGCAGCGCTGCACCACCTAGCGCAGCGCACTTCTTGAAAAATTCTGTCGCCTTCTTTGCGTCCTTCCGAATCGGTCTCTCGCCAACCTCGTACAGCATTCCCATAGCGGCCGCAGACGCGGCGTCACCTTGGTCGACAGCTCGCTGCAGGAGCGCGAGAGCCTTCTTCGAATTTCCATCTCCGTCGCCTTGCGTGGCTGCCAGCATCAGCCAGCCCTTGGGCTCGCCAAGGTTAGCAGCTCGCTGGAATAACCCTGCCGCTCTTCGTTCGTCTCGCGACACTGGATATGTTCCGTCTAGGTACCCGAATGCGTTTGCGCCCTGGCAAGCCTCATCGAACTGAGAGTGTCCGGCAACGGCCTGACGTCGCTTCCAGAGTCAATCGGCCGTTTGTCACGCTTGCGGGAGTTGCACCTGAGAAACAACAAGCTGCAATCACTGCCGGACGCGATCGGCACACTCCGTGAACTAAGACAGTTTGATCTTCGTGGCAACCCGCTGACGCACTTGCCACCGGCCATAGCCACGCTCCCCCGCCTGGAGAAACTCGACCTGCGATGGGTCCCCTCTCTCGAACTGCCCCCGTGGATCGCCGATCTCGAAGCACGCGGCTGCGCGGTCTATCGCTGACACTTTAGCCGCCACTTCAGTGACAACTATTTCACTGCGCCTTTTCAACAACTTCACCCTCCAGCCCATTCCCGCCCGTGATATTTCCGTAGTCGTAGGCATACCTACGGAGAGAACAAAAATGGCATCACAAAAGCAGATTGACGCAAACCGCGCGAATGCGCAGAAGTCGAGCGGTCCGCGAAGTATGGAATCGAAGGCCAAAACCCGCCTCAACGCGATGCGTGACGGCATCACCGGCCAGGTCATCACTTTATCCGAAGAAGACCTGCCTTTCTTCGAGAAACTCAAAGCCGAGCTCATTGCCGATCTCGCCCCGAAAACCGTCCTCGAACTGCGTCTGGCCAGCGGCATCGCCTGGGACACATGGCGTCTCGACCGCCTCCGCGCCGTCGAAATGAATATGTACGCGCTCGGCAACAGCGACCCCGACAACGATGTCGAATGTCCCGACTCCCAACTCCACACCACGATGACCTCCGCCGTGACGTTCGCGAAGGAATCGGGCAAGTTCGCCCTGATGAGCACCTACGAACAGCGGCTGAATCGGAGCCTGCACAAGAATCTGGCCACGCTCCGCGAGCTTCAGGCCGAGCGAAAGGACAGTTTCCAGCGTGATCTCAATGAGGAAATCCACATCGCACGAGCCAATGATCTCAAGGGGTTATCGTATAAGGCCCCAACCCGGCCGGGTCCAAATGGCTTCGTTTTTTCGACTGCGGAAATCCTCTCGGCAGCGAACCGCGATTCCATCCTCTACGCCGCGCGGGCGAAGGTCGGATTGCCTTCCTGCAAGATACAATTCGATGGCGCTTACGAGAGTTTCGACCCCAACCGGCCAAATTCCGGCCTGTCGGTGGCCCAAGCCGCGTAAGAACATGTCGAACCCTCCCGATAGGTCAAGCGCCACACCAGAACTGCGTCTTGTAAGTACACGCTTCGGCTGGTACAGCCGAGCGCAGGCTCGGCGGCTGTCTTATCGACATCCGCAGATTATCGGGCAACATAGGATGGTATCGTTTATCCAGTCTCAGCAAATGGCCAGCAGCAAGGCAGTGAAAAAAACTCCGCGCACCGGGACGAAAAAAGCCGCGCCGCGCAAGGCCCCCGAAACCACCAGCCCGCCGCCCGGACTTTCCTTTCCCGTCGTGGCCATCGGCGCCTCAGCTGGTGGTCTGGCCGCGTTCACCGCGTTGCTCAAAGCGCTGCCCGCGAAATCCGGCATGGGATTCGTGTTGATCCAGCATCTGGAACCGAAACACGAAAGCGCGCTGACAATCCTGCTTTCCAAGGCCACGAAGATGCCAGTCGTCGAGGTCTCCGATGGAATCGCCGTCGAGCCCAACCACGTCTACGTGATTCCGCCCAACAGGAATATGACCGTCCGCAAGGGAACCCTGCGGCTCGCGCCACGCATGGAGGCGCCAGGTCTGCAGCGCCCCATCGACGATTTTTCAATCGCGCTGGCTGAAGAGCAGGGCGACAGGGCCATCGGAGTGGTCCTTTCCGGCACCGGCTCGGATGGCACCTACGGCCTCAAAGCCATTAAAGCCGCCGGCGGAGTCACCTTCGCGCAGGACCCGAAAACGGCCGAATGGACCGCGATGCCGATGAGTGCCATTACCGCCGGCTCGGTGGATTTTGTTCTCTCACCCAAACGCATCGCCGCCGAACTGGCCCGGATCGGCCGCCATCCATACCTGGTCGAAGCGCGCGACGTCCCGGAAGGCAGTGATCTGGACAAGATCTGCCTGATTCTGCGCGCCGCAATGGGTGTCGATTTCCGCTTGTATAAGCAGGCCACCATCCGCCGTCGCATTTCGCGCAGAATGGCGCTGCATAAGCTCGCGTCGCTTCACAAATACGCGCAGTTCCTGCGGCAGACGCCCGAGGAATCGCAGGCACTGGCGGACGATATTTTCATCCACGTCACCAGTTTCTTTCGCGACACCGATTGCTTCGGCGCATTGCGAAAGCGGGTGCTGTCGAAATTGCGCGCGAAGAAGCCGTCGGAAAGAAGGCTGGATGACGACCCGCTCCGCATCTGGATCGCCGGATGCTCCACCGGCGAAGAAGTCTATTCCGTCGCGATGTTATTGCTGGAGGAACTCGGCGAGCATGCCAATCGCACGAAAATCCAGATCTTCGGCACCGATATCCAGGAGCGCGCGCTGGAACATGCCAGGTCCGGCATCTATTCCGAAGCTGCGGTCGCGCACGTGTCGAAAGCGCGGCTGAAGCGCTTCTTCGTGCACAGCGATCACGGCTATCAGATTCTGAAATCGATCCGCGACCTCTGTGTTTTTGCCCGGCATGACCTGACCCGCGATCCACCCTTCTCGCGCCTCGATCTCATCACCTGCCGCAATGTCCTGATTTACATGGGGCCGGCGCTGCAAAGAAGAATCCTGTCGACCTTCCAGTATGCGCTGAAACCCGGCGGCTTTCTCTTTCTGGGAAATTCGGAATCGGTCAGCGACTACTCCGAAGCTTTTACCGCGAGCGATCCGAAGCATCGGCTCTTTCTTCGCAAACCGTCCGCCGCTGCCTATCGCGATATCGCCGCCAGCCAGGAGAGTTTCCGCGGCCCCGACGCCGCTCCCGCGCGCGCTCTTCCCGCGGCTGCGCTCGATTTCCGCAAGGAAGCCGAAGGCGCGCTGCTCGAGAACTACGCGCCGCCCGCGCTGGTGGTCGATCAGGACCTCCGCATCGTGCATTTTCAGGGCGACACAAGCCCTTATCTCGCTCCTGCCACCGGACAGCCCAGTTTTCATTTGCTCAAAATGGTCCGCCCCGAATTTGTGGTGGACCTCCGTACCGCCATTTCCAAAGCCAGGAAGGATGGCGTCGTCATGCAGAAAGACGCCGTGCCATTCGACTATCACGGCCGCCCCGCCGCCGTGCGCCTTGAAGTCCGGCCGCTCTCGAAGCGCACCGGTAAAAAACAGGATCTTCTCGTCGTATTCCGGAAGGTCGAGCCGGCCGCTCCCGAAGAAGTCCGCACCGCTGGCCGATCCGTCGGGACGCGCCAGACCACCGAAAAATCCGCCAGGCTCGAACGCGAACTGGCCTCCGCCCGCGATCATCTCCGCGCTCTCATCGCGGAACAGGAGACGGCCCAGGAGGAGATGAAGGCCGCCAATGAAGAGATCCTCTCCAGCAATGAGGAACTGCAGAGCACCAATGAGGAACTCGAAACCGCCAAGGAGGAATTGCAATCCTCCAACGAGGAACTCGTCACCCTCAATGACGAATTGCAGCACCGCAATGCGGAACTGAATCTCCTGACGCACGACCTGAGCAACCTGCTCGTCGGTGTGGACATCCCCGTTCTGGTTCTCGACGCCGATCTTCGCGTCCGCCGCTTCACTCCCGTGGCGGGTACGCTGCTGAACCTGATCGCCGGCGACGTTGGCCGCCCTTTCAGTAATATTGCCAACACTCTCGACGTCACCGATTGGAAGGAGTTGCTGCAGGAGGTTACTGCGCAGGGCCGGCTTGTGGAGCGTGAAGTCAGCGACCGCGGCGGACATCGGTATTCCATGCGCGTGCGTCCTTACAAGACGGACGACAACAGAATCGAAGGCGTCCTGATCGTCATGCTCGATACCGACCTGATCTATCGCGCGCGTGACGACGCCAGGAAATTGAGCGATTACGCTGGGGCGATCGTCGAGACGATTCATGAAGCTCTTGTCGTGATCGATTCCGAATGCCGCGTTCTTTCCGTGAACCGAAGCTTCTGTGACCTCTTTCGGGTGACAGCCGCGGACATGAGCGGTAAGTCGTTTTTTGGACGCGATCCGGGCCAGTGCGACGACCAGCGGCTGCGCGCCCTGCTCCCGGCCGTTCTATCCGGGGCCGCGGGCGTGAAGGACCATGCGATCGACCAGCAGTTCCCGCGGATCGGCCGGCGGCGTCTCGTGGTCAACGCAGGCAGGATCGCCGCCACCAATTCCATCCTCATCGCCATGGAAGATGCGACCGTGCGCGTCGAAGCGCAGGAAGAGTCGGAAAGAAGCGAATCCACCATTCGGGCTCTGCTCGATTCTTCCTCTCAATCCGTCATCACCGTGAATGCCGAGGGCAAAATCGTGACGGTCGACGGCCATACGGAGAAAATGTTCGGCTACAGCCGAAAGGAACTGTTGGGGCAGCCGGTTGACATGCTGATTTCGGATGGGACGCGGGCGGATCTCGACGGCCATCTCAAGGCTTGGCTGGCCGGCGCCCTGCTGCGCCGCAGGATGGGTGTCGATCTTGGCCTCGAAGGACACCGCAGGGATGGCGCAGTCTTTCCCGCCAGTGTCAGCCTGAGTGGCATCGAAACGGCCACAGGCAGGCTCGCCGTGGCGTTCGTCAGCGACATCACCAGGCGTGTGGAACTCGAAAAAGTGGAACAGGTCCATGCCGCCGAGGTGCAAGCCCTGGCAGCTCGCCTTTTGTCCGCGCAGGAAGAGGAACGGCGCAGGGTCTCGCGCGAACTGCACGATCAGATCTGCCAGCAGCTGGCTTCCCTTGCCATCGATATCAGCGCATTTGCATCGAACCCCACTCCCGCGGCCCACGACCGCGAGCTGCTGCTGAAAGACCTCCAGGCGCGCGTCGTGTCGGCCTCGGAAGCGACCCGCCATATCGCCTATCAGTTGCACCCGTCCGTTCTCGACGACCTGGGTCTGGCGGCTTCCCTGCGCGCCCTCTGCAAGCAGTTTTCCGGGCGCGAAGGCGTCGCAGTGCAGTTTCACCACAGTGAGCTGCCGCGGGCAGTGCCGCGCGAAGTCGCGTCCTGTTTGTACCGCATCGCGCAGGAAGGTTTGCAGAATATAGCCAGCCATTCCGGAGCCAAAAAAGTAGCTGTCACCGTCAGCCTGAAAAAGTCTGACATCGTCTTGTCCGTCGTGGACGACGGTACGGGTTTCGATCTGGGGGCTGCCAGGGGCTGCGGAGGTCTGGGACTCGTCGGCATGGAAGAACGCGCCCGGTTGGTGCATGGGAAATTGTCCATTTCGTCGCGTCCGAATCGCGGCACGCGGATTTCGCTCCAGGTGCCCCTCGGCGAGGTCCTGGCATGAGGCGGACCCGGATCCTGCTGGCCGACGATCATCCCCTGACTCTTGAAGGTATCCGCGCCTTTCTGGAACCGCATTTTGAAAATGTGGGGACAGTGTCGGACGGCCGCACGCTGGTCGACGAAGCCCTTCGGCTAAGACCGGATCTCATCATCCTCGACATCACAATGCCCCTGCTGAACGGCATCGACGCCGCGCGCCAGATCCGGAAGTTCCTTCCCGATGTCAAGCTGCTGTTTATCACGATGCACTCCGATCCCGCCTACCTCGAGGCCGCGCTCAGCGCGGGTGGGTCCGGCTACGTGCTGAAATCGGCCGCGCGTGAGGAACTGCTGGAAGCGGCCCAAAATGTTCTGAATGGCAAGATTTACGTGACCCCCAGTCTCTCCGGCGAACATCTGGAATGCTTCCAGGATCCGAAGCGCGCCGCCGCCACGATCCGGCTGAGTGTGCGGGAACGCGAGGCCCTGCAGTTGATCGCGGAGGGCCGCTCCGCCAAGGAAATTGCCCATATTATGGCGATTTCCGTAAAAACCGTCGCATTTCACCGCGGCAATATGAAAAGAAAGCTGGGCTTGAAGACCACCGCTGAATTGACCCGCCACGCCATCGGGCAGCGATTGATATAGAGCTGGTACTTTTCCCAGCTTTCACGAACAGTCGTTCGCTGCTACTGTTCGGAAACGAATCTAATGCGTGACGAACCCCTGCCGCAGGTTGTGCCGAGCATCAGTGGCCACGACCTGGCGCGAACGCATTTCACCTTTACGAACCTCGGACCCACGCGTGCGCTCTCCGTATCGATCGACACGATCCGCCGCGACGGCCGGACGATGGATTTTGAGACGATCGACGAACTTCGTCCCGGCGCGTCGCTGACTTGTCTTTCGATTGTCTATCCGGTTGTCGGTAACGATCCCCATTGGGTGTTCGATTTCTGGACCGGGTCCGAGGAAAGTTTCGCCCTGCCATTCGTGGTCAGATACAACGATGCTGAAGGGCGGTTGATTGTCACTCGCAGCATCCTGCAATGGGACGGCCACCGCATACTCCTGCTCCCGGACAAAGCGTCGGACTGAACGCCCCTAGTCATTTTTCCAGCTTTCCTTCCGCAGCGCCTCCGATAGGCTGAAACCATGTTGCGCTGGAAGATTCGGGGCGGCGGACATCGGTGGGTCGTGCGGGCATTTTTTGTTCTTGCGCGGCATAAACCCGGGCGGGCTATTATCCGGGCCATCGTGAGCAGCGCCCTCGGCGAGATAAATTAGGTCGCATGCATGGCAAACCCGGCCCGGCGGTACGCTTACTCATCATCGACGACGATCCCGAAAGCCTGCCCCGAATTTCCGGAGCCCTGATGCAACCGGGGCTTGAGATTCTGACGGCTACCGATACCCGAACCGGTCTCGATATCGCCTCCCTCTGCCGCCCGCATATTGTGCTCATGACGCCGCAGCCGGATGGTCCCGCGACGCTCGCGCGGATTGCGGCAATGGATGCCACAATCCGCGTGATCCACCTGGAAGCTCACTGTACAGGAGAAGATGACTCTGAAACCAGCCAGGCTGAGACGTCGCTTTCCCTGTCAACGCTGGCCGAACGTGTAGCGAGACTGAGTCGCGAGATCCGCCGCCGCCGATCACTGCGTTAGCAGCCCGCCGTGACCCATGCACGCGACTTCCCACCGCGATATCCGGTAGCGCGCCATCATCGGCGGCAGCAGCAGATCCACCACATTCTGCTTGAGGGAACGGAAACACCCCGGCGCGGAAACCACCGGAACCTCACCCTTATAACCCAGCAGAAGTAAATGACCAGGTTCCACCGGCGCCAGATACCGTTCAATGGGACAGCCAATCTTCGTCATCGCCCGTCCCACCGGATCTTCCGGTCCTGCCGGGGCCGTCGTTGACGCAATCAGCACAATGCCCGCCTGAAAGCGGAGCAGATACTGAATCGCCCGCGATACGTGCTCCTCATTTTCCAGCGCGGAGATTCCGATATGCGAATGAACGCCGAATCTTTCCAGTTTTTGCCGCACGATCGGCTCAAACATGGCGCGCGCCCGGTCGCCGTTCGCCGGATCGCAGTAAACCACGCCAACCGTCAGGGGATGAACCGGCCGCGCCTGCAGGATGGGCCCGCGCTCGCGGAGCATATTGATCGACCCGTCGAAATCCGACCTCGATACCGCGAAAGGCGCGCTCTTTACCGTCGCAATTCGCTGACCCGCCGTCGCCATACTGAAATTCAGCGTGGTGGCGATCACCAGCCCGGAAGTGCAGTTCACCTGCCTCAGCAGGTCTTCATCGACCAGAACGCAGGTGTTCTCGGTCACAACCAGATTCGCGCGCCCGCCGGGAGCTATCTGAACTTCATACGATCCGCAGGCCATTTCCGCGGCAATGCCGCACACCGCTTCATCCTCATGGATTTCGTTCTCTTCGAGCTCGGCCACCCAGATCTGCTGCATACCTTCCAGCTGGAGAACCCTGATGTCTTCGGCGCGCAACATATGTCCTTTCGCCATCAGCTTTCTCCCGCCGGAACGGAAGATTGCCGTCGAAAGAATACGCCCGGTGCATTCCTGAATATCGACTGTTTGCGCTCTCATTGCGGTGTATCACTCCTGTTTTTGTGATAACTCACACAGCTGATGTATCCATCTGACATTACAGTTGAAAATATAATAATTAAAGTGCTTTGTCTAGCGTTATTTCTCATAATTATTTTTATTTACGTTCAATTAAAGCGGACCCGGCTGGAGACGCGCAAAGAGGAATCGCCCGCAGAACAAATGGATTCAGTACTTTAACCAACACTTCCGGCGGGGAAAGCCAAACGGTACTATTGGTACTTAAGTAATAATAGTACTGTATAGTGTAGCTGCGATTAAGCAGCCGTTTTTCATTGGCTCGGTGTATTCTCGGTTCTGAGAGGTAGATCATGTCCCTTCGTCCCGTCAAGCGTCTCATCAAATCGAAGCCAACCATTGAAGGAGCCGGTGTGCACCTGCGGCGCGGCTTCGGCTTCGGCAATACTTCCGACTTCGATCCCTTCCTCCTGTTCGACGATTTCCGCAACGACATTCCCGCGGAATACCTGAAGGGTTTTCCGTGGCACCCCCACCGGGGAATCGAGACTGTCACGTACGTCCTCGCGGGTCACGTGGAACATGGCGACAGCATGGGGAACCGTGGCGTTATCGGCGCGGGCGACGTGCAGTGGATGACCGCCGGCAGCGGCATTATCCATCAGGAAATGCCCAAGGGCGACGAAGCCGGGCGGATGCACGGATTTCAGCTCTGGGCGAACCTTCCGGCGTCGCTGAAAATGACCGCGCCGCGCTACCAGGAAGTGAAATCCCCGGATATTCCCGGAATTACGGACGACGATGGCACTTTCGTTCGCATCGTCTCGGGTAATTTCTGGGGAAAGGCGGGGCCGGTGGATGGCATTGCGGCCGAGCCGACCTACCTCGACGTTTCCGTGCCGCCGGGCCGCAGAAAGACTCTGCCGGTCGAGACCACCCGCCACGCTTTCGCGTATATTTTTGCGGGAAGCGGGAAATTCTGCAATGCTTCCGGCCCTTTGGCAGTGCCGACGGAACCGGTGGAATGGTCCGATATTACGCCTCCCGTCGAAGCCGAAAACCGTTCTCTGGTTCTTTTCGATCGCGGCGACGAAGTCACCGTGCAGGCGGGGGAGGACGGAATTCGATTTCTGCTGGTCTCCGGCAAGCCGCTGGAGGAGCCCGTCGCCTGGTATGGCCCGATTGTGATGAATACTCAGGCCGAACTTCGCGAAGCCTTCGACGAGTTGGAAAAGGGTACCTTCCTGAAAGAAAAGTAGTCGGTTCCGGAAATCTCTTGACTGACTCCTTTTTTAGGAGTACTCTCAAAAAAGGAGTAAATATGGAAGATCCGGATTTGCTGAAGGACGTTCGCTTTCTTCGCGACGTAGTCGCGAGAACACAACCGACGTGTGTCAACGAATATTGGCCGGTGACGCTGATGTGGGGGTGCGTTCTCACTTTCGGCTACGTGGTCTGCGCTCTGCTGGGAATCGCGCACAAAGTCGCCATTATCCCGTGGGTTATGCCCGCGTTGATCTACCTGATTGCCCTGCCGCTGACATGGTATCTGCGCCGCAGAGTGCAGTCCGGCATTGAGGAACGCGGCGTCCTCCCGCGTTGCCGGAAAGATCTGGTGTTCTTATGGGGCAGTATCACAGCGATCGGGTTGCTCTGGACCGGGGCACTGATCGTTTCGGGAAAGATACAGGGCCGCTGGTATGCGTTGGTTTTTGTGTGGGGCTCGCTGTATTTCATCGGATATATCATGAACGGCGTTCTGCTTTCATCGGAGTGGTTCTGGGCTGCGGGGGTTATGCTGGCTTCGCTTGTGGCGGCCCTTGTGGCGGGACCTCAGTTTTACTGGTTGCCAGGCATCTGGATGGGCGGGACGATGGTGCTGGCTGGTCTGCTCGGCCGACGCAACGCGCGGCTTCAACCTGTTCCGGCATGACGACCCTCGCTCTGGAACTGGACGACGCAGTTCTCTCCCGGCCCCGTCTGTCGATTCTCGCGGCGCTGTTGGGAGGCGACGCGGTTGACTTCACTTTCCTGCAGAAAAATCTCGGGATATCCGACGGCAATCTGGGGACGCATCTGCGGAAGCTCGAAGCGGAAAAATATATCCGCGCGAAAAAGACGTTCGTTAACCGCAGACCCAAGACCTGGTTTGAAATTACCCCCGCGGGCCGCAATGCGCTGGCGCAGCTGCTGCGGCAACTGGAGGAAATTCTGGCTCCCGCGAAAAGCGCCGCGGCTCCGGAGTGATGATCGGGTGGCGGACGGCGTCTAGGACAATCGCCACCGTATTGTGGATTGCACGATCGATCAGGCGACCGGCGTAGCTTTCTGTTTGCGCAGGACGCCCACGGCTGCCGCGCCGAGCGCCAGAAGCATCAGACCCGCAGTGCCGGGCTCGGGAGTGGTGCCGCCACCCTCCGGAGCGCCGGTGTCCCCCGTGAGGATCGGCGCATTCGTGTCGTCATAAGCCAGGCCATAGAATGTGAGCGAGTCTGGAAGCCCGTTTGCGTCTACGCTGAATGACAACTTCATCCAGCCGTAATCGTAATTGAAATGGGTGTCGGTTATGAATCTGAATCCTAAGAAGCCTGTGCCACCCGCCGCCGGCCAATCACCTTCCGCTATTGGCACGCCGTCGGAAACTGACCTCAAGGCCGGCGCACCGCCGCCCACGAAAGAACCGGCCGCGTTCGGCCCAATGAGAACACCTGAACCGAGAAAGGGCGCTAAATGACTAAAGCCGGTCTCCAAAACACTCCCATCCATCCCGGCAGCCACCCTACCCAGTACTGCAGGAAAGTGTTCTACTGTCGCCTGGGGTGAAAGCAGACCCGGCAGGTGGACGAAGGAGGCGCCCGTGCCCGGAGTCACAGTGATCGGGGTTTCAGGAATCGACGTAATGATAGCAGCCGAAGCGCTGGTCGCCATGGCAAGGGCTGAACCGGTAACCGCCGCATAGGTCGCCCAATTGCCGGCTCGCCCGCACATCGCCTTCGCGGATGAGGCATAGGTCGCCAGGCTAACTTCCAGTCTTGAAATTCTATGCTGTTTTTTCAATGTGAAATACTCCTCCGAAAGATCACTACCGAAACGAAAAGAAAATGAGCCAAACTTTGTTAAGCTGGCCACAATTCTGCGGCTCGAAGGGCAACCGACATTTCCAGATCGTAGCAGGAAGAATGATGTAAATCAGCAGTTTACGGAAAAATGTGACCGATAGTACCGTGCAGGATTCGTTAAGAAAATTACACTTGGTAAGCCAAAAGATTGAAGGCCGTTCCTGAGCGCCGTCAGGGGGCGATGATCGCGTGGCGGACGGCGTATAAAACAATCTCCGCCGTATTATGAAGCCCCAGTTTCTGCATGAGGTTCGTGCGGTGGGTGTCGACCGTGTAAGGACTGAGGTTCATTACCGAGGCCGCTTCCTTATTCGATTTCCCCTCCGCCAGCAGATGCAGCACCTCCCGCTCGCGCTCTGTCAGCAGATCGTAGGATTCCGTGACACCCTGCCTGCGCATGATGTGGACATGATCTTCGAGCAGCGCATCGGCGATGACGCGGGAGAAGAAAGGCCGGCCGGCGGCCACCGACTGGATGGCGCTCTCCAGTTCGTCGTCGGCATTGTCTTTGATGAGATATCCTTTCGCCCCGGCATCGAGCGCCCGCAGGATGTAGCTCTCATCCATGTACATGCTGAGCACAATAATTCCGATCCGCGGATTTTCGCGCACGATCTGCCGCGCGGCATCGAGGCCGTTGAGCAGGGGCATGGCGACGTCGATCAGCACCACATCGGGTTGGAAAGCTTTCGCCAGGCGCACAGCCTCGCGCCCATCGGCGGCTTCGGCGACTACTTCGATGCCGGCGATGCGATTCAGCAGGAGTTTCAGGCCGGCGCGGACAATGCCGTGGTCGTCGGCGATCAGGATACGAATCATACGTTGCCCGCGCAGGGCAGGTGAAACTCAATTCGCGCGCCGCGCCCCGGTGAAGAAACCATCTTGAGACTCCCGCCCAGTTCCCGCACGCGTTCTTCCATACCGATCAGGCCGAGACCGCTGCGCTTCATCGCCGTAGCCTCAAATCCCTGGCCATCATCCACGATGCTGCCCGCAACTTCGCCCCCGTTGAAGGCGAGTTCCACGTCCACCCGGTGCGCCGCCGAATGCCGCGCCGCATTGGTCAGCGCCTCCTGCACGACGCGGTACACGCAGGTGCATTCCGCATCGGGCAGGGAATCGAGAGCCGGATCGATCTCGGCATGTACTTCAATGCCGCTCGACCGCTTGATGTCACGAACCAGCCAGCCGATGGCGGAGGCGAGCCCCAGATCGTCCAGCATGGATGGCCGGAGCATCATCGCGATATTGCGCACAACCCGGAGGGTTTGTTCCACAATACCTTTTGCGTGCGCCACCCGCTCGGTGAATTCCTCTTCGCCGGCGTCGTGGGAGATACTGGCCAGTTCCATGCGGAGGCCTGTCAGCATTTGTCCCGCCTGATCGTGCAATTCTCTCGAAAGATAACGGCGCTCCTGCTCCTGCGCAACGCGGATCTGCCCGGAAAGACCGCGTAGTTCAGCATCGGCGGTAGCCGAGCGGCGCTCCAGCGTGGCAATGTGCGCCACCGTGGCGCCCGCAATTCCAAGCCCCAGCAGCAGCGCGATCGCAGTGGTTCCCGCCAGCGAAGAGCTGAACCGGTCATCGGCGTTCGTGATACGAGTCCTTTCGCGCGAAAAATTGGAGGTCATCAATTGCTCAACCTGGCCGGCAAGCTCCACGATCTCTTCCCTGTGGCGCATTCTCTCCTGTAAAAACTCTCCCCGGTCGGTATTTTTTTGTTGCGGTGTCCAGTCGAGAACGGTCTTCGTCGAGCCCCAATAGGTTTCCACTTCGCGATGCAGCCGTTCCAGCGCCGCCCGCTCTTCTGCGCTCTGCTCCGACGCCGCCAGCGTATCGAAATTGCGCTCCGTGCCGGCCCGGATGCCGCTGAACTGCTCCGTATATCTCGCGGCGTGCGAAGAATCGGGATCGAGCACATCGTCACGCGTCAGAATTCCGACGAGAAAGACATTGGCGCGGATCGACGCCAGGGCGTCGCCCGCTTCGAGATGCGCGGCGTGCAACGCAGCGACTTCCCCCTGGGCGTTCCCCGCCTGCCGCCACACAGCGAACGCCGAGCCGCCGATAATCAGCAGCAGCGAGGCAAACGCGAACGCCAGCAGGATCGACCTGCGCTTGAGCATGGAGTGTTCCATCCCCAGTGTCCCTCAGGCGCGCGCAGACCGCAAAACGAGCCTTGTTATTTCTTCCGGATTTGGGGCTGCCCGCGCTCGAATTCCAGTTCCTGCGTCTGGACGTGACCTGTCATGGGCGTGACTTCCACTTTCATCGAGTTCCCCGACACGGAGAAGCGGCGTTTGACGATGTCGTCGCCTTTTGTCTCCAGTTGAACCAGCGCCGAGCCGTTGTAATACATCGATACGGTGGCCTTATGTCCCGAGATTTTCACGTCGCAGCTCTGGCCGTACGTATTGCACTGGAAATCCGCGATGGGGCTGTAATTCTCGATCTCAGTGACATGCAGCCCGTCGGGTTGGGTGTCGATGACCCATGCGTGCGTGCCTCCGTTTTGCACCCAGGAGCCGATAAGGCCTGCGCGGTCGGCCTTATCGTCAGCCCGGGTGGGGACTGTCAGGAGAGCCAGAGCGACTATGGATGTGAACGCGTACAGGATAGTCTTCATGGCGTTATCTCCCGGCTAGGGCGCTGCCGTGATATGTGCGCGGCGGTTCTTTTGCCAGCAGGATTCGTCGTGATCTTCGCAGACCGGACGTTCCTTGCCGTAACTCACAACGGTCAGCTGGTTCTGCGGAATGCCCATACCGATCAGAAATTGTTCCGCTGCGTGGGCGCGTTTGTCGCCGAGCGCCAGGTTGTATTCGGCCGAGCCGCGTTCGTCGGTATCGCCTTCGACGAGGAGCTTCTGACTCGGGTAATTCGAGAGGATGCCCTTGACGACGGAGACATCGCCGCTGAGCGTGGTGGTTGCGTCAGGACGGATGCTGGCCTTGTCGTAATCGAATAGGGCGTCAGAAAGATGGGCGAGGCGCTGGTTGAGGGTTTCTCTTTCCTGTGCCGACATGGTGGACGGGCGCGGGGGCGTAGCCTGGGCTGTTTGGGTTGGGGTGGCGCGCGGCTGCGTTGCCACCGGCCGCGGCGCCGGTGTGGCTGCGACGGGCGCGGGAGCCGGGGGAACCGCTTTCGCGCTTACGGGTGCAGCTTTGTGGCAAGCGGCGGAGAAAAGGAGCGTAACTCCGCAAAGGAGCAGGATTTTGTTGGACATAGATAGCCTCTTCTTTTATGAAACCCTTTTTTGGGGGCGGAAACCATCCCGTAAACACAGTAGATTTCGGGGGGAGGAAGCGACGGAGTTGAAGAAGGCCCGTTGTATCGGCACTGGCAGGAGGGTCATTCAATGACCCTCCTGCTCTAAACCGGGGGCGTGGCGAAAAAGGCCAGAAGGCGGCAGTTTCAGGAAAAGATCATCGACGATACGGTCGTCCTGAAGCGGCCACGGCGCGGAGCCAAACTGCGGGAAGAAGTGTGGCAAACGGCGGATGGCAAAGTGACGAAATATAATCTCGCGTATATTAATCATCTGGTCAGCCGGGTAGACACGGGCGAGTGCTCGGTTACGACAACAGTCACGATTGTCATTACAGGCACTTCATGGGCAATGTGGAGCCTATTGAGTCACCGATTACCAGTCTCTCGGGAGGCGGTTTCAGGAGGAAGTGCGTGAACTCCGGAGAAGGGAAGACCGGGAGGCAGGGATATGAACGAAACAGCTAAAAGTCTAAAACGAATGGGCACGGGTACTGCCGATGCTTTCTTCAGAAGGTCGGCGGCTCGTGCGCAAAAGCTGGATCGCGGTGAAAAGCTGCTGCCGGAGATGCGCCTGACCTTTGAAGATCCCGCCGATTTGCCTGGGGTGCTCACGGCGCAGCGGGTTCGTGTTCTCGACGCGGTACGAAGGAAGCCTGCACCGGTGTCGGAGTTGGCTACCGTCCTCAAGAGAGATCGGACAGCCGTAAGACGGGATGTCCGGATACTGATGACATTCGGGCTGGTGAACACCCATGAAGAAGCAAACCCCGGTCATGGACGACGAAAGATCGTGGGGGCTCTTGCTTCGAAGTGCGTGCTTGTGACGACCATCTGATGTGTTGCAGGCGCCGGAGCCGGGGGAACCGCTTTCGCGCTTGCGGGTACAGCTTTGTTACAAGCGGAGGAGCTCACCTCGGGTGGTTGACTCAAGTAGGCTGGCTCAAAATAATTTTCGCAGACGTTGTGGTTTCCAAATACCTCAGGTTCCGAAATGGATTAGCTTTAGCTCCGTCCGCCGGGTCTAATCCCACCGCCTTTCAGGCGGTCAGCTTTCAGCAGCCCATCCGATCTACGAAACGGCTCCGTCGCACCGGATTTACAAACTCTCCGCAACATGGTCCGTGCGTATCTGTGTTAGGATTTGACCCATGAACTCTGTCAGAACCCTTGCCCTGGTCGCGTTGTCACTCGCAGCCACCGGATTGCTTAACGCCCAGAGCGGCTCCTTTAAAGTCACCATGGTTTCGCCCGTCCACGGCAAAGTGCAACTCACCCCGGCGCTGCCGGCGGATGGCACGTACCCGGCGGGTACTGTCGTCACCCTGACGGCTACGCCCGACTCCGGCTATGCGGTGGATTCGGTCTGGTACTCCATCCCCGGGGCGTTCGGACAGGCCTATCACGAGGCAACAACTCCTGAATATAAAGTGACGATCGACCAGAACAAGCAGGTCGGCGCCTCTTTCGTTGAGGAAGCCGTCGTGAAGGACATCGTCGTCACCAACAACGTTGTCTTCGCGAAGCCGGGTGTGAAGGCTTTGAAGTACGATGTCTACGCGCCCAAAGGCGCGCGCAATCTCCCGATCATCGTGATTATCCACGGCGGTGGATGGAATGCGAACGATGAAGACGTCATGCGCGGCCTGGCCAGAGAGCTGTCGAGAGACGGCAAGTTCGTGGCGGTGAGTATGGACTATCGCTGGAGCGCCAGGAGCGACGGCGATGCCACCAGCAACACGATGGCGAACCTGATCGAAGACGTGTTTGGCGGCATCGCGCACGTGATGGAACATGCCGCTGAGTATGGCGGCGATCCGACCCGCATCGGGGTCACGGGCGACAGCGCGGGCGGACATCTCGCCGCGGTGGCGTCGCTGATGACCGGCATGATCGGCTCGCACGGCTTCGGCAAGACGCCGGGCGTTTTCGAGTTCATGCCATCCTATCTGCCAAGCGGGAAAACGGTCGAGCAGGTGCGCGCCGAGATGCTGAAGGCAATCAAAGCCGGGGCACCGAGCTACGGCGTCTTCGCCCCGGCGCTGCTACATTCCTATTCGGACGATCCGGCCGCTGACAAGACGTGGGTGGATGCCGTGTCGCCGATTCTCCATATTCCGGCCGCGACCGAGCGGTCCGTGCCCCAGTTCCTGACACGAGGCACGAACGACAGGCTGATCAGCGACGCGTCGGTGAAAGAGTTTACCGATGCGCTGGTCAAGGCGGGCCAGCGCGTGGAATACATTCAGCTGGGCGGCGCCAACCATGCGTTCTTCGACTGGAAGCCCGATGAACGCACGAAGGCGACGTTCGCGAAATATGGCGTGTACTACGCCGCCGCGATGCAGGGCTTCTTCATGTCGGTTCTGTACTGACAACAAAACAAAACTGCCGCCCTTGCGGACGGCAGTCGGGAAACTACGAATATCGCGTTGCTCTCAGACGGTCCGATTCGCTTTGCGCCGGAGGCCGACCGCGAGAAGAATCAGGCCAGAGCCGATCAAAGGGAAAGTCGAAGGCTCCGGTGAGGTTGTGAACGCCGCTCCCAGGAGCTCACTTTCCTGCGTCCCCGTGATACCCGAGAGCGCAAATTCGGTCCCGCTGCTGGTCGGATCGGCTAGATTGACATCGAACTCGTCGCCGTTGACGTCGAAGCCGTACATGGTCGAGTTCACAGTGTCGTATATCATCCCGAAGACATCCGACCAGGGTTCTGTGCAAGCCGGACCATCAGCGCAAAGCTGGCCCAGGTTGGTGCCAGCGCCGGTAGTCTGATCAATCGAGAATAGTGAATCGGAGTTTGGAACGAAGCTGGTCAAATATAAAGTGCCGTTGGCAAAAGTGTCGTCACCGGCAGTCCCATAGTTGGGGCTGCCGGTGCCGATAGCCGTTCCGAAGCCAGTAGAAGTGTTGATGTTGTAGACCTGACCGTTGCCTCCGGCGACAAGTGTGTTTGGGTTGGTGCTGTCAGACAACCCCACGACAGAGGCGGGGGTGGCGATTTCACTGTTCCCGATCAGGCTTATGATCTGTCCCGTCGACTGATTGATCGTGTAGACATTGCCGTTGTGGTCCAGGCCGTAAAGCACATTCCCCGCGAAGCCGATATCCGTAAAACCACCGAAGCCGGCGGCGGTAGCACTGGTTCCAACCAGGCTGAAGTCTCCCGTGGTAGGGTCGCCAACAAAAAGGTCGCCCTGGCTGTCGTCCAGGTACGCCGTTCCTCCTCCTCCTATGGGTGCTGCACCGAGGCGTGCCGTCGCGCCCATCAGCAGAACCGTTAAAGCAAGAGCACCGAAAACTTTCATTTTTCCTCCTGATCTGACATCAATCTGAGCCAGTAAACGCTCTTAGAGCCAGCATACGGGCAGATCCGAAAAAGTCAAGGATTAAAATTCACGACCCAGCACCAGGAATCACACGCATAGTTTTTATGTAACTAACCAAGAATCAATGGCTTGGCGGTTTTTAAAGCGGGTACCAGTCCGGACTGCATCGGTACTAAGTACTATGATGGAAAAGGCAAGTTACCGATGTGTCCGGCGTGACCGACGTTGATGTATTCCGCACGATCCAGATGCTCGTTCATGTGACGGACGGCAGCTTCGGGGTCTCCCTTCTGAAGCGGTTGTTACAATTAGTGACGGACCTGGCTGGACCATATGAAGACGACTTCAACACTGGCGGCGCTGTTCCTGATCGCTCTCGCCCCGCTCCTCAATGCCGCACCTCGTCTGGTGCTCAGCGCAACCACCGTGACTCCGTCGCCGATCCGGCCAGGGTCGAACGGCCCGGCGCAGTCGGTGGAGGCGCAGAACGCCGGCGATGGCACGCTCAATCTCACCGCCGCGTCCACTGCCTCGTGGCTGTCCGCGACCATCGGCTCGGCACAAAAATGCGTGGTGCTCACCGGCACGTGCGATCCGGTGACAATCACCCTCGCAACTGCTTCGCTGGCGGCGGGATCGTACACCGAATTCATTACGCTCACCGACCCCAACGCCGTCGATTCGCCGCAGCAGATTGCGGTCACCGTCACGATTGCCGGGGTCCCGAGCTCTCTGACGTTCTATGTGGGTCCGGCCGGTTCGTCGAACACAAGCGCCGTTGCGTATATCTATCCGGCCAGCGCCGTGACCGGTACCGTTTCGATACAGAGCGGCAGCAACTGGCTGAGTTTCGTCCCCGCCGGCAGTACCTTCGTGGCTTTGCCCAACGCAATTAGTATCGAAGCCGGCGGCCTGTCTCCGGGAACCTATGCGGGCTCGGTGAAGATCAGCGGTTCCACGGCCGCGGCGGACAACATCACAATTGCGGTCACGCTGGACGTCACCGGCGGCCCGGTGATCGATCTCACTCAGATCTCAACTGCGGAACTCTTCGGCGCGCCCGGCAGCGGGAAGGTCACTTCGTACTTCACGTTCGCGACAACGGGCGGCAGCGCTCTGAATATCACGGGAGCCACGGCCTCGGGGGCCTTCGTGAGCGCCTCCGTTTTCAGTCCGTCCACCATCGCAATTACTGCCGACCCCACGGGCCTTGCAGCCGGCACTTACCACGGCAACGTGACCATCTCGTCGAACGCCGCCAATAACGCGGCTGTCTCCGTGCCCGTGGATTTTGTCGTCGCTTCTGCGGCAACCCCCAACATCTCGGCCAACGGGATTGTCAATCCCGCTACGTTCGTTGCCGAGCCGTTTTCACCCGGAGACATCGTTGCGGTTTTCGGCAATCTGTTTGCTTCCCCCGGCACTGCGGCCACCAACCCCGGCCTCCCGCCGCTTGCGACAACACTGGGCAGCGCACAGGTGCTGGTGAACGGAACGTCCGCGCCGCTCTACTATGTATCGCCCACGCAAATCAACGTCCAGCTTCCGTACAGCCTCACCGTCGGACAGACCGCGACGTTGCAGGTGGTTGCGGGCGGCGTAAAGGGGAACCTGCGGCCGATCACCGTCGCCGCCAGCACACCGCGTCTGCTGGTGCTGTCGTCCGGTTACGCGCTGGCCTTCAATTTATCGGACGGCAGTTTGCCGCTGCCTTCGTCAGTTGCCGCTCCACCATATGTGACGCACCCCGCGAAACCGGGAGACATTCTTGAGTTCTTTGCGGTTGGTTTCGGTCAGACGTCGCCGGCGGCGGTGGAGGGCGCTCCCGCCACGGGAACGCCTCTTCAGTACGCTCCCACAACGACTGTCGGATTCGGCGGCGGTATTTTCGCGCCTCCGACCGTCACTGTGACGCCGCTGTTTTCCGGTCTGACGCCGACGCAGGTGGGGCTCTATCAGATCAACGTCACGGTCCCCGCGAACGTACCGCTGGGGAGTGCGGTTACGGTGAACGTCACTGTCGGCAGCGGCACCGCCAACACGGTCAACGTGGCCATTTCTGCCAACGGCCAGTAGATGTCGCCATCGCTTCTTCGGCGGATTCTCAGAAACCGCGTTAATGGTGGCCGATGAGGAAGCTTTCCACGTCGGCGGGTGTTCGGACATCGCCCGCAGCCATCGCCAGCACCAGATCCGCGGTGCCGATCGCGGAGAATTCCCGGTTCGAGAACATGCCGCCATCCTCTCCAGGAAGGTGAACGATAAACGGGACGTACGGGGTGGTTCGAGTGATGAGCCGCGCCGGATGATCGGAACTGAGAACGATCGCTGTCTTCGAAGCGAGTCCGGAGCTGTCGAGCGAGCCGAGAATCTCACTCACGGCACGGTCTACCCACTTCAGGCCATCGATATAAAGATCGTCGGGGTGGTCTTTACGCCCGAAACGTCCGAGTTCGGGATTGTAGAAAAACGGCGCGTGCGGAACGTTGAAGTGAATGAAGGTCAGCCCGATGGACGGGTCGGCGGCGTAGCGCCTGGCAGCCGCGGTGAGCGCTTCGTACTCGCCGAAGTGGCGTGCATCGACCAGCGACCGGCCGAACGGGGAGTACATCTCGGTCTCGAACAGCATTCGCGTCTCGTCGAGAGCGGCTTCGGGCGGCGCGGCGCCGGCGCTGGTTGCCTGATCGTAACGGACATCCCAGTAACAGTCGGATAGCTGGGGAGCGAAGACCCGGCAATAAGGCAGGTACCAACCGGCAGCCGCGGAGTTCCATCCGCGAGCGCGCATGCGGGCGAAAACGCTGTCGCCCTTGCCGAACGCTGCGGTCGTGTGATCCGCGAAGAGCAGTTGCCTGGTCGCGATGTCCTCCGTGGTGGAACCGAGCAACAGCTTTCCGTATAAAAGGGAAGGGATGGCGTTGGCGGTCGCCATGTCCACGACCGGTGTTCCGTCCAATACCGCCAGCGCGTGCGTCGCGGCAAAGGAGCGCGTAGCCAGATTCATGAGTGCGGGCACGGGCGGCAAGGCAAGCGGATTCTCAAAAGTAAGGCGCTCATCCCAATCGTCAAAGACAACCCACACGACGCGGACAGCCGGCGCGCCAGCCAGCCGCTGTGCCAGCGGAGGATCGGCTGGCAGCGGCGACGGCCCGCTCAGGTAGTAGAGAGGCGCGAGGAAGGTGACCGCGAGGCAAGGAGTCGCCGCGAGCGCGAAGCCTTTGATCCAGCGCGACGCGACGGTGGGGAAGCCGGCGGCAAGACCGGCGGCGAGCAGAAACATGACCGCCAGGAGCATGGAAACAATGCGTGCCGAGGCATAGTGAAGCAGGTGAGTCCGGAGGAAACTGGTGGCGAGCGCCATCGCCGCGATGGCCAGCACCGGCAGGATTCTTCCCACCCATACGCGCGCTCTTCCCCGCAGTCGGGACGCCGCGGTCAGGACGGCGAAGATCAGAAGCGACAGCAGAATCACGTCGCCCACGAGTGCGAAGTACAGGTGGAAGCCGGGCACTGTCTTGCGGTGATACAACTCGCCGGTGTCGATGGGAATGAGATCCGCCCACGCGCGGACGTAAACGAGATTCGCGAACGAAAGCGAGATCCGGTAATTTCGCCACATATTCAGGGTTTCCGGCGAAGAAGATAGATCGCGCGATCGGACGAGGGGATATCGAGATGGCGCACGATATCGAAAGTTCGCCGGGCGTGGTCTTCGAAAACGTCCCGGTTGTACCAGGTGTACATCGCGTCGCGGCCCCGCGCGAGGCGGTGAAACATCGGGTCGGCGGGACCGATGTATTCGACGATCAGCCAGCGTGTGGTGAGGGAGGCCGCGGCGGCGAAGATCTGGTCCAGAGGAATCTGGTCGGTCACCATCAGGTGATGGGTGATGGCGAGAAGCAGGGCGCAATCGAAAAACCCATCGCACCTTTCGGGGAATCCCGCGTGCTCCTGGCAGCGCCATCCGGCGGCGGGCGTGGGTCGCGCGAAATCCACTACGAGCGGCAGAATGTCGGCGCCGGCGGCCGTCGCGGCGCGCCACAATGCGGCAACGGCTTCGGAATCGCTGTCGATGGCGACGACCGACGAGCCCGCGGCTGCCGCCATGAGACTGAACTCGCCCGTGTTCGAGCCGACATCGAGAGTGCGCGATGGCTTGATCTCGCGCAGCGCGTCCTCCACGAATCCGCGTTTGACGTTTTGCTGCTCCTGAGAATACGAAGGGCACGCCGTCTCGTAGTTCGACCATGCCGAGGCGCCCGCAACAGGCGCCAGGCGAACGAGGTTTTTCCGTAACGCCTGCAGGCGGTGGCTGAGAATGAAGCGCGCTTCACCGGCGTCGCGGGCACGGCGGGACTGATATAGGTTGTCACCGGAAAGGTGTTCAGCCCGTGCCGGGAGGGTCACCAGACCGAGGTCGGGCGGAAACCAGCGCCGAAGGCGGGGAAGCCTGTTCACGGTTTCTCCAGGAGTCAGGCCGTCGCGATGAAACATGAAGAGCTCGTGAATCGGGTAGCCGGTGCGGCGATTCAACAGCAGCGGAATCAGAAATGTCCGCGCGAACTGGGCGTCTGCGAGCCAGATGGGATCGAGCGGATCCCGCTTTTCGATAGAGAGGATATCGATGAAAACGGGCCGCGGTCCGCGAAACAGGACGTTGGACGGCGTGGCGTCCTTGAGGCCGAGGCCTTCTTCGAGAAGTTCCGCGCCAAGATCGAGAGTCAGCATCGCGGCCGCGTGCAGCATTGCGGGGGGCCACTCCCAGGGATAACTGATGAAGGGGATGCGCGGGTGTTCTACCTGATCTCCGGCAAGCGGCAAGGTTTCGATGAGCGCGCCGGCTTCCACAAAACGGCGGGCTGCCGGCGAATCGAGGCAAGCGTTGAGATTGGGTTCGCCTTCCGGAAAGACGGTCCGGATGACGCGATCGTGAGTAATGCGGACGGAACCGCCGGGGTCGCGAAAAGAGTCTGTCCGGTTCACTTCTTCTTCCGGACGCGTGCGAAGAATTTCCGGACCTGGTAGATCGCGCCGAGGAAAAAGGCGCCCGCGACCTGCCAGAGCAACAGTCCGCTACCGGGGTCCGCGTAAGCTTTGAGCGGGGCTTCGAGGAACACCATCAAGGTGAGCGCGCGAAGGACCAGATTCGGTGGAGGACGGTAGGAACGCGCTGGAATTTCGATCATATGGACTATTCAACGGCCGATCTTTTCACTCTACGTGTTTACCGGAAGCTGCAACAGTAAGCGGAGACTAGTACTTGTGCGTTGCAGTACACTTCCTCTCTATGTGGCGGATGCACCCCAAGTCCAGTTTCTGACTTCCGGCATGTCTTCACCGTATTGGTCGATGTATTGTTTGTGCGCAATCAGCTTGTCTTTCAATTGCTGCCGCAGGTAGATACCCTTGTCGCCGGTTTGCGGCAGACGGTCGATGGTATCGATGACGAGGTGGAAACGATCCAGCTCATTCATGACCGTCATGTCAAAGGGCGTCGTGATGGTGCCTTCTTCCTTGTAGCCGCGCACGTGGATGTTGTCGTGATTGGTCCGGCGGTAAGTCAGCCGGTGGATGAGCCAGGGATAGGCGTGAAACGCAAAGATCACGGGTTTGTCTTTGGTAAACAAGTCGTCAAAATCGATGTCGCTCAGGCCGTGCGGATGTTCGCTTTGCGGCTGGAGCTTCATCAGATCGACCACGTTGACTACGCGTATTTTCAGTTCCGGCAGGTGCTCGCGCATGATGGAGACGGCTGCCAGGGTTTCGAGCGTGGGAACGTCACCGCAGCACGCCATCACGACATCGGGAGTAACGTTCTGGTCGTTGCAGGCCCACTGCCAGATGCCGATGCCTTCGGTGCAGTGCTTCACGGCGGCGTCCATGGTGAGCCACTGGGGCGCGGGGTGTTTGCCGGCGATCACGACGTTCACGTAATGGCGGCTGCGCAGGCAGTGGTCCATCACGGAGAGCAGGCAGTTGGCGTCCGGCGGAAGATAGACGCGCACGATCTCCGCTTTTTTGTTCACGACGTGGTCGATGAAGCCAGGGTCCTGATGGGTGAAGCCGTTGTGATCCTGCCGCCAGACGTGCGAGGCGAGGAGGTAATTGAGGGAGGCGATCTTCCGACGCCAGGGCAGGGAAGCCGTGACCTTCAGCCACTTGGCGTGCTGGTTGAACATGGAATCGACTATGTGGATGAAGGCTTCGTAACAGTTCAGGAGACCGTGCCTGCCTGTGAGCAGATAGCCTTCGAGCCACCCTTCGCACTGGTGCTCGCTGAGCATTTCCATGACGCGGCCGGCGGGAGCGAGAAACTCGTCGTTGGGTACGGTGGAGGCATCCCACTGGCGATTTGTCACCTGGAAGACGGCTTCGAGGCCGTTGGAGAGAGTCTCGTCGGGGCCGAAGATGCGGAAGTTGCGGTGGGCGCTGTCCGGTTCGGTTGCGCCGTTCAGCTTTACGACATCGCGCAGAAACGGACCGAGCACGTGGGTGTCTCCGATGCCGCGCGCGCCGGGAGTGGGCACGTCGGCGGCGTAGTCGCGGAAATCCGGCATGCGCAGATCGTGCAAAAGCATGCCGCCGTTGGCGTGGGGATTTGCGCCCATGCGCCGGTCGCCTTCGGGCGCGAGTTCGGCGAGTTCCGGTTTGAAGTGGCCCCGATCGTCAAAGAGTTCTTCCGGCTTGTAGCTTTTGAGCCAGGCTTCGAGGAGCGCGAGATGTTCGGGATTGGTGGCCGGATCCGTGATCGGCACCTGATGAGAACGGAACGTGCCTTCGATCTCAACGCCGTTGACGATTTTCGGGCCGGTCCAACCCTTGGGGGAGTTGAGGACGATCATCGGCCAACGCGGGCGGGTGAGGTTGCCGTTCACGCGGGCGTCGTGCTGGATGCTGCGGATATGGGCGATCGCCGTTTCAAGGGCTGCGGCCATTGCTTCATGCATCGGGTCCGGATCGTGACCATCCACGAAGATTGGCGTCCAGCCGTAGCCGTGGAACAGTTGCTCCAGTTCTTCGCGGGTGATGCGGGCGAGCACGGTCGGATTGGAAATTTTGAAGCCGTTGAGATGGAGGATGGGCAGAACTGCGCCGTCCGCGGCGGGATTGAGGAATTTGTTGGAATGCCAGGCGGTCGCGAGCGGTCCGGTTTCCGCTTCGCCATCGCCGACGATGCAGGCAACGACGAGGCCGGGATTATCGAACACGGCTCCGAACGAGTGGCTGAGCGAATACCCGAGTTCGCCGCCTTCGTGGATGGAGCCAGGGCATTCCGGCGATGCGTGACTTGGAATGCCGCCGGGAAACGAAAACTGCAGGAAGAGTTTTTGGAGGCCCGCTTCGTCCTGGCTGATGTTGGGATAGATCTCGCTGTAAGTGCCTTCGAGGTAAGTGTTGGCTACGACGGCAGGACCGCCGTGGCCGGGGCCGGAGACGTAGATCATGTCGAGGTCGTGTTTTTTGATGACGCGGTTGAGATGAGCGTAGATGAAATTTTGGCCGGGAGTGGTGCCCCAGTGACCGAGCAGCATGCGCTTGACGTCGGTTGGCGCGAGAGGGCGCTTGAGGAGGGGATTGGCGCAGAGATAGATCTGGCCGACCGAGAGATAGTTCGCGGCGCGCCAGTAGGCGTCGATTTTGAGGAGGAGGTCGGGGGTGAGGGTGTTGGTGGTCATTGGTTTTAGTTTCCCTGGCCGTTCCAAAATAGGAGGAACGGAACCAATTTGTGGTTAAGTCTTTTTGTTGCAATGCGAGTGGAGCGTGCGGGCGAGCGCTTCGGGGTCGCGGGTCGGCGTCCTGGGATGCGAAATAGAAAAAATGAGGAACGAAACCAATTTATTTGTTCTTTATTTTTTGGGGCCAGGACAAGAGTGGTCTCCATGACCTGATTAGAACATGAGCCGAGTATGCTGGTTGGCTATCTGGTTGATTTTATTGAGTGAAAATCGTGTGACTCAAAATTGGTCGCCGATTGATGCGGACAAAAAAGGCAAAAGTGGAAGACGTTTTACGCTGTTCTGGCGTAGGCGCGCGGAGTCATGGACGCTCTTAGGATTTGCGAACAGGGGCTAAACAAGAAGCGCCCGACGCTTCTTCGGCGACCAGGGACGGACAAAGAAGAAGCCCGGAGGAGTGATGTAATCGTTCGAAACTGTGGCAGTCCGCCGAATGTCAAAACGGGCGGCCCGGCTACCCGCCGAATCGCCCGTTTTTTGAAAGTCTGGAGCCACCCGCCAGGATCGAACTGGCGACCCTCTCATTACGAATGAGATGCTCTACCAGCTGAGCTAGGGTGGCGCTTTTTAATCATAGCAAACAGGAATTCCCTGGTCTGTCCGGTTCGAATTCCGGTGTCTGGCAAGCGGGATACCGACGCCTCGGTTTGGGGCGGGCGACAGGGCATTCGCGCGGGCCGGAATCCAATATCTTTCCGGGTCGGGGGGGGGAAGTCGAACACGCCAGGCGTCACTCAAAATATGCATAAGTCGGATAACTATGCCTAAGTGCGGTTACACTGCCGACTTACTTCTTACTATCGGCGTTGTTACTTTCATCCAGAATGTAAATCTTCTCACCCGGTTTGGCGAGCTTGAGGCGCTGGCGGATTTCCATTTCCTGTTCGATGGAGTTATTCTCCAGCCGCTCGATGCGCTGTTCCTTCTGCATGTTTTCGCGGAGAATCTGCTGGTTTTGCTGCTCGTACGCGGCAACCTGACGCCGCTTGGCAAGCAGCGCCGGGATGCCGGTGGGACCCTCCAGCGCAACGAACGCATAAGCAACACAGCCCAGAACTAAAACAGCATAGGCAGCCTTGAGAGCGGGATTTCGCATCGATGAAAGTGTCCGGGGAGAAAAGCTATTCCGGAAACAATAGTAACATTGAATGAGTTCCAATGACAGAAAAAATTGTTGTTATCAGCACCTGCGGATCGGAAGAAGAAGCCGCACGGATCGCGAAGCAGTTAGTCGACGCACATATCGCCGCGTGCGTGAACCTCATACCGCGGGTCCGAAGCTTCTACCGGTGGCAGGGCAAAGTGGAAGATTCCGCGGAGTGGATGCTCGTGATCAAGACCTCGCGGGCGCGCTTCAGCGCACTGCGGACGGTGCTCGAAGCCGCGCACTCGTATGAACTGCCGGAAGTTCTCGCGCTCCCGATTGTCGATGGGTCGCCCAACTATCTGGCGTGGCTTGACTCGGAGCTTGAATCAGAACTCTCCGCGGGACCCGCCCATGAGTGAGATCCGCGCTTTTCTTTTCGATATGGACGGCGTGATCGTCGATTCGAATCCGCTGCATCGCGAAACCTGGGCCGAATACAATCGCCGCCATGGGGTGGAGACGACAGAGGCGATGCAGCAGCGGATGTACGGCAAACGGAACGACATGATCGTCCGCGACTATCTCGGCGCGCACCTGACCGACGCGGAAGTCTTCGCGCACGGCGCGGCGAAGGAAAAGCTGTATCGCGAGATGCTCGGGCCGAAGCTTACGGAGACCCTGGTGCATGGCCTCGTCGCCTTTCTCGAACGCCATCCGGAGATGCCGAAGGCGGTTGCCAGCAACGCGGAACCGGCGAATATCGAATTCGTGCTCCGCGAAGCCGGTCTCCACAGATTTTTCTGCTTCGCGGTGGATGGTCAGCAGGTGGCCAATCCTAAGCCGCATCCCGACGTCTTTCTGCGCGCTGCGGAGTTGCTGGGAATTCCGCCCGCCAAATGCGTGGTTTTTGAGGATTCCTACGGCGGCGTTACGGCGGGTGTTGCGGCTGGAATGCGGGTGGTCGGGATTACGACGACGTATACCGATTTACCCGGCGCTTCCCTGCTGGTTCGCGATTTTAACGATCCGGCGCTGGAGACCTGGCTGGCGAAAGAACAGGCCGGCGCGAATTTTTCCCGATAATGCCGATATAGATGGCATGGCCCGCCTGATCGCCATCTTCGCGCTGTTTGCCACCGCTCTTATCGCAGAGCAGGGCTACAGCGGTCCCATCCCCTCGAAAACGGATACTCCCTATCTGGTTCACGCCGACCGTCTTGTAGAGACAGAGGCGCAAACCGCGAGGCAGCGAGCCGGTAAGGCGCAGGTCAGCTACCTGATCGCGGGCGACAAATCCGGGGTTCGGACGCCGCTGGCGAGTCCAACGCTGGTGATCGAGACGGCGGGTATGGATGTCCGGAAGCTCCAGTTGTTCCGCCTGGAGGTGAAAAACGGCGTTCGGGAGGTCACTTTCTTCAGCAACAGCAGGGCTGGCGCGGTACCTCTCAGGACCGAAATTACGGAGATTTCGGACGGTTTGTACCGGATCGCGGTCGTCGACAGTCTGCCTGCCGGAGAATACGGGCTGAGCCCGGACGGGACGAACGATGTCTTCTGCTTTGAAGTATTTTAGCGGGGACGCATGTCCCCTGTGTTACACTGTCTTTGAAACTAAACGAGAAAAGATAGAGAAGGAGTAGCAACCCCCGGATGGCATTGGCGGCAGAAGCAAAAAAACAGATCGTAGCCCGTAATCAGACTCACAAGTCGGATACAGGTTCACCGGAAGTGCAGATCGCATTGCTGAGCACGCGTATCGCTCAGTTGACCGACCATTTCAAGTCTCACAAGAAGGATCATTCTTCGCGGCGTGGTCTGTTGACCCTCGTGGCGAAGCGCCGCCGTTTGTTGACGTATCTCAAGAGCACCAGCCCGGAACGCTATAAGGCGGTTCTGCTGAAGCTTTCGATTCGTCATTGATTTTTTTCCTGGGTCCATACTCGAACGCGTTTGGTTGTTCAAACGCGCCTTCGCAAGTCCATTCCAAAAGGGGCTGCGAACTGCGGTTGCCGTTTTTTTACGGTTGCCGTACCCTCCTGATTTAATCCCTCGTAAAGTTCAGAATAGTCGCGCCACCGGTGTGTAACCCGGTGCGCGGCGGATTAAAGGATAGCCGGGGAATGTAACCCGGCATACAACGCTAAATGAATATTCAAACAGTAGAAGTCGATCTCGACGGGCGCAAGCTGACGATTGAGACCGGCAAGATTGCCAAGCAATCCCACGGCAGTGTGGTCGTGAGATTCGGCGATTCGGTGGTTCTGGTGAGCGCCTGCATGGCGCCGAAGCCGAAACCGAATCAGAGCTTTTTCCCTCTCACTTGCGATTACCGCGAGTACACTTACTCGGCGGGCAAGATTCCCGGCGGCTACATCAAGCGCGAAGGGCGGATGTCCGAAAAGGAAACGCTCACCAGCCGGATGATCGACCGGCCGATCCGCCCGTTGTTCCCCGAAGGCTTCCTCAACGAGACTCAGGTCATCGCTTTTGTTCTGTCGGCAGACCCGGATAACGATCCCGGCGTGCTCGCGCTCGTAGGTGCCGGCGCAGCCCTTGCCATTTCGGACATCCCCTTTGCCCACATCGTCAGCGCAGTGCGCGTTGGCATGGTGGATGGCAAGTACATTGTCAATCCGACCTACGAGCAGAGCCGCGCGGCGAAGCTCAACATCACTATCGCGGCGACGCCCGATGGCATCTGCATGGTGGAATCCGGCGCACAGCAGGTTTCCGAAGCCGAGATTCTCGGCGCTCTGGAATTCGGCCACGAAAACGTCAAGAAGATTGCCGCCGCTGTGAAGCAACTGGTTGCGGTCGCAGGCAAGACGAAGAAGGTTTACGTTGCGCCCGAGCTCAACAAGGAACTCTACGCCGCCATCGAGAAAAAGGTCCGCAAGGATCTGACCGACGCGCTCGATACAAAGAAATATTCCAAGCTCGATAGCTACGCCCGCGTCGATGAAGCCCACGAACTGGCTGTTGCCGACGTGCCGGAAGAACAGAAGGCGGAAGCCAACGAGATCTTCAAAAACCTCAAGGAACGCATTTTCCGCGATGAGATGCTGGATTCGCATCGCCGTCCGGATGGGCGTAAGTTTGACGAAGTCCGCGCCATCTGGGGCGAAGCGGGCGCCTTGCCGCGTACGCACGGTTCGGCGCTGTTTACCCGCGGTGAAACGCAGGCGCTGGTAACGGTAACGCTTGGCACCAAAGACGACGAGCAGCGCATCGAATTGCTCGAAGCCGGCGAATACTTCAAGCGCTTCATGCTGCACTACAACTTCCCGCCGTTCAGCGTCGGCGAAGTCGGCTTCATGCGCGGCGCGGGCCGTCGCGAAATCGGCCACGGTGCTCTTGCCGAACGCGCTATGCTCGGCGTTCTGCCGACGCAGGAAGTTTTCCCCTATACGCTTCGCGTGGTTTCGGACATTCTGGAATCGAACGGATCGAGCTCCATGGCCAGCATTTGCGGCGCCAGCCTTGCGCTGATGGATGCCGGTGTGCCGATCACGGCAGCGGTCGGCGGCGTAGCGATGGGTCTGGTGAAGGAAGGCGACAAGTACGCCATCCTGACCGACATCGCGGGTGCTGAAGATCATTACGGCGATATGGATTTCAAGGTTGCCGGAACCAAAGACGGCATCACCGCTCTCCAGATGGACATCAAGGTGCCGAACGTCACCGCGACGCTCATGAAGGAAGCGCTCGAACAGGCTCGTCAGGGCCGGCTGCATATTCTGGCCGAGATGGACAAGGTTCTGGCCGAAGCCCGCAGCGATATGTCCCCGTACGCTCCGCGCATTTACACGATGAAGATCCCGGTCGATAAGATCCGTGACGTCATCGGACCGGGCGGCAAGATCATTCGCGGCATTATCGAACAGACCGGCGTCAAGATTGACGTTGAGGACGATGGCACGATTCATGTGGCGTCGAACGATCCGGTGGCTTCGCAGAAGGCGTTGCAGATCATTCGCGATCTCACGGCGTCGGCTGAAATGGGCAAGACGTACCTCGGTAAAGTGGTGCGGATTGTGGACTTCGGCGCGTTCGTGGAAATCTTCCCCGGCACCGACGGTTTGCTGCACATCAGCGAAATCGCCGAGAGCCGCGTGAAGGAAGTTCGCGACGAGCTGAAGGAAGACGACCAGATTCTGGTGAAGGTGATCGGTCTCGAAGGCAATAAGATCAAGCTGAGCCGGAAGGCTGTGTTGAAGGAACAGCGCGAGAAGATCAAAGGCACATAAGCCAGTCGGTCAATTCGAGCAGGAAAAACGCTCCGCCGGGCAACCGCGCGGGGCTTTTTTCTGTTGTAGACTCCTGGAATGGTGAGAAATGACGAGTCCGTCGCCCGAATCAAGCTGGCTGGCCGGATACTAACGCAGCTCAGATGTGGCGGCGATCGCCCGGTTATGCTGAGCGAAATCGCGCATCTGCGTTTTCTCGCTGAGTCCGATGAGGAGATGGCGATGGGTCCCGATCGATTGGCGCAAACCGTGATTGAGCGTGAGGGCAGGAGGATGGGAATCCCTTTGACATGGGCGGGCAAGTGGCCTGCGGGAAATAACTGAGCCCCGTCCGGGCATCGAGGTTAGAACAGTTTCGGAATTAAGGACGCGGCGAAACGCCGCGAAGCCGAGCGGCGCTCGGCCGTACAGATTACCAATCCGTACCTACAATGGGCGGGCGGGACGCCGCCCGGCTGATCGATCGGCACCTCGATGGTTCGACACATCAAGCCGCTCCGATGATCCTCTGGAAGTATTCGATCGTCGGCCGCAGCCCTTCTTCAAGCACTACCTTTGGTTCCCAATCCAGCACACGGCGCGCCTTTGCAATATCTGGCCGCCGCTGTTTCGGATCGTCTTCCGGGAGAGGCTGGCGGATCAACGTGCTCTTGCTCCCGGTCAGCTGAATGATCACAGTCGCGAATTCCAGAATCGTCATCTCGCGCGGATTTCCCAGATTCACCGGCATCACCTCATCCGATAGCATCAGGCGGTATAGCCCGTCCACAAGATCGCTGACATAACAGAAACTCCGCGTCTGCGAGCCATCGCCGAAGATCGTGATCGGCTGGTCCTGCAACGCCTGATCGAGAAACGCCGGAACCACACGGCCGTCATTCAGCTTCATCCGCGGTCCGTAGGTATTGAAGATACGCGCGATGCTGGTTCGCAGGCCGCGCGCGCGATGCCAGGCCATGGTGAGCGCCTCGGCGTAGCGTTTGCTTTCGTCGTAGCAGGAACGCGGGCCCACCGGATTTACGTTGCCCCAGTAGGTTTCTGTCTGCGGATGAACCGTCGGGTCGCCATACGATTCCGACGTGGACGTGACCAGGAATTTCGCGTCACTCCTCTCCGCCAGTTCCAGCATGTTGCGTGTGCCGGCGGAACCCACGTCCATGGTTTCAATCGGATAAGCCAGATAATCCTTCGGGCTGGCCGGCGACGCCGCGTGGATCACGTAGTCGACCGCGCCATCCACCGTGAACGGCAGCGTCACATCCTGAAACCGGAATTCGAAATCGGGGTTGCCGCTCAGGTGCGCGATATTGCGCTCGGAGCCGGTCAGAAAATTATCCAGACCCAGCACCGCATAGCCTTCGCCGAGCAGCCTGTCGCAAAGATGGGAGGCAACAAAACCGGCCGCGCCGGAAATCGCAATACGCTTCACTCATCAAATTTAGCAGCCACCGGATATCCGCGCCGCCTGTCATCCACTCGTGCGCGGTACCGTATGGAAATGCAGACCAGACAGCTTGGAAACAGCGATCTTCAGATCACGCCCCTCGGTATCGGCGCATGGGCGATGGGCGGCGCCGGTTGGGCGTTCTCCTGGGGCACGCAGGACGACAACGCCTCCATCGGAGCCATTCACGCGGCGCTCGATAAGGGTATCAACTGGATCGATACCGCTCCGGTGTACGGGCTGGGTCATTCCGAAGAGGTTGTCGGCCGTGCATTGAAGGGCCGCTCCAATCGTCCGTATGTTTTCACCAAGTGCGAACGGAAATGGGACGAGAACCGCGTGATCTTCAAGAGCCTGAAGCGGGATTCGATTCTCGCCGAGTGCGAAGAGAGTTTGCGGCGGCTGGGCGTCGACACGATCGATCTCTATCAGATTCACTGGCCTGAGCCGGACGAAGATGTGGAAGAAGGCTGGGCAGCGTGTGCGGAACTGCAGAAGGCGGGAAAAGTCCGCTGGATCGGTTTCTGCAATTTCAGTGCGCAACAGATGGCCCGCGCGAAGGCCGTTGCGCCGATTACTTCGCTGCAGCCGCCATACAGCATCATTTCACCGGAGATCGAAGAAGAAATTCTGCCGTATTGCGGCGAGAATAATATCGGCACGATCGTGTATTCTCCGATGAAGTCGGGCCTGCTCAGCGGCGCGATGTCGCGGGAACGCGTGGCAGCGATGCCGGAAGACGACTTCCGCCGCCGTACGCCGAATTATCAGGAACCGCTGCTCACACGCAATCTGAATCTGGCCGAGTTGCTGCGTGGAATCGGTGCGCGTCACGGCCGGACGACGGGTGAAGTGGCGATCGCATGGACGCTGCGGCGTCCCGAAGTGACGGGCGCGATTGTGGGAATGAGGTCACCGGCGCAGGTGGACGGCGTGATCGGTGCGGCGAACTTCCGTCTGAGTGCGGGCGAGATCGCGGAAATCGCCACGTTCATGGCTCAATAGGTGTTATGAAATTGTGCAATAGTGTACACTTTTCTTAATCCCGAAGGAGAAACGTCTGATAACAAGCCGCCTGAATTACTTATCGCCAGCCCTGTACCTAACGTGCGCTGCGCTCTTTTTGATCTTTGCTCCCGTCGGCCTCCGTGCTGATATGTTCGATGTCTCGTTTATTAATGCCACGTTTTCAACGCCGTGCTATGAGGACGCCACGAGTTCATGCTCGGAAGTCGTAAATGGCACGGGCACCTTTGATTCGGTATCGGGCGAAGTTTCCGATGTATCGTTATCTCTCGCCGGGAGCCTGACTGCATCGCTCGACGGCTGGTACGACGGCACCGGGACAAACCCCTGCGTTGTGACGTCGAGTTTCTGTCTTACGCCCGATTTGTTTTATGATCTGAACGCGCTCCCAGCGGACAATCCGATCGAGTTCAGTCCGACTATTACTGTGCTCGACGCCCCGACACCCGTGGCACTGACGGGCGGGGCCGACGGGACGTTGCTGTTTATATCGGGCTTATGCGGCGGCGATCAGGCAAACTGCAGGACCGAGGGTGATTTTCCTTCCGGCGACTTCCAGTTGACCTCAGGGACCTATACATCGGTGGACGTGTCCAATCCGAGTACCCCGGAGCCGGGCACGGTCTTTTTAGCGCTGGCGGGTATGGCCGTTACGGGAGTCCTGAGAAGGCGAAAGGCTACAACGCGCGAACCGTCGCGTTAGCCTGTCCCGCGTAGCTCACTCCCCGGATACGATACCACCCGGCCAGATCTTCCCTTGCGGCGACGCGTCGTCCGGTCCGGTCAGCGGTCTGCCCGGCAGAATGAAATGATCGTCGCACCGCGGCTCGTACGTTTCGTCGCCGCCGACTAATACCTGCTGACTGTTGTAATGCGCGGGCACACCGTCGATAATCCGTTGCGGATAGGGCGCCCGTGCGCCGCACTTCGTGCAGTAGGCGGTCAGCCACATGCAACGGTCCTCCGCCAGCACGGCAAGGTCGGGAGTCGAACCGAACGGCTCGCCGCGAAAATCGAAAGCGAGCCCCGAAGCCAGAACGTCGTAGCCTTCGTTCAGCAGGTGATTGACCAGTTGGAAGAATCCCGAATCGCGCGGGAAGAACTGCACCTCATCGAACGCGATCACCTGAAAGCGGCAACCGATTTCCGATTCCCGGGCGCGCAGCAGCGGCCAGATTTCGAGCGGCCTGGTGACCGAAATCTCTTCCGCCGCATCCTCGTCGCCCTTGCGGCTTCGGATGAGATTCAGGCCGCTGCGTACGTCGGTGCGGGGCTTGAAGACGGCGATCTTCTTATTGCCGTATTTGCGCAGGGTATCGATTTCAGTCAGCAAATGGCGGGTCTTTCCCGACGCCATGTTGCCGATAAATAACCTCAGGAACCGTCCACGAGCCACAGCGATATTCCCTCCGGGAAAGTCCAAGCATAACTTGTGGGATTTTTCGTTTGACAAACTCGCGGCTCTCATTGTACTATTCCACTAGGTTAATTAACCAATTGGTGTATTTATAAATGACGCCCGACTCACTCAGTTCCACCCTCGCTGCTCTTGCCGATCCAACCCGCCGCGCGATTCTCGCCCGCCTCGCGCTGGGAGAAACATCGGTCAGGGAACTCTCCGAACCGTTCAGTATCAGTCCTCCGGCTGTGACGAAGCACCTGAAAGTTTTGCGGCGTGCGGGCCTGATCTCTCAGGGCAGGAGGGCACAGTGGCGGCCGTGCCGGCTTGAAGCGGGCCGCATCCGCGAGGTGGCGGTGTGGGCGGAAGACTATCGCCGGTTCTGGGAAGAGAGCTTTGACCGGCTGGACGAGTATCTGATCGAAATGAAAAAACAGAAAGGCCGCAAACATGGAAGCAAAAAATAATTCACTGGAAATCACGCTGCCATCCGACACCGAGATCCTGATGACGCGTATCTTCGACGCACCGCGCGAGCTTGTCTTTGAGGCTATGGTTCGGCCCGAACACGTAGCCAGATGGTGGGGTCCGAGAGGTTCGGCGTTCAGCGTCTGCGAAATTGACTTTCGACCCGGCGGCACGTGGCGTTATGTCCTTCGCGTGTGCGACGGCCAGGAGGTCACATTCAAAGGCGTGTTTCATGAAATCGTCGCGCCGGAGAAACTGGTTTGCACCGAATGCTTCGACGAGCCGAGTGTTGGCAGCCCGGAATGGCAAACCACGCTGACTCTCGAAGAGTTCGGCGGCAAGACGAAAATGACCAGCAGAGTCGTTCATCCCTCGAAAGAGAGTCGCGATGGGCATGTCAATTCCGGCATGGAGCGCGGAGCCGGCGAGACATTCGACCGGCTGGCCGAACTTCTCACCACGCAACCGCCCACGAATCCGGCGATGGAGCGCGAAATTGAAATCGTTCGCATCTTCGATGCCCCGCGCGAACTCGTCTATGAAGCGTGGACAGACCCGCAACACATGACACGCTGGTGGGGGCCGAAAATATTTACCAACCATAGCTGCGAACTCGATATCCGTCCAGGCGGCGCATGGCAAATCGTGATGCGCTCGCCCGATGGCGTCGATTACAAATGCCAGGGCGTCTACTCCGAGGTCCTGAAACCCGAGCGCCTGGTTTTCACCAACGATGCGGTTGACCAGAGCGGCAATCCACTGCTTAAAGGTTTCACATCCGTGACCTTCGCCGAACAGAACGGAAAGACGAAGCTGACGCTGAAGACCCGCGCTGTCGGTCTGGTGCCTTACGCGCCGCAAATGCTGGCCGGCATGGAGCAGGGCTGGAGCGGGAGTCTCGACAAACTGACGGACTACCTGGTCTGTGTAGCATAGGCGTTTTCGCCTGCGCCCGAGTCGGGCGAATCGAGTTCCTGCGATGGTTTTAAACCCGTGCTGTTACCATCGAAATAACGCATGATTCAAACCCTTTTCGGCTCCGTTGAACAGGAGCCGACGCTTCTCGAAAAACTAAAAAGCGGTGTCCAGAAAACCCGCGAGGGTCTCGTCTCGCGCATCGAAGACGTTGTCTCCGGCCGCAAGGTTATCGACGCCGATCTGCTCGAAGAACTGGAATATACGCTCATCAGCGCCGATATCGGCGTCGCCACCACAAACGAAATTCTGGAGCGCATCCGTGAGCGCGTAGACCGCAAACAGGTCGGCGATTCCAGCGAGCTCCGCGGGCTGATTCGCGAATATCTGCTCGAAGTGCTGCAGACCAACGACCGTCCGCTCGCGTACGTGGAAAATCCGCCAGCCGTCATCATGCTGGTGGGCGTCAACGGGGCGGGGAAGACCACGACCATCGGCAAGCTGGCTAACCATCTCAAGAGCGAAGGCCGCAGCGTGTTGCTCTGCGCGGCGGACACGTTTCGAGCCGCCGCCATCGAGCAACTGGAAGTTTGGGGCGAACGCACCGGTATTCAGGTCATTCGTCAAAACACGGGTTCGGACCCCAGCGCCGTCATGTTCGACGCGCTCTCCGCCGCGAAGGCGCGCAACACGGACTACGTCATTATCGACACCGCGGGCCGTCTGCAAACGAAGACGAACCTCATGGCCGAGCTCGAAAAAATGCGCCGCACGGCATCGCGCGTGATTCCCGACGCGCCGCACGAAGTCCTGCTGGTGCTGGACGCTACCACCGGCCAGAACGGTCTGGAACAGGCGCGCAGATTCACGGAGTCTTCCGGCGTCACCGGCATCGTGCTCACCAAGCTGGATGGCACGGCGAAGGGCGGCGTGGTGGTGGCAATTGCGCGCGAGCTCGGCCTACCCATCCGTTTCATCGGCGTCGGCGAAAAAATCGACGATCTGTTGCCGTTCGATCCTGAGCGCTTCATCGATTCACTCTTTGCCGTATGACCCGCGACTACATGGCCGAAGCCCTCGCGCTCGCCCGTCGCGGCGCGGCGCTGACGAGTCCGAACCCGATGGTGGGTGCGGTCATCGTGCGCGATGACGAAGTAGTCGGACGCGGCTTCCACATCTGGTCGGAAGAGAAGCACGCTGAGATCGTCGCGCTCGAAGAAGCTGGAGAACGCGCCCGCGGCGCCACAATTTACGTCACGCTGGAACCCTGCGCGCACACAGGCCGCACCGGTCCGTGCGCCGACGCCCTGATTGCAGCGGGAATCGCAAAGGTGGTGGTCGCCTCGGAAGATCCGAACCCGCTGGTGGCGGGCGAAGGGCTGCGGCGATTGCGGGCTTCGGCCATCGCGGTTGAGATGTCGCCGGAACATCGCGCGGCCGCGGAAAAGCTGAACGAAGCCTTCCTGCATTTCATTCGCACGGGCAAGCCGCTGGTCACACTGAAGAGCGCGCTGACTCTCGATGGCAAGATCGCCGCTCCGCATGACAATACCGGCTGGATCACCAGCGAACACGCCCGGGCTCACGTACAGGTTTTGCGGCACGCGCACGATGCGATCGTGACGGGCATCGGCACCGTGCTTTCTGACAATCCGCTTCTCACGGATCGCAGCGAACTTCCGCGCGCGCGGCCACTGGTCCGCGTCGTGCTGGATTCCACGCTTCGTATCTCGCCCGCCTCTCGTCTGGTGCAAACCGCGAAGGACGATCTGGTCATCGCCACCACCTCCGCCGCTTCACCGGAGCGACGTAAGGCTCTCGAAGCCCGCGGCGTCGAAGTCCGCAGTTTCGACGGCCCGCACGGACGCGTGGATATTCGCGACGTGATTTCACTTCTCGCCGCGCGCCGCTGCCTTTCCGTCATGCTCGAAGCCGGCAGCAAAGTGAACTGGGCCGCGCTTGAATCCGGCGCGGTGGACAAGGTGTTTCTCTACTACGCGCCCAAGATTCTGGGCGGTCTCGAATCGCTTCCGATGGCGGGCGGCGCGGGCCGCATGAGCCGCATCGACGCGATTCAGCTCCACAAGACCATCCTCCATCCGATTCCGCCGGATGAATTCGCGGTGGAAGCCTGGGTTGTGGCAGCGAAGACCCGGAGAGACGTCTGAATCATGTTCACCGGCATTGTGGAAGAACTCGGAAAGGTAGAGACCGCAGGCTCGCGGCTGTCAATCGCCTGTAGCCGCATCCTCGAAGACCTGGCGCTCGGAGCCAGTATCGCGGTCAACGGCGTCTGTCTCACAGCCATTGAAATTCGCCCGGATGGCTTCTCCGCCGACCTTGCGCCGGAAACTCTGGAGCGCAGCAACCTGGGCGATCTCAAGCCGGGCGACGGCGTGAATCTGGAGCGCCCCATCACTCTTGCGGCGCGCCTGAGCGGCCACATCATGCAGGGGCACGTCGATGGGACCGCCGTGCTGGAGAACCTCCGCGAACTGGAAGACGGCAATTGGGAATTAAACGTTCGGATCCCCGAAGCGCTTGACCGCTACCTGGTCTTCAAAGGTTCCATCGCGATTGACGGCATCAGTCTCACCATCGCGGATATCGCTGACCGCCTCCTCCGCGTCGCCATCATCCCTCACACTTACGCTGCGACAAATCTCTCGTCGCGCCGTCCGGGCGCCCGGCTCAACATCGAATGCGACATCCTCGCGAAGCACGTCGAGAAACTGCTCGCGCGCGTTTCTATTTCAGGCTGAGTCCCCCATCCACCGCAACCAGTTGCCCCGTCACGAACCGCGTGCTCTTCAAAAAAAACAGCACCGCCTCAGCAACCTCGCTTCCGGTGCCCGCGCGCCCGGCCGGCGTAGCGGCGATAAATCTCTCGATCCGTTCATCCGTCTTATCGAACGGAATCACGCCCGGCGCAACAGTATTGACGGCGATCTTCGGCGCCCACGCGCGCGCCAGACACTTCGTCAGCATCACGACTCCTGCTTTTGACGCGCAGTAGTGCGCATGATCCTGCCACGGCTTCAGCGCGCCGAGCGAACTGATATTCACGATATGCCCGCCATCGCCTGGCAACATGATGCGCGCCGCAGCCTGGCAACAGAAAAATACCGATTTCAGATTCACGCTGTGAATGAAATCCCAGTCACGCTCTTCGATCTCCAGCGGATCGAACCGGGTGAAGCGCGCCGCATTATTCACCAGGCCGTCGAGCCGCCCGTAGTGATGCGCCACGCGGTCGAACATCGCGCGAATCTCCGCGACACTCTCCAGATCCGCCTGAAACACAGCAGCATTGCCGCACTCCTCAGCCGTCTTGCACGCCTCTGCTTCCGAATGGTTGTAGTGAATCGCAACCCGCGCCCCTTCGCCCGCCAGCGCCAGCGCGATCGAACGCCCAATCCGCTTCGCTCCACCCGTGACCAGAATTACCTTATCGTTCATCGATGTCAACCTGTCGCCTTCAGTGTTTCTTCCCAAAGAACCTTGAATTTCTTCCCGCTTTCGGGAGACCAAAAGTGCTGGGCGGGAATGTCGGTCTCAAACACAGTAAGATGGCGCTCCACTACGTACCGCTTTCCCGGCGCCGGAATGCCGCCCTTGGCGCGGTTCAGAACTTCCGTGGAATTCAGAATATTGGGGTTCCACAAAAGAGCAGCGGGCTCATGCTCCAAAAGGCTCCCCATACTCAAACCTCCATACTCCGGAGGTTGTGCGCTGCTGTCCGGATAGACTCGCTGCTCGTCTTTGCAGCCAACCACCATCTTGCTGCCAATCGTGATCTTCACAGTCCGCAATGACGCCGGATCGTATGAGACCGATAGACTGTCCTCGGTTCGCCGAATAATCAAGCGCGAAGGCATCGTCACTTCTGCCGGATGCCGTACCGAGGGATCTGCATCCGCAACCGGTGGATATTCGGGAAAACGCTGCGAACTTGCGGCCAACGCCAGCAATGCGCAAACAGTCAGCCGTGCCCTCATGACTGGATCATATCCCGAACGCGGCTCCGTCTACGACGCCAGCGGCGGCTCCGCCTTGATCTCCTCATCGGCTCCCGCCGCAACAGCCTGCTCGGGCGGTTCCGGCAGCTTACCGCGCCAGTCTGCCCACCACCAGAACAGCGCCGTCGTGGAACTGATCGCGCCGGACCAGGCCCCGATGGTTCGCGGACTGTACTTCATCGTCGCCAGCCCGGCGCACATCATCGAAATCAGCATCATCGACCACGTGAGCGATTCCAGCGTCGCGAACACGCGCCCGCGATAACGGTTCTCCACATGATGCAGCAATTGCGAAAAATTGAGCACGGAACTGATCGCCACGGCCGCGCGCGAAATCGCAATAAACACGCAGGCCCACGTGATCGTCGGCATCTGACTGAACAGCACGTAAGCGCCGCCGTGGATGATGTAGACGATCGGAATCGTGCGTTTGTACCCGGTAAAACTCAGAGTCTTGCCAAGCCTGAACGCAATCGCCGCGCCGATCAGCAGCCCAATTCCCGCGAAGCCCCAGATGAGGCCGATGCCCGCCGCGCCCGCATGAAATACCTGTTCGCCGAACAGGCTGAAAAGAATCTGTGCTGCACCGCCGCCGCTCGCCCATCCCAGACTAATCATCGCGACCGCGGCCACCAGTGGGGTCGCCCGCATATAACCCAGCCCTTCCCGATACTGCGAAAAGCCCGTCTTCTCCTGCTTCTTCCGCGTGCCCTCAGCCCGAAAGCCACCGGGGCGGCGCAATCTGGAAATGCAAAGAAGAGAGATCACAAATGACAGCGCGTTATACGTAAACGCCAACTGATAGCCAGCCTGCACGCCCTTCGCCGCCAGCAGCGCGCCGATAGTCAGGCACGCCCAAGACGTGGTCTGCGTCATCGTGTTCGCGGTATGCAGTTCCTCCGGCGTGGCAATGGAAGGCAGAATCGACGAACGGCCGCTGGTAAAGAAAGGCGACGCGAACATCAGGGCTGCGCTCAGCCCGTACATCAGCGTTTCATCCGGTCGATGAATGCAGAGAATAAAGCCCAGCGCGAGTACGGCCCGCACTGCATCGCTCGCCATCATGACGTGCTTGCGGTTCAGCCGGTCGAGCAGCACACCCGCAATCGGTCCCGCGCCAAGCATGGAAACTGCGCGTGACAGAAAGACGAACGTCACGACGATCCCTGGATTCCGATGCGTCATCGCCAGGCTGAGCACGGCGATGTTATTGAAGTGGTCGCCCACTTCGCTGACCACCTGCCCGCACCACGTGTAACGATAATTCCGGTTATTGCGCAGCAGGTCGGTGAACGCGCTCATTGGCTTTTCGAGACGATCGTCTCCTCGCGCACCGTTACATGCCGCATAAAATCATGGTCGATTTCATAGCCAAATCCAGGCTCGTCACGAACCACAATTGTCCCGTGCGGAGTCGTTTCCACCTCCGGGACGATGATGTCCCGCTTCCAGTACCGCTTGCTCGCCGAGACATCGCCAGGCAACGTGAAATTCGGGAGCGTCGCCAGTGCGATATTGTGCGCCCGGCCGATCCCGGCTTCCAGCATGCCGCCGCACCACACAGGAACACCGGCGGGTTCGCAAACGTCGTGCAGGCGCTTCGCCTCGCCGAACCCGCCCACGCGCCCCAGCTTGATATTGATAATCCGCCCGGCCTTCAGCCGGATCGCCTGCTCCGCGTGATGCGCCGTGCGAATGCACTCATCGAGGCAAATCGCCGTTTTCAGTTGCGCCTGCAATTGCGCGTGGTCGATGATGTCGTCATGCGCGAGCGGCTGCTCAATCATCGTCAGCCCGAAGGCGTCGAGTTGTTTCAGCAGCGCCGTATCGCCGAGCGTGTATGCGGAATTGGCGTCGGCCATGAGCGGCGTCTCGGGGAACCTGTCGCGGATACGCGCGATGACGTCCACATCCCAGCCGGGCTTGATCTTCATCTTGATCCGCTGATAGCCGGCGGTCAGCTCGCCCTCAATCTTCGCGATCAGTTCCTCGACGCTGTTCTGAATCCCGATCGACACCCCGCACGGAATCTCATGCCGTGCGCCGCCGCCGATTTCCTTCCACAATGGATTGCCATTGCGCCGTGCCTGCAAATCCCACACCGCGGCCTCCACGCCGCCGCGCGCCATGTTGTGGCCGCGAATGTGGCGCGTCAGCGCGTTGACTTCTTCGGCGCTACCGAGTTCCCGGCCCACAAGCCTCGGCGCGACGTAATCCTGAGCGATCAGCCACGCCGCCGCAGTCCACTCCTCGTTATAAAAAGGATGTTCGCCCGCCGTGATTTCACCCCACCCGGAAACGCCATCGCTGACAACCTCCACTACGATGATGTTGCGCTCGTACGTCCGGCTGAAGCTGGTTTCGAAGAAATGCACCAGCGGCATCCGAAGCTGGCGCAGCACGATTCGCTCGATCTTCATGACGGCTCTCCGAATGACAGCTCGCCGAGGAGATACGTAAACCAGGCGTTGTCCCGCTCCACCCGAATCACCGCCAGGCCACGTGCAAACGCCGCTTCCAGCTGGTCGGCCAGTTCCGCCTGAATCGCCCGCGCGCGCACCGGATCGCCGCTTCGAATCGCCGCGATATCGGCAGGCAATCGCACACCCTCCCGGACCGCGCCGCGCTTACACGAACCGGTAATCCACCATTCCGCCACGCAGCGATCGGTGGGCAGCCCGCCCGTCAGCGGACTACTCGTTGTGCCGTACTGATTCCGGACATACCGGCGAACCACCGCACCCAGCCGCCCGATATTGAAATACGCGTTCTTGATTTCGAGCGGATCGAAAGTCCACTCAAGCAGCTGGATGCCGCGCGCCAACGCCTCGTCCTTCTGATGCATTTTCAGACGCCGGCCCAGCCCCGAATTCCGGTACTCCGGCAATACGCCGAGCATATGGCTGTGCAGATAAGGCCTGCCATCCGGCTTCAGGCCGGGAATCGCAAGACAAAACGCGACCATGAGGCCATCGTCATAGGCTCCGAAAACCTGACCACCGATCTTCGACGCAACCACGAAAAATCGCACCGGCAACAAGTCGAGTTCGCTGAAACCCCAGATCGTCGCCTGCACACACACAGCTTCGCGAAACTGCTCTTCCGTGACTAAGTCTTCAATGACAATGGAGTCGGCGCGTACGCTCACTTCTTCGCTTCCTGCCACAGCGCCTCCAGCCGGTCGATGGAAGTTCCCGCCACCTCAGACCCGTCCTCCGCCAGCCGTTGTTCCACATGTCCGAACCGCTTGCGGAATTTTGCGTTCGTGCGCCGCAGCGCCTGCTCCGGGTCGACTTTCGCGAAGCGCGCCAGATTGACGATCGTGAACATCAGATCGCCGAGCTCATCTTCCATCTGATCGGATGAACCAGCGTCCCGCGCGGCGCGAAATTCGGCAATCTCCTCATGCAGCTTCGCGATCACATCCTCGGCATTGCTCCAGTCGAAACCGGCCCGCGCCGCACGCGACGAAATCTGCTGCGCCTCCACGAGCGCGGGCTGAGCGCGCGGGATGCCATCCAGAAGCCCCTTCGGCGCGTCGCCCTTGCCGCGCTTCTCTTCCGTTTTAACGGCCTCCCACAGCTTCAGCACGTCGTCGCCGGTGCCCGCCGTCTCATCGCCAAAAATATGCGGATGCCGCCGGATCAGTTTTTCATTGATGGCATCGAGGCAATCGCCGAACGAAAACCGGTTTTCTTCCTGCGCCATTTGCGCATAGAAAACCGCCTGCAGAATGAAATCGCCCAGTTCCTCGCGCAACCCCGCCCAGTCGCGGCGATCGATGGCGTCGAGCACCTCGTAGGTTTCCTCAACCGTGAACTTTTTGATCGTGTCGAAGTTCTGTTCGCGGTCCCAGGGACACCCGCCGGGGGCCCGGAGCCGCGCCATGATTTCGATCAGCTGCTGGAGCTTCTGACCGGCGCTACCTGAGTCTTCGAGCATTGCTTTGGGGTTATGTTCAAATGTAACATCCGTCCCGAAGGAGACTTGGCCTCCGTTTCGACCCCGAAACGCCCGCTGCAGCCAGAGTAAACTGAATGACATGAGTGAAGCAGAAGACAACCTGGATCCGGATACTGAAGACGGCGAAGGCGGCCGCCCCGAACTCCCTCCTCCCGATTTCGATTTTCTGGTCTACTCGCTGCGCCTGCAGGCGGAGTTGAACATCGGTCTTCTGCCCTTCGGGGAAAAACGGACGCCGGATTTCGAACTGGGGCGTCACAACATCGATCTTCTCGCCATGCTGCAGGAGAAGACGAAAGGCAATCTCTCCGCCGAAGAACAGCGCAGTCTGGATAACTCCGTCACGGAGCTCCGTTTTCGCTGGATTGAGGCGAAAGACAAGCAGGCCCGAGAGCTGGAAAAAGAGAGTTCGCGAACCGCGTAAATGCCTCTTGCGATCAGGGTGCTTGGTTCCGGCACCAGTTCCGGCGTGCCAACGATCGGCTGTTCGTGCGACGTGTGCCGCTCCACAGATCCACGCGACACCCGCCTGCGCCCTTCCATTCTGATTCGCCACAGCGGGCCCGGCTCGGTCACCCGCAATATCCTGATCGATACCACTCCCGATTTCCGCGCACAGATGCTGGCCACAAAAATCGATCGCCTCGACGCCATTGTTTACACGCATGGTCACGCCGACCACATTCTCGGCATGGACGACGTGCGGCCCTTCAACTACCGTCAGGGCACAATTCCGATCTTCGCCGCGCCGGAAACTTTCGCCACCATCCGCCGCGTATTTTCCTACGCCTTCGAGCCGAAGGAACGCTCCACGCATGTTCCCCAGCTGGACGTCCATCTGATTGGTGACGAGCCGTTCGACGTCTGCGGCCTGCGCTTTGAGCCTATCCCCGTGATGCACGGGAAGGAAAAAATCTATGGTTTTCGTTTCGGCAATGCGGCCTATCTGACCGACCACAGCGAAGTGCCGCAATCTTCGATAGAGAAACTCGCCGGGTTGGACGTGCTGTTTCTCGACGCGCTTCGCCACAAGGCGCATCCCACGCATTCCACTCTGGCGGCTTCGATTGAATCGGCCCTGCGGATCAAAGCCGCGCGGACGTTCTTCACCCACATGTGCCATGACCTGCCGCACGCCGCGACAGAAAAGGCGCTGCCGCCGGGAGTTTTCCTTGCCTACGATGGCCTTGAGCTTGAGGTGAACGCGGCCGCATGAGAGCTTTTCGGACCACTCGCGAAGTCCCGGCGGATTTCGGGCCCTCGGTATTGGCAATCGGTAACTTCGACGGCGTTCATGCCGGCCATCGTGAGATCCTGCGGCGTGTGGCGCAGATTGCACGCGAGCGTGGCTTCGTGCCTGCGGTTCTCACCTTCGATCCGCACCCGGCGCGCGTTCTCGCTCCCGACAGGGCTCCTAAACTCATCACGACCGTCGGACAGCGGCTGCGCCGAATGGAATCGGAAGGCGTCGAAGCTGCGATGCTGCTTCCGTTTTCGCTGGATCTCGCTCGCCTCTCGCCGGAGGAATTCGTACGCGGCGTGCTCGTTGATACTCTTCACTCGCGCGTCGTGATCGTGGGCGACGACTTTCGCTTCGGGCACAAACAGGCCGGCGATCTGGCGATCCTGCGCGCGCTCGGCGAGCGACTTGGCTTCGAAGTGGAATCTGCCGGAGCGATTCTTCAGCGCGGGGAGCGGATCAGCAGCACCGCAATCCGGAAGCTGGTGGAAGCCGGGCGCGTGTCCCGCGCATGTCGGATGCTTGGCGAACCATTCGCGCTGGAGGGCCCGGTGGTGAAGGGGCAGGGGATTGGTTCGAAGCAAACGGTGCCGACGCTGAATCTCGCGCCGGAGAACGAACTTCTGCCCGCAACGGGAGTCTACGTGACGGCCACGCGCGATCCCGATTCCGCCAGGACGTGGCGTTCGATCACGAACGTAGGCTATCGCCCGACTTTTGATGGTCACGATCTCACCTGCGAGACGTTCCTGCTCGATCCCCTTAACGGCAACACGCCGGACCGCATCGAAGTCAGTTTCCTGAAATTCGTTCGTGACGAGAGGAAGTTCGATACCCCGGCTCTGCTCCGTGAGCAGATCCTGAAAGACGTAGCGTTTGCCAAACGCGTCCATGCGAGCCTGGCTCGACCAGCGCGACAGGTATAACGGTATCGACGCCCGCGATCCGATCTTTTGTGCGTGAATTGACCACCGCAAAAACGCCGGTCACAACTATTTTTAAAATATTTCTGCCGTCCGCAGCTATCTGAATCAAAGCAACTTAACCTGAAATTGGTTTCGTTCCGCACTAGTTTTCAGACCCCGATTTCTTGACACGATGTGCTAGTTTCCAATCAGGGAGCGGTCCTTCATCTTGCCGTTCCTGACAGTATTTTCCCGGCCGGGAAACGTCGAATTGAGGTGAAACTGGACTCTCGGGTACCTGTTAAGGGATGACGGCGTCGACCCATTGGATCGCGTCGACGAGAGACCTTTCAAGCTGGCTTGAATGACATTGGACTCAAGC
>Ga0182024_10001010_pt1 | contig 73098 bp, 57 predicted proteins | sample P32metaG_FD_120480 | JGI IMG/M metagenome (GOLD analysis project Ga0182024, IMG submission 120480) | Permafrost microbial communities from Stordalen Mire, Sweden - P3-2 metaG (Illumina Assembly) | ecosystem: Environmental > Terrestrial > Soil > Wetlands > Permafrost | place: Sweden: Stordalen...
CCTGCTGGTACCAGCCCCAGTGGGTCGCCTCGACGCCGTGCCCGGCAATCTTATGGATGTCCTCCTCAACGTCTGGCAGATCGAAGGCCGGGTCGTTGTCCGCTGCCGTGGCCTTCTCGATGTCGCTTCCCATAAATGAGAGCGGCAGAGCGGCGAAGGTCAGGTTGGGCGCCGGATCGCCGCGCGGCTCATGGTCCTTGGGTCCGGCCACAGGCCCCCAGTGCGGGACCGGGTCGGTCACCATCGGCAGCTGCGTGTAGCTCTTGCCCGTGGGGTCGGCGACGTTGGGGTGCAGCATCCACTCGGTCTCGCCCGATTGCCCGGAGATCATCGCAATCGCATTCGGCGTGGAGGGCCCGATTACCGTGTCGAAGAAGCGGTCGAAGAGGGTGAAACGGTCGGCGTAGCGCCACATAAACGGCGCGGCGTCGCAGTCGATGTGCGCCATCACCAGCTCGCCGAACTGCTTGCGCTCAAGCGTTGGAATCTTCGATGGCTTGCCGCCTTTCAGCGTCACGCCCTCCTCGGTCAGCGCGTAGCGGTCGTTGCGCGCCACGCCGTACCCGCCCCCCTTCGCATCAAGGTCGAGCTTGCGCGCGATCGCCACATGCGCGTGGTTCACCGAGGCGATGTCGGAGGGATACAACGGGACGGTCTTCCCGTTGGCGTCCACCACCGAGAAGGGAATCTTGAACGGCGAGATCGTTCCTACCGTACCGTCCAGCTTGACGATGGGCTGTGTGAAGCCGGCTACCGCCGAGGCAGGGTGGGAGTAGACGCCGTCGGCGCCGGGGTATGTGGCGAAGTAAAAGTCGAAGGAGCGGTTCTCCTGGAAGAGGACGAAGACGTACTTCACCTTCTCGCGCAGCAGCTTCAGCTTGGCATCGTGCGTCAGTGCCGGCCCGCCGGCGACGGGCAGCGTCCACTGGCGGACCTCGACGCTCGAAGGCGGCGCGATCGTCGTCTTGTTCTGCGCGGCGCAGAACGTTGCTAGAACCAGAAACGCGAACCCAGAAAAACCGGAACTGCGCATCAATAACCTCTGCCGCGGCGACCCCCCACCGGGCGCCTCTACCATCTTCTCAGACCACCGGCCGCGCTCCCTGGGTCCATTCCTTTTTCGGAACCACCTGCCCCATTGCCTCCAGATTTCTCTTGGGCGCGCCGCTTGCAAGAGCGCATGATCAGCAGACCATCCGTAGTGGATCGAATCTCACGGAATGGTGGTCTTCTGCCCATGCAGAGGCCAGCGCTCGATCGGATTCACGCCACAGGACCAGACTTTGGGAGAGCTGTATGCGAGTTTTGGTGGTTGAGGACGACCGGGCGCTGGGAGCTTTCCTGCGGCAGGGGCTGCAGCTGGAAGGTCATCAGGTCGACTGGGTGGAGGATGGAGAGGCCGCGCTAGTCCAGGTTGCGAAGACAATTCCCGACCTGATGGTGCTGGACCTCAGCCTGCCCCGGCGGGACGGTGTGGAGGTCCTGAAGGAGCTGCGCGACCGCCAGTATGACTCCTCGGTGCTGGTGCTCACCGGCCGCAATAATCTCGAGGCGCGCGTACAGTGCCTGGATCTGGGCGCGGACGACTGTCTACTGAAGCCCTTCAGCTACTCAGAGCTGATGGCCCGCTGCAGGGCCCTGCTGCGCCGTCGCAGGCAGTCCGCCGATCCTGTCCTGCGCTATGGCGACCTCGAGCTGCACCGGATCGAGCACCGGGTCTCGCGCGCAGGCAAGATCATCGCCCTCACCGCCAAGGAGTTTGCCCTGCTTGAGTACCTGCTGATGCACAAGGGCGAGTGCGTCTTGCGCAGCCAGTTGCTTGCCGATGTCTGGCAGATGCCGGCCGAGACCGGCACCAACATCGTCGATGTCTATGTGAACTATCTGCGGCGCAAGCTGGATGGAGAGGCCGGCAGTCTAATCGAAACCGTCCGCGGGATGGGCTACAGGCTGGGGGCCGCGGCCCGAGCTCCAGAGGCGCAGTCTGCGAGGCCGGGGCGCTCCTCGTCCGCCCTGGCGCGCGCGTCTGCGTAACCGGTTCCTGATGCAGCGACGGAGCAAGCTATCTAAGCTGGCGGCAGATTGACCGCACGACAACACGACAGCGGAGTAATTCCATGGGCTATGGATTGGGTACAGAGAATCGCGAGAACCCTGCGGGCACGCGCACTGTGGTGCTGGCCAGCGCGGACGCACACTTCCGCGAGCGCCTGCGCCGGCAGTTGACGGCGATGCGTTGGCAGGTGCGCGAGGCCTCGGGGGGCGCCGAGGCCATCGCGGAGCTGGAAAAGCAGTCAGCCGAGGCCATGGTGCTGGACAGCGCGCTGCCCGACCTCGAGGTGGGCGAGTTCGCCCGCCAGATGCGCAACCGCCATCCGGTGATGGACCTGCTCCAGGTCGACGCGGGCGAGGAGACAGGGGCGCGCAGCCCGCGGCACAATGAGTTGCTGCACGCCCTGCGCCAGGCGCAGGAGGAGGCGCGTGGCCGCACTGGACCAGCCGAGATGCCCGCGTGGGCATTGGCGCCTGTCGTCGTGCCGCAGAACTTCACGGCCGGCCGGCTGTCGCCCGCCGACGAGCGCGCCCTGGTCTCCCGCGAGATCACCGCGCTTCTGCGCTCGAGGGATGCCGCGATGCGCGGGACTGAAACACAGGGCTCCGCGGAGGTTGCTGTGGAAGAGAGTGTGCCGGGCGCGCTGCCAGCGGACGCCTCCTCAACTATCTCAGCATCCGCCTCAATGCCGAATGGGACAACGGCTCCGCCGCCCGCCCGGCCACGCGTCCAGCCGCTGCCGGAGATGGTGGGCGAAAGCCCCGGCATGGTCGAGCTGGCGCGCATGGTGCGGCTGGTCGCCCCCCGCTCCACCACCGTGCTTATCCAGGGAGACACGGGCACCGGCAAGGAGCTCGTCGCCCGTGCCGTGCACACTCTCAGCCCCCGCGCCAGCAAGCCATTCCTCGTGCTGAACTGCGCCGCCATCCCCGAGGCCCTGCTGGAGGCCGAGCTCTTCGGCCACACCCGCGGCGCCTTCACCGGCGCGGTGCAGTCGCGCACCGGCCGCATCGAAGCCGCCAACGGCGGCACGCTCTTCCTCGACGAGATCGGCGAGATGCCGCTGACCCTGCAGGCCAAGATGCTGCGCTTCCTGGAGTCCGGCGAGCTGCAGCGCGTGGGCGACAACGAGACCGTCCGCGTCGATGTGCGTGTGGTCGCCGCCTCGCACCAGCCGCTGCTGCAGCGCGCACAGGAGCGCGCCTTCCGCCTCGACCTCTACCATCGCCTCGCCGTCTTTCCCGTCTTCATACCGGCTCTGCGCGAGCGCATGGAGGACGTGCTGCCGCTGGCGGCGCATGTCCTGGGCAGGCTGGGCGAAGAGATGCCGGCCAAGCGGCTCTCCACGGAGGCGGCGGCGCGGCTGATGGAGCATGAATGGACGGGCAACGTCCGCGAGCTGGCCCACGTGCTGGAGCGCGGGGCCATTCTGGCCGAAGACAGGCCGGAGATCGCCGCCGAGGACATTCGCTTCTAACCCGAGCCGATACGGGGACCGGAGCACCCCCCTCTCACGACGAAGAGCTGAAGAGACAATAAGCTCGGCGGCGCGACCAGCTACCCAGAAAGTGTTACGGAGAAAGTGCGAGAGATTCGTGGGAAGATCAACCGCATCTCGTAAGATGTCCAATTGAGGCGGAGATCGGCATGCAAGTTGGCCGACCGCGACCTGGCAGAAAGGGACCGCGCGATGAGATGGCTGCGCATATTATTCGGATACTGGCGGCGCTGGAACGAAGTAACCTAGCCTGACCATAGAAAGAAGTTTGGGCTACATCAGGTGGACGGCATCCACGTCCACGATGAGGTTGCGCCGCGGAATCTCCTGGGCCTCCGCATAGGCAAGCAGGGCGCGCAGGGCGTGACTGAGCGCGCCTCTCTGCATGGCCTTCAGCACAAAATGAAATCGATAGATGCGCTTCAGCCGCGCAATCGGCGCCGCCGCCGGGCCCAGCACGCGCACTCCGTCCAGCTTTGCGCCTGCGAACCATCGACCCAATTGCCCAGCCCATGCGGACGCCTCCTCAAGCGTCTTGCCCTGCACCACCACGTTGGCCAGCACGCCATAGGGTGGATACAGAAACGGCCGACGGTGGTACATCTCTTTTTCGACGAATCCCCGATAGTTATGCTCTGCCGCAAACCTCACAGCGTAGTGCTCGCCGTTGTACGTCTGGACCAGGACCTTCCCCGGCAGCTCGCCCCGCCCCGCGCGCCCTGAGACCTGTGTCAGCAGCTGAAACACGCGCTCCGCTGCGCGAAAGTCCGGCAGCGCCAGCGCCGAGTCCGCGCCCACCACCCCCACTAGGGTCACACCATGTACATCGTGCCCCTTGGCGATCATCTGCGTCCCCACCAGCAGGTTGATCTCACCGGAGTGCAGCCGCGCCAGCAGCCGCTCCATATCGCCGCGCCCGCGCACCGTGTCACGGTCCATGCGCCCGATGCGCGCGCCGGGAAACAGCTCCTGCAGCCGCTCCTCGCCCTGCTGCGATCCCGCGCCAAGATAGTAGAGGTGCTCGCTCGCGCACTTGGGGCAGGTCTTCGGCACGCTGCGCCGGAAGCCGCAGTAGTGGCACACCAGCCGGTCGCCCGCATGCGCGTGCAGGTCAGTTGTGAGCGTCGGCTTGTGGTACGTCAGGGCAATCGCGCAGTTCTCGCACTCAATCTTCTCCCCGCAGCTCCGGCACAGCACCGTAAACGAATAGCCGCGCCGGTTCAGCAAGATCATCGCCTGCTCGCCCCGGTCGAGCGTCGCCTGCACCTCTTCCACCAGCTGGCGCGAAAAGATCGCATCTTGTCCTATCGCGCGAAACTCCTCGCGCATGTCGATCAGCTCCACCTGCGGCAGGGGCCGTTCCATCACGCGCGTCAGCATCTCCACCCGCGCATAGCGCCCCTTCTCCGCGTTGTTCCAACTCTCCAGTGACGGCGTCGCCGACCCCAGCACCACCACCGCATCGTTGAACTTCGCGCGCATCACCGCCACGTCGCGGCCGTGGTAGCGCGGCGTCTCCTCCTGCTTGTAGCTGGAGTCGTGCTCCTCATCGACCAGGATTAATCCCAGGTCCATCATCGGCGCGAACACCGCCGACCGCGTCCCCACTACGATTCTCGCCTCGCCCCGCCGAATTCTGTGCCACTGCTCCGCCCGCTCGTCCGGCGTCAGCGCGGAGTGCAGCAGCGCCACCTGCGCGCCGAACGCGGCAAACATCTCTCCCGCCATCGCGGGCGTCAGCCCGATCTCCGGCACCAGTAGCAGCGCGCTCTTCCCCGCGTCCAGCGCCCTCTGCATCGCCGCGAAGTAGACGCTGGTCTTGCCTGAGCCCGTTACGCCATACAGCAGGATCGGCCGGAAGCCGCCCTGCGCCATCGCCGCCGCAATCGTGGACAGCGCCTCCATCTGCGTCTCGTTCAGCGCGTGCTCATGCGCGTGCTTCTTGCCCAACGCATGCACGCCGCCCAGCGCGAACTCCTCCGGCGCCTCTTCGATCGTCACCAGCCCGCGCTTCACCAGCGTCGCCAACGTGGAAGTGGGAACACTCAGCGCACGCAGATCTCTTACGCGCATCCGACCACCCGCCGCGGCCATTTCGGCCAGGATCGCCGTCTGGTTCGGGTTCAGTTTGGGAATCCGCGCGTCGGGAACAAGTATTGCAACCCGCTCCATCCTGCGCGCATCACGCTCTTCGGCCACAGCCTCGCGCACTAGCCAGCGCTTCTTCACCATGCCGTCCAGCAGCACCTTGTTGGCCTGTGTTGCCGACCGCAGCGCCGAGATCTTTGCGGGGCTGCCGTCCTCCAGATAATTCAGCACCGCATACTCGCGGTCCTGCTCATCGGGCGCCAGCTTCGATCGCCGCGATGAGCCTCTCTGCGCTGCATCGTGTAGCACCCTCCGCCCGGCCTCCGCAATGCGATACACAAACTGCCGCCGCACCTCCGCCGCCAGCGGCAGCATTCCGCGCAGCACCTCGCCCAGCGGCGCCACGTAATACTGTGCGATCCACTCCGCGAGCCGCATCAACTCATCGGAGATCAGACTCCCCGAGTCCAGCACCTGCTGGACTGGTTTGATCGCGACCTCTTCGGACGGTCGCTCATCGTGCAGCCGCACCACCACGCCCATCAGCCGCTGTCCGCTGAAGGGAACCAGCACGCGCGCGCCCACGCTCGGCACCGTGCCATTCACCGCATAGGTGAACACGCGGTCCAGCGGCACGGGCAGGGCAACGTCGCAATAGTGAGGCATCGTCTACCAGACTACCGCCCGGCCCTGTGCGGATGCTGCTCAATGCGCCATAGCGCCCACTCACTGCAATGGTTCGCCGTTCGCACAAACCGCGCAGTCTGCGTGCCCCGCGATGATATTCTGAAGCAGGCTCTTCGGCCCCTGCGAACAAAAAATCACAAACTGAATGAGGTGCTTGGATGGCGACGGCGACGATCGATAAGGCGGTACTGGGCAGCGCGGCGGACTACAAGGTCGCAGACATCGGCCTGGCTGACTTTGGCCGCAAGGAGATCGATATTGCCGAGCAGGAGATGCCCGGTCTGATGGCCATCCGCAACAAATATGCGGCGGGCAAGCCGCTGGCCGGCGTACGCGTCACCGGATCGCTGCACATGACCATCCAGACCGCCGTGCTGATTGAGACCATGGTCGCGCTCGGCGCCGACGTGCGCTGGGCCAGCTGCAACATCTTCTCCACGCAGGACCATGCCGCCGCCGCCATCGCTGCCGCTGGCGTCCCCGTCTTCGCATGGAAGGGCGAATCGCTCGAAGAATACTGGTGGTGCACCGACCAGGCGCTCAGCTTCCCCGGCGGCAAAGGTCCGCAGCTGGTCATTGACGACGGCGGCGACGTCACGCTGCTTATCCACAAGGGTGTCGAGTTGGAAAAAAGCGCCGCGGCTGGAGAAAAAGCCAAGTGGGTCGACTCACCCTCCGGCTCGCACGAAGAGTCCGTCATCAAGGACCTGCTGAAGAAGGTCCACGCGGAGAGCCCCACGCGCTGGCAGTCGGTCGCCAAGGACTGGCGCGGCGTCTCCGAGGAGACCACCACCGGCGTGCATCGCCTCTACCAGATGCTGGAGCAGGGCAAGCTTCTCGTCCCCGCCATCAACGTCAACGACTCTGTCACCAAGTCCAAATTCGACAACCTCTACGGCTGCCGCGAGTCGCTGGTCGACGGCATCAAGCGCGCCACCGACGTCATGCTCGCCGGCAAGGTCGCAGTCATCTGCGGCTACGGCGACGTGGGCAAGGGCTCGGCCGCCTCGCTGCGCGGCCTCGGCGCGCGCGTCGTTGTTACCGAGGTCGATCCCATCAACGCACTGCAGGCGGCGATGGAAGGCTACGAGGTCACCACCATCGAGGAGACCCTCGGTCGCGGCGACGTCTACGTCACCTGCACTGGCAACGTGGACATCATCACCGTGGAGCACATGAAGCTGATGAAGGACCAGGCCATCGTCTGCAACATCGGCCACTTCGACAACGAGATCCAGATGGAGAAGCTCAGCGCGGAGAAGGGCGTCACACGGCTCAACATCAAGCCGCAGGTCGACAAGTACACCTTCCCCTCCGGCAACAGCATCTTCGTCCTCGCCGAAGGCCGCCTGGTCAACCTGGGCTGCGCCACTGGCCATCCCAGCTTCGTCATGTCCAACAGCTTCGCCAATCAGACGCTCGCGCAACTCGATCTGTGGAAGAACAAGGACACCTACAAGGTCGGCATCTACATCCTTCCCAAGAAGCTCGATGAGGAAGTCGCGCGCCTGCATCTGGAGAAGATCGGCGTCAAGCTCACCACCCTCTCCAAACGCCAGGCCGATTACCTCGGCGTTCCCGTCGAAGGCCCCTACAAGTCCGAGCACTACCGCTACTAAGCGCGATAGTTGGAGGGTGAAAATGCGTGTGCGATTGCCCGTATGCGTGCTATTGGTGCTAACTTTCTGTTCCCTAACGGCACTGGTCGCGTCGTCATCCGCACAATCCGTACCCGCAGCAAGTTCTCCTGAGACCGATCTGGCCGATTTCCGCCTCGATGAAGTCCAGACGAAGCTGGCACAGATGCCGGCAGGCCCGGAGCGAAACTACATCGCGGGACTGCTGGCCAATCATCTGGGGCAGGATCGGCGTTCCATTGATTTGCTCAAACGGGCGCTGCCGCCATTGCTCGCGGCGCGAGATGCCCGGGCATCCATGGCGCTTAAGATCTTGGCCGACGACTACACCAAGACCCTCGCGTATGCGGCTGCGGCAAAGGCATACGACGATCTGTCTGCTTTTTTCCCAGAAGACGCCGTAGGCGGCATCAGGGACGATGCAGGAGTGCTGCATCTGTTGTCCAAAGTACAGCCGATGACTGTTGACTGGCACGGATCGACGCACTTGAAGGTCACGCGGAATGCGATCGGCTCCAAGGCGACAAAGTTGATGGTGAACGGCATACAGGAAGAGTGGCTTCTCGATACTGGCGCAAACTACTCAGTTGTTTCAAAGAGCTATGCTCGTAGGCTTGGCCTGACCCTCTTACCCGGGGTTGCGCAAACCGGGTCCGGTCTTACAGGATTGGAGAGCCCGTTGCAGGCGGGTATCCTCCCTTCGATTCAGGTTGGCGGGGCCACCGTCCACAACGTCGTGGTTTTAGTCCTCGATGACAAGAACTTGAAGATCGGTTTCGGAGATCAATCCTTCCAGATAAACGCCATACTAGGGTACCCGGTTTTTCGGGCCATGCAAGTCATCACGTTCACGCGTGCGGGTGAATTCGAAGCAGAGGAATCCGCTCGCCGAGAAGAACGCGGAATCCCGATGTACATGAGGCGCCTGACTCCCGTCGTGGCTTTCACAATAAACAGCGTGGCATTGCCGTTCACGCTGGATACCGGCGCTTCGGCTACCGAGCTTTCCGTACGTTACTACGACAGGTTCAAAGATAGCGATCTGTCTTGGAAGCAAGAGGAAGAGGATAGTGCAGGCACGGGCGGCAATGTGAGACGGAGGATTTACGTCCAGCCGCTGGTCGATTTGCAAGCTGGAGATATGGCTGTGATCCTGAAGGATGTATCGATCGCACCCACCAGGACCAACTCCGGGCTAGATGAGCTATATGGAAACGTAGGGCAGGATTTGTTCGACGAGTTTGAGAGTTTCACCCTGGACTTCGCCAATATGAGATTTAAGCTTGGTCCGCCGATCTCTCCACCCGCACCCTAGTAGCCAATGTCTATCGCAGAGAGACAACCGTGACCATCTGCGTCGGAGCCAGCAGCGAGACGAACTAAGAGAATCTCTACGATCGCAATTCCTTGCTCTATACTTGTCTCCGCGCAAACCTTACTGCAAATCTGCGCCAAGGAGACCGTTTTGAGGCTGGCCGCCTGTCTGCTGCTTCTCTCCGGATTTTTCATATCGCTCGCTGCGCTCGTTCTGCTGCCCGCGCTGGGCATACGCTTCGCCTTCGTCGGCGCCGGCCTCGGCGTGGAGGCGCTCGGCGCGTGGCTGCTCACCCTCGCGCATCGTCCCGCCGCCGCAAAGGAGCCCGAGCGATGAATACACCGATCGTCGCCGCGCCCTATCCCGAATTCAGCCTCTTGCTCTGCCTCGGCTGCGTGATGCTGGTTCCGCTCGCCGCTGCTGGGCTTGCCCTCATCCACCAGGGGCTCGGCCGCTCGCGCTCGGCCGCGCACGCCATGCTCGCAACTCTCTGCGCGCTGGCCATCGCCGCTATCTTTACCGTTGCGTTTGGATTCTCCTGGGCCGTCGGCGGCGATGCCGCGCACTCCTTCACCGCCGGCGGTGCCCACTGGGACTGGCTGGGCAGCGCACCGTTCTTCGCGGGCGGCATCCACTTCTACAGCACGGACGTAGACGCCCTTGCGCCCACTCTCAAGCTCTGCCTGCTCCTCTTCGCCGCCGGCCTCGCCGCAATACCCGCGCTCTCGGCCGGCACGGACCGCTGGCGGCTGGGGCCTGCCTGCCTCGCTACCGCACTGCTGGCCGCATTTCTCTTTCCTCTCTTCGCGCATTGGGCGTGGGGCGGAGGATGGCTCACCCAGCTCGATGCCAACTTCCACATCCCTCGCTTCATCGACGCAGGCGGTGCCGCTGTCATTCAGGTAGTCGGCGGCCTCATGGCTGTTTCCGTCGCGTGGATCACCGGGCCGCGCCGCGGTAAGTTCGCCGACGACGGCATGCCCGCCGCCATCCCCGGACACAATATTGTTCTCGTCCTCTTCGGCTGCATGCTCGCGCTGGTCGGCTGGATCGGCCTCGACTCCGCCGCCTCCATCCTCTTCTACTCCGCCGGCCCGCAGCAGGTCGCCGGCACCATCATCAACGCCATGCTCGCCGCCTCTGCCGGATGCCTGGCCGCGGTCGCGCTTACTCGCGCGCGCTATCGCAAGCCCGATGCCTCGCTCAGCGCCAATGGATGGATCGCCGGACTGGTCGCCGGTAGTGCTGCCTGTGCCATGGTCTCGCCGGTCGCGGCCATCGATACCGGCGCCATCGCCGGTGTGCTGGTCACCTACATGATCGAGCTCGCCGAGCTGCGCCTGCAGGTCGACGATCCCGGCGGTGCGGTCTCCGTCCACGCCGGCGCGGGGTTGTGGGGTTTGATTGCGGTAGGTCTCTTCGGCCACTTCGCCGAGGGCACGCGACCAGCGCATCTGCTCACGCAGATGGTCGGCGTTGCCGCGCTGCTCGGCTTCATGCTGCCTCTGCTCTACGGCGCGAACCTGCTGCTGAACCGCATCATGCCCTATCGCGTGGACAACGATGGCGACTGGCAAGGGATGGACATCCGCGAGCTGGGCGCTGGCGCCTATCCGGAGTTCGTTGTCCACGCCGACGAGTTCGTCCCGCGTTGAACTATAGGTACTGGTCAAGCCTGAACATGCTTCGATTGTCTTAGCCATGCCCAAACCGTTCCAATTACAGAACACGGGATGGCTATCGGGAGGGCTATAGGAAAGAATGGTCTGACTGTGGCCCCATCGGCCATTGTGAAATACATAAAGTAACCGGCATAGACAAGAACGAGGACAGCCATAAGAATCCCCGAACCGACGAGGCAAGACCCAATTAGGCGGCGCACCATGCAAGGGATGCTCTCATGTCTGTAGCAGCCCCGCAAGCCCTTCCAACGACCAAACATGCCCAGTCTGGCCCCGCTTCCATTGCAGGCATGACCTGTGGGCTTCAAACTTGATTGGCACGGAAATCTATCGCGTTCGAAATGGCCGTCCGCGATGATTCACAGCAATCGGTATGGCCGTCCGCGATACAGCCCCATGCGCTCCACTGACTTCACTCGCACCAGTTGCACGCTTACATTGTCGTGCCCGCCTGCCTGGTTCGCCGCTGCCACTAGCGCTGCCGCCGCCTCGTTCAGGTCTGGCGTCGACGTCAGTAGCCACTGGATCGCTGCGTCCGGCACGTAGCCGTGCAGCCCGTCGGAGCAGAGCAGCAGCACATCGCCGGGCATGATGTTGACCGTGATCGTGTCTGCGGCTACAAACATCTCACTCCCCAGGCTCCGCGTCAGCAGGTGCCGGTTATCCGCCGTCGCCGCGTCCTCTTTCGAGATCATGCCCATGCGCATCTGTTCGCTCACAATCGTGTGGTCATGCGTCAGCGAGGCCAGGTTGCCGTTGCGCAGGAGATAGCAGCGCGAATCGCCCACGTGCGACACCACCGCGGAATCGAACCGCAGCGCGCACAGCACCACTGTGCTCGCCATGCTGCCGTTGTTCCTGGCCGGCCTTCGCCCCTCTGCCGCCGCCTGGTCGAAGACGGCCTGGTTCGCATCCTGCACCAGCCGCGGCAGCAGCGAGACGTGCATCACGCCCTTGGGGATCTTGCGGAATCCCGCCAGCACGGTCTCAATCGTCAGCCGCGACGCCACCTCGCCACGCTCCTGGCCCCCCACGCCGTCGGCCAGCGCAAACAGCCAGCCCTGCGACTGCACCTGCGCCGCCGAGGACGGAGCAAAGTGGCCGTAAAAATCTTCGTTATGGCCGCCACGCCTCAGACCGGCATCGGAGAGCTCTGCAAATTCCAGTTCAAGCATGGGAATAGCTTAATCTACACGGCGTGATCGGCCTTATCAAAAACTGCTTCAGGGCAACCTGCACACCTGCACTGCATTGTTTCGATATGGGCAGTCGAAGCTCGTTGCCGCCTCCGCGCCCAACACCACCCACGTCACTCCCAGTGGCCGCAGCCTCGCGACTCGCTCTGCGTCCGTCGCAACCGCCGCGCTCAATCCCTGCTGCGCGGCCTGTCCCGCCGTCCATGCAGCGGTCAGCTCCGGCGCGATCGACGCCTCGCCTCCGTCCTTCGAGTAGTCGGGCAGCGCGCTGCGTTCGGTGATAGCCCGAAAGCTCTGAGCATCTTCTCCAGCCGCGTGGATATAGTCCGCGTCCAGCGCAAACAGCGCGCCCTTTGGCGTGTTGTGGCGTACCCACAGAAACGCCTGCGTCCACGCATTGCGGGGCGCAACTCCCGGCAACTCCAGATGGTTCGAATCCGGAAACGCCACTCGTGCAGCACCGAACATCACGCCGCCCAGCACCATCACCGCCGCGCCCCATCGCCATACGCTCCGCCGCAGCACGCGCTCGCCCAGCTTTGCGCCTAGTAATAGCACCATTACCATGTAGACAATCTGGAAGGCCCGCAGCGGCTGCAACCGCGCCACAAGATGCGCCGCCGCGCCCCCGCGTGCAAACAGTGCCGCGGCCACACATGCGGTCGCACCAGCAATCACTGCCATCCGCGCCAGCGCTCGCCGCGCACCGGACACCATTTCGTCCCGATCACGCGCCGTAGTCCATTGTTCCTTCCACGCGACCGCGCTCAAAATCACTAGTGGCGCAGCCAGCCCCACCCCCTCATACCATCGCCACTCTGCCAGGAACCAGTAGCTCCGCGTCAGTGCCACGCGGACGTAGTCCGCGCTCTCTGGCCGGGTCAACGCCTGCGCGCAGGCTGCTATCCCCAGCGCCGCAAGGGACAACGCCGTCGTTCCCCACACTCTCACGCTCTGCCTCGACGCGCGCAAGCATGCAAGCATCGCCACCGCGCCCAACGTGTACATCGCCATCAGCGGATGCATCGCGCCTCCCAGCGCCACACTGCCCACACACAACAGAAATCCGCGCCTGCGCTCAGTATGATCCGCACCGCGCTCCGTCATCGCCAGCACACCCACCAGCGCCAGCAGTGAGCAGGGCGTGGAGAAGCTGCGCGCCGTCAGATACGGATCCATGATGGACAGCGCCGTCCCCGCCACCGGCAGTCCCAGCCAGCACGCCAGCAGAGTCACCGCGCCCGCCCTCGCCTGGCGCGTCGCAAAACATCGCTCCGCCAGCGTCCACGCCGCAAAGAGCGTCACCCACACGCTCGCCAGATGCAGCGCGAACAAAGCTGCCGGCAGTCCGATATGAGTCGCGCGCACCAGCCCCGCGATCGCCGGCGCGAACAGCGACATCCGCATCGGCTCCAGCACAAAGGCCGTCTGCCGTGGATAAAGCGCAGGGTCCAGCAGGCGCTTCACTCCGGCCAGATACAGGCCACCGTCCTCTGCGTAAGGATGATAGCCGCTGATCGCGACCGCCAGCAGCGTCAGCGCGCTTACCAGCGCTGCCGCGAAGCTGCGCTCGCCAATCCACTGCGCGCCCCACGCACTTCCACTCTCGTGCCGCGCCTCAACTGGTGCTACCAGAACTCCCAAACCCACCCACTCCATCTGCGGCGGCCCGCGTGCCCGGCCCTCTGCCCCAAGTACCTAAAAGTACAACCGCCAACTGGACACTCTGCATCTCCATGTTAGCCCGCGCGGGGCGTATAGTATTGCATTGGTTTTCTACGTTGCAGAGATTTGCCAAGAGGGCGCCCTGCTTTATGAATCGCAAACAAATCGTTGAGAAGAAGCAAAAATATGTCTATCCCGCCGTCGCCAATTATTTTGAAGATCCGCTGCCCATGGAGCGCGGCTTCATGCAGCACCTGTGGGACGTCGACGGCAAGCAGTATCTGGATTTCTTCGGCGGCATCGTCACCGTCGGCGTAGGCCACGCCAACCCGCGCATTACCGGGCCGCAGAAGGCGCAGCTCGACAAGCTAAGCCACACCTCCACCGTCTACCCCAATGAGACGATGGCCGCACTCGCCGAGAAGATCGCGCAGATCACGCCTGGCCGCCTGGAAAAATCCTTCTTCACCTCGTCAGGCTCCGAGGCCAACGAGACCGCCATCGACACCGCGCGCATGCACACCGGCAATCTTGAGATCGTCGCGCTGCGCCACTCCTACTCCGGCCGCTCCTCGCTCACACGCTCGCTCACCGGCATCGCCGCATGGCGCAAGGCCTCGTATCAAGTGGGCATCGTCCATGCGATGAACCCCTACTGCTATCGCTGCCCGTTGGGCAAGACCTACCCCTCCTGCGAGGTCGCCTGCGCGCACGACATCGAGGCCGTCATCGAGTCCTCCACCTCCGGCGCCATCGCCGGCATGATCGCCGAACCCATCCAGGGTGTCGGCGGCTTCATCACGCCGCCCAAGGAGTACTTCAAGATCGCCTTCTCCATCGTGAAAAAATACGGCGGCGACTTCATCGCCGACGAGGTGCAGACTGGCTGGGGACGCACCGGCAAGGGATGGTTCGGCATCGAGCACTGGGAGGTCGAGCCCGACATCCTCACCGCAGCCAAGTCGCTCGGCAACGGCTTCCCCATCGGCATTACCGTCGCGCGGCCGGAGATCGCCAATGCCTACCAGGGACCTACCATCGCCACCTTCGGCGGCAACCCTGTCGCCTGCGTCACCGCCTCCGCCGTCATCGACCTCATCGAGGAGGACGACCTTATCCGCAACTGCGACGTGGTCGGTAGCTATCTGCGCGATGGCCTGCTCGACCTGCAGCGCAAGTACCCCGTCATCGGCGACGTGCGCGGCATGGGCATGATGCAGGCCATGGAGCTGGTCACCGATCCGAAGACCAAGGAGCCCGCACCCACCCTGGCGAACGAGATGCTGGAAGCCGCGCGCGAGCAGGGCCTGCTCATCGGCAAGGGCGGCATGTATAACAACGTCCTGCGCATGTCTCCGCCCATGAACATCGCGAAGTCAGATGTCGACGAGGCCCTCCGCATGCTCGACCGCTCCTTCGCCGCCGTTACCCTGAAGGCAATGGCCACCGTCTAGCTCGGATGGGCCACGTTCGACGTGCGGTTAGACTAGCAAGATGGATTTTGCCGAAGTGATTTGTGAGTTGAAGGCCTTCTACATAGATCAACTGGGCTATCTAAATCCCACCGTACCGGGGTTGACAGAGGCTGACGTCCAACGCTGGAGTGCTTGGATCGGTTCCCGGGCCGCGCTATATGACCAGATTGCACTGTATCTCGCGCGTGGTTTTCAGTCTTCGGAATTAACCTTTGCCTTTTGCGATGCGATCATCAACCACTTACATTGGGTGATTATCCGAGCAGACGATCGTAGGCCGGAGCTCTTTTGGGCGATATTCCTCGCCTTCGAAGAGGGAGAATCCAACCATCGGGGCGAAAACCCTATAGAGGTTTACGTCAGGCCCGCAATCGCCCGCATCCTCGAAAGCGGTACTGCAAACGTAGCCACTCCTTCTTAATTCCTAACCGCACGAGCATGTCCCGCGAATCGGCGCGTCGCCCCATTCCGCTAAAATCAAACCCAGTGACCCCGCCCGAACCGCATCACTCCATCCTCACGGACGAAACTCCGCCCGACCCCAAGGCCCATGGCCTATTCGCCGCCATGCGCCGCCGGTTGCCCCAGGGTGAGGTCATCCGCTTCCTCATGGTCGGCGGCTTCAACACCGTCTTTTCCCTCGCCCTCTACTCGGCATGCGTCATCGTCTTCGGCCATCTGTTTCCCCACCGCGGCAAGCCCCTCATCGCCGACGTCTCCCAGATCGTCTCCCAGCCCGTCTGCATCACCGTCGCCTTCCTCTGCTACAAACACTTCGTCTTCCGCACCAAGGGCAACTACCTGCGCGAGTGGCTGCGCTGCTTCGCCGTTTACTCCATCAGCTTCCCCGCCAGCCTCGTCATCCTGCCCACCGCCACTAAGTTTTTCCTCGTATTCAAAACGCTGCCGCCCAATGTACCGCCCATCCTGGCCGGCGTGGTCAACTCCGTCGTCATCGCCTGCTACAGCTACTTCGCCCACAAAAAGTTCTCCTTCAAGCGGTAGGGCTCCTGCGCCGGCCAAACCCTCCGGGGTAGACTCAAGAAACGTATGGTCAGAACCATCCAGCTTGCGCTGCAGGCCCGCATCCGCGAGTTGCTGCAGTCGAAATATCAGATCGAACAGCCGCCGCAGCTAGCTATAGAGCAGCCGCCTAAGATTGAGCTCGGCGAGCTTGCCCTGCCTCTCGCCTTTGAGCTGGCCAAGAAGCTGCGCAAGGCGCCGCGCGCCATCGCCGCCGAACTGGCCGCTGACCTGAACGCAGATCTCAGCGCGGTCCCGGGCATCGCCTCCGTCGAAGTCGCCGGCGCCGGCTACCTCAACATCCGCCTCGACCGCGTCGCCGTCGCCAGACGCATCGCCGCCGACGATCACGCCGATATCGGTGGTCCGGGTTTCCGCCTGGTCGAGCACACCAGCATCAATCCCAACAAGGCCGCGCACATCGGCCATCTGCGCAACGCCATCCTCGGCGACACCTTCCAGCGCCTCCTGCGCCCGGACAGTTACAAATCCGGCTGGCAGGTCGGCGTGCAGAACTACATCGACAACACCGGCGTGCAGGTCGCCGATGTCGTCGTCGGCCTGATGCATCTGCCACAAGACACTTTCGAGACCGTCACCGAAGCGGAATTGAAAACACCGAACGGCGTGAGAAAGATGATCGCCGAACTGGAGGAGCGATTTAGAAAGAACCCGTCGAACCGAGATAATCTCATCGACTACTACTGCTGGAATTTGTACGCGAGAGTGTCGGTCTGGTATCAAGGCCTCGACCCGTTCGAGGCCGACCCTAAGGCGATTGCGGGGCGCAAGCAGATTCGCCTCGACACCCTGCACGCGCTTGAACATGGCAACAACGAGACCGCCGAAATCGCGGACCTCATCTCCACCGCCGTCCTGCGCCGCCATCTGGATACCATGCAGCGCCTCAGCATCGAGTACGACTTCCTGCCCCGCGAGAGCGAGATCCTCTCGCTGCACTTCTGGGACGCCGCCCGCGCGCTGATGATCGAGCGCGGCGTTCTCTACCTCGAGACCGAGGGCAAGAACAAGGGCTGCTGGGTCATGCGCCGTGCTGGCTCCAACCCAGAACCGAGTGGGGAGCAAGGCCCCGACAGCGCCGGCCCCGACGAAGACGCAAAAGTGATCGTTCGTTCCAACGGCACCGTCACCTACGTCGGCAAGGACATCGCCTACCACCTCTGGAAGTTCGGACTGCTTCCCGGCAAGGACTTCGGCTACGCGAACTTCTACGACTATCCATCGCACATCTGCTGGATCTCCACCGTCGCAGCCAGCGATCCAGCTGCCCCGCGCTTCGGCCATGCTGACGCCATCTACAACGTCATCGATTCGCGCCAGAACGACCCGCAAAACAACGTCATCGCCGCGCTGCGCGGCATGGGCTTCACCGCTGCCGCCGACCACTACACGCATTTTTCGTATGAGATGGTCGCGATGACCCCGCGCTGCGCCGAGGAGCTCGGCTACACCCTCTCCGATGAGGACAAAGCGCGTCCCTTCATCGAGGTCAGCGGCCGCAAGGGCTACGGCGTTAAGGCCGACGACCTGCTCGATAAATTGACTTCAGCAGCCCAGGCCGAGGTCGACACGCGTCATCCGGAGATCTCTTCAGCAGAGCGTGCTTCTATCGCCGTGCAAATCGCCGTCGGCGCGCTGCGCTACTTCATGTTGCGCTACACGCGTAACACTGTTATCGCTTTCGACTTTAAGGATGCCCTCAGCTTTGAGGGCGAGACCGGCCCGTACGTGCAGTACGCCATCGTTCGCGCCGCGAACATCTTCCGCAAGGCTGGCGTCACCGAAGAGGCTGCGCTCGCCGCCGTCGCCGATCTCGACCTCTCAGAGCTGAATGGCGAAGAGGGCAACTCTCTCTGGGAGACCTGGCTGCTGGCCTCGCGTCTCACCGCGCTGATCGAGCAGGCCATCGCGACCGCCGAGCCGGCGTACCTCGCGCGCTACGCCTTCCAACTCGCGCAGCAGTTCAACAACTTCTACCATCGCCATCACATCCTCACCGAGCAGGACACAACCCGCCGCGCACTGCTGCTGGCCACCGCTGCCGTCGCGCGGCGCGAGATGGTCCGTGCGCTTGCCTACCTCGGCATCGAGTCGCCGCCAGTGATGTAGTGCGCGTCGCGAATTACGCCGAGTAGCTGCGCACCCACTCGATGATTGAGCGCACCGCGACACCACTCGGCCCGTATGCGATCCACGGCTTCTTCTCCTCGTTCCACGCCGTACCCGCGATGTCCAGATGCACCCACGGAGTCTCGCCCGCGAACTCCTTCAGGAACATCGCGCCGGAGATCGCGCCGCCGTAGCGGTTCTTGCCCGTGTTCATGATATCGGCGATCTCGCTCTTAATGTGGTCGCGATAGTCATCGGTGCAGGGAAGTCGCCACGCCTTCTCGCCCGAGACGGCAAGTCCGCGCATGAATTGCTCACACGTCGCGTCGTCGTTGGAGAAGACGCCATAGTTCAGCGCGCCCAGCGCGATCGAGACCGCGCCGGTCAGCGTCGCCGCATCGATCAGGCGCGTACAGCCCAGCGTCTTCGCGTAGTGCAGTCCGTCGGCCAGTACCAGCCTGCCTTCAGCGTCGGTGTTGACCACCTCGATGGTCTTGCCCGACATCGCGGTGATCACATCGCCCGGCTTGTAGCTACGACCGTCGGGCATGTTCTCCGCTGAACAGATGATGGAGATCACCTTCACTGTCGGCTTCAGCCGCGCGATCGCATGCATGGCGCCGATCATCGCCGCCGCGCCTGCCATGTCATACTTCATCTTCTCCATGCCGTCGGCCGGCTTGATGGAGATGCCGCCTGTGTCAAACGTGATGCCTTTGCCCACGAGACCGAGCACAGGCGCGTCCGCCGCGGGCGCAGTCTCCGGCTGGTAGGTCATCACGATCAGCGCGGGTGGCTCGGCCGAACCTTTCGCGACCGCCCACAGCGCGCCCATCTTCAGCTCCTGGATCTTCTCCGACGAGTAGACGGCGCACTTCAGGCCGGCCTCATCGCACATCGCCGTGGTGCGCACGCCGAGCTCGGTTGGCGTCAGCACGTTGCCGGGCTCGTTCACCAGCGAGCGTGCGAAGTTCTGTGCCGCCGCGACGATGCGGCCTTCGTCGAAGCCGAGCTGGGTCTCGATCTGCGTCTTGCGTGCTGCCTCACTGGCAATCAGCGTGATGGAATCGACTGCACGGTCCTTGCGATCGCTGCGATACGTGTCCCAGTCGAGATCAGCAAGCTCCGCGCCCTCGACGATCGCGCGCGTAGTCAACGCTGGAAGCAATTCAACAGATGGCGCCTGCGGAGCAGGATTGGTCTCGGGCAAGGCGACCGCGAGGCTGCGCACCGCACGCGCCAACGCCGCGCGCACGGCCGTTCCCGCGCCCTTGCGCAGCGCGCCGGGCGACAGGTCCTTTGCTTTGCCCAGGCCGACCAGCAGTAGCCGCTCGGCCTTCAAGCCGGCAGGCGTATGGAGCAGTGCGACCTCGCCCAGCGCAGCCTTGAATTCGCCCGATGCGAGCAGAGTGCGTGCGGCGGTTTGAATCTCGGTCGACGCTGTCAGCAGCGTGGGCTGCGGCTCTGCGTTCTTATCTGTCTGCCGATCCACCGCGAAGATCGCGAGCACGGGTGTAGCGAGGGATTCCGCTTTGCCGAAGAGGAGTTTCGTATCCATATATCCCTATCGTACCGTGCGTCTGGTGCACGGGCTCGCCCACGCCGGGTGCTTCAGCAATCGCCGGCAAGCACCTCGGCTAGGTGGACCGCTCTGCGCGACGTGTTCTGCGCGATCTGCTCACGGCAACTGAAGCCGCCGGAGACAATCAGATCTTCGTGGGCGGCAGCGCGCACAGCGGGCAGGAGCACGCGCTCCGCCAGCGCCTGCGAGACCTCGAACTTGTCGCGCTCGAAGCCGAAGGGGCCGGCCATGCCGCAGCAGCCGGAGTCGAGCAGCTCGACCTCCGCACCGATCGCGCGCAGCAGCGACAGATCATCGTTTATCGACATGACGGACTTCTGATGGCAATGGCCGTGGACAACGATGCGTCGGCCGGGCATCTGCGGCGGCTGCCAGAGAGTGGAACTGCTCGCCAGCACTTCGCTCAACATCATGGTCTGCCGGCTCAGGCGCTGAGCGCGTTCGTCATTGGGAAAGAAGCTGAGGAGTTCGTCGCGGAAGACGCTGGCGCAGCTCGGCTCCAGCATGACGACGTGAGTGCCGGCGTCGATCTGGGGTGCGAGCTCGTCAAGAATGCGCCGCAGATAGCTCCGCGCTGCATCTAGAAATCCAAAGTCATACAGCGGTCGGCCGCAGCAGATGTGCTTTCTCGGAATGCTGACCGCATGACCCGATGCAGTCAGCAGCTTTGCTGCCGACGTGAGCGCCTGCGGGTGGAAGTAGTTATTCCAGGTGTCGGGCCAGAGCAGAACTGCCGATTCATTTGGGGACGAACGTGCGTGGGCGCTATTGAACTGCTTGCGAAAACTCCGCGGCGCGAATCGCGGCAGCTTACGTTGCTGTGCGATGCCGAGACCAGCCTTGATGAGGTTATTGACGCCGGGCATCTGCAGCGGAAGATTGGCCAGCGCAGGAGCGACAGACGCCATACGGGCCCAGCGATCCATAAAGCCAAACGCATAATGATGCAGCGGGTGCATGCGACCTTCATAGTGGTGGGCGAGGAACTCCGCCTTCCACGTTGCCATATCGACGCTGGTCGGGCACTCTGTCTTACAGGCCTTGCAGGAGAGACATAGGTCGAGTGCCTCACGCACCTCCTGGTTGCGCCAACCATCGCGGATGACGTCGCCCTGCATCATCTCCCACAGCAGGCGCGCGCGACCGCGTGTGGAGTGCTTTTCCTCGCGCGTGACCATGTAGCTGGGGCACATGGTTTCGTGGTCGTGTTTGCGGCAGAGACCCACGCCGACGCAGCGCGTGGTTGCCTCGCTGAAAGAGCCGCCGTCGGCGGAGTAGTTAAACCACGTCTTTGACGCGACGGCCTTGTACTCCGCACCGAAGCGGAGGTTATCGACGGGATCGTAGACCGCGATGGGATCGATGAGCTTGCCGGGATTCATGCGATTCAGGGGATCCCAGAGCGCCTTGAACTCGGCGAAGGCACGCATCAGCTCCGGACCATACATCTTCGGCAGCAGCGTCGCACGCGACTGGCCGTCACCGTGCTCGCCGGAGAGCGAGCCGCCGTACTTGAGAACAATGTCCGCGGCCTCCTCGATGAAGCTACGGTACTTCGCGATGCCATCGGCGCTGCGCAGATCGAAGGTGATGCGCAGATGTACGCAGCCCTGGCCAAAGTGTCCGTACATCGGCGTGCGATAGCCATACTGGTCGAGAAGCGTGAACAACTCGCGCAGGTAAGCGCCAAGCCGCTCCGACGGAACCGCGGAGTCCTCCCAGCCCTCCCAGCCGCTGGGCTCGCCCGGAACGAAGACCGTGGCGCCGAGACCGGACTCGCGCACCTTCCAGACGCGCTTGGCCTCCTCCGCGGTGTAGAGCGCGTGCGTGGGCGCATGATCGAAGCGCACGGCTGCCTCGATGAGCGCGTGTGCCATAGCATCGGCCTCGTCCGGTGAATCTGCGCCGAACTCGCAGAGCAAATAGCCGCGGCCGCGCGGAAGCAGCTTGACGTCTTCGACCAGCAGGCCCTTGCGCATCATGCAATCGACGAGGTAGCCGTCGAAGCCTTCCAGGCCGATGGGTTTGTGCGCGAGGATCGCAGGGACGTGGTCCGCGGCGATGAAGGCGTCCTCAAAGCCGAGCGCGACCAGGCGGCGATGCTGCGGGCTGGGCTTCAGCTCGCAGAGCGCCTCAAGGATCGTGACGCAGGTGCCTTCGCTGCCCACCAGCGCGCGTGCCACGTGGAAGCCATTTTCCGGCAGCAGCTCGTCGAGGTTATAACCGGAGACACGGCGCGGGATGTTGGGGAAGCGCTGGCGGATGAGGTCGGCATAAGTGTCGCGCAGGCGGCGCAGGCCGGCGTAGATCTCGCCGCGCCTCCCTCCTGCGGCGATGATCGCCGCAAGCTCCTCTTCGCTGGTGCGTCCGACGGTCATGCGCGTCCCGTCGTAGAGAAGAATGTCGAGCGCCTCGATGTTGTCGACCGTCTTGCCGCCCATCAGGGCGTGCACGCCGCAGGAGTTGTTGCCGATCATGCCGCCTAACGTGCAGCGGCTGTGCGTAGCCGGGTCGGGCGCGAAGGTCAGCGCGTGCTTCTCGGCCTGATCACGCAGAGTATCGAGCACGATGCCCGGTTGCACGCGAGCACGCCGCGCGGGCGCGTCGAGATCGACAACGGCGTGCATATATTTTGAGAAATCCAGTACGACGGCGACGTTGACGGTCTGTCCAGCCGAACTGGTGCCGCCGCCGCGGGAGAGCACTGGCGCGCCAAACTCGCGGCATGCGGCCACCGCCGCGATCACATCCTCGGTGTTTCGGGGAATCACCAGCCCGATGGGGACCTGGCGGTAGTTGGAGGAGTCCATCGAATAGAGCGCGCGGGAGGCGTCATCGAAACGGACCTCGCCGCGAACCATGGCCTTCAGTTTTGCCTCGAGACGCTGCGCATCGGCGAAGCTCTCGTGTGGATGCTTTGTGCGCGGAAGTTCAGAGCTGGCGAGAATGGCAAAAGGGGATGCCGGGGCCATCAGACCGCGTCCTTGCAGAGTATGTGGAGATTATTCGACAAGACATACAGAGTATAGGAGTAAGGCGCGCCTTCGAGGGCTGGCGATGCCGGGGACTGCCGTCAGGGAATTGACGGATGGATTAAGATAACAACAGAGGTGGAATCGATGGCGGAGGCGGAGCGGATCACGGCGCGGCAGCGGGCCATCCTGACGGCCATCGTGGAAAGCTATATCGAGACCGGCGAGCCGGTGGGCTCGGGAACGATCGCCGGGACGATTGCCCGGGTGCAAGTGGGCGCCGGCATGAGTCCAGCGACGGTGCGCAACGAGATGGCGGAGCTGGCCAACGAGGGGCTGCTGGAGCAGCCGCACACCTCCGCCGGCCGAGTGCCCACGGCGCGGGCGTTCCGCATGTACGTCGACCAGCTGAGCGGCGCGAGCGCGGTCAATGCGGCGCTGGATGCGCACACACGAACCGGCGTGCAGCGGCGGCATCTCGACTCGCAGCGCCTGCAGTTGGAGTCTCATATTGAGTCGAGCTTTGCCGGAGTCTCCGGAACACAGGCCATGCTGGAGCGGACGAGCCATGTGCTGGCTACCGTCTCGAGCGGCGTAGGCGTAGCCGTGGCGCTGGTGGCGGGAGGCGACGCCTTGGAGCATGTGCACTTCTCGCGGTTGGGCAAGGGGCGCGTGCTGGCCGTGGTGGTCACCAGCTCCGGGCTGGTGCGCGACCGCATGCTGACTCTCGACACGGATGTAACGATGCGCGAGCTGGAGGCTGCGGCCAATTTTCTGAACGAGCACTTCCGCGGATGGAGCATCGAGCGCGTGCGCGCGGAGATTGCGCGCGTTGTGGAGCAGGAGCGCAGCGAGTATCAGCGGTTGCTGACCTCCGTGGAGCAGCTGTGGGCGGGCGCTGTGCCGGAGGGCGCGACCGGAGTGCGTGCGGTCTATGTGGAGGGTGTCGCCAACCTGCTGGGCACACATACGGTGGGCAGCGCGGAGGATGTGGCGCGGCTGCGTGAGCTGCTGGCTGCTCTCGAAGCCAAGCAGCGGCTGGCGTCGCTGCTGGATGCGTACATCGACGCCCGGCAGGAAAGCGTGCGGGTGATCTTCGACCTGGAGGAGCACGCGCCGGAGATGGCTGGGCTGGTGCTGATTGCAGCGCCGGCGCGCATGGCGGGCGATGGGCGTGGGACGGTAGGCGTGATCGGGCCCAAGCGCATCCACTACGAGAACACCATGAACGCGGTGAGCTACATAGCGCAGGTCTTTGAACGGATGCTGCATCCTACGGCGTAAGGCGCGATTGTACGGAATCGGCAACAATAGAGGTGAGGCTATTTGGATGAGGAGCAGGAACAAGATGCCGACAGAGATTTTGGCAGAGGGTGCGCAGGAGCAGGCGCCGCAGGAGACGGGCGGGCAGGAGACAGTTGACGCCGGTGCGGAGACGAGTTCGGAGCCGAAGCTGGAGCTGGAGCAGCTGCGCAACGAACGCGACCAGTTGCTGGACCGGCTGGCGCGGCTGCAGGCGGAGTTTGAGAATGCTCGCCGCCGCGAGGTGAAGGAGCGGGCGGATGTTCGCGACTATGCGGTGCAGCGCGCGATCGAGCCGTTCCTGGGGGTGATGGACAACTTCCAGCTGGCGCTGAAGTCGGATGGATCCGCCGAGCAACTACGCGCTGGAGTGGAGCTGATCCTGAAGCAGATGGAAGAGGCGTTGCGCGGGCTGAGCGTGCAGCCGGTGGAGACGGTGGGCGAGCAGTTCGATCCGAGAGTCCACGAAGCGCTGGGCAGCATCGAAACCACAGAGTTTCCCGACCATCAGGTGCTGGAGGAGATTCGGCGCGGATACCGGCTCCGCGAGAAGCTGCTGCGTCCGGCGCTGGTGAGGATCGCCAGCAACACGGCGCAGGTGAGCGAGTAGCCAATCGGCTGCAAGCGATTTAGAAGAGAGTGAGATCCCTAAGGAATGAGTGCGACGGCAGACGTGACCAAGATTGATTTCTACGAGGTATTGCAGGTCTCGCGGGATGCGAACGACCAGGAGCTGAAGACCAGCTACCGCCGGCTCGCGATGCAGTACCACCCGGACCGCAACCCCAACAACCCGGAGGCCGAGGAGCAGTTCAAGGCGTGCAGCGAGGCGTACCAGGTGCTGAGCGATCCGGAGAAGCGCGCTGCCTACGATCGCTACGGACACGCGGCCTTTCAGGGCGGAGCGCCGGGCGCGGGCAGTCCGTTTACCAGCGGCGGGTTCCAGGGCGATCTGGGTGACATCTTCGGCGACATCTTTGGCGAGATGTTCAACGTGGGCGGCAGCGGACGGCGGCCTTCGCGCGTGCAGCGTGGGCGCGACCTGCGCTACGACCTGACCATTGAGTTCGAGGAGGCGGTCTTCGGCGTCGAGCGGGAGATCAGCATTCGCCGCCAGGACACCTGCGAGGACTGCGGTGGCTCGGGCAGCGCCAACGGCAAGCCGCCAGCCACCTGCACGCAGTGCGGCGGGCGCGGACAGCAGCGCTTCCAGCAGGGCTTCTTCTCGGTGGCGAAGACCTGCTCACGCTGCGGCGGGACCGGAACAATGATCTCCGACCCTTGCGCGGGCTGCCGTGGCGAGGGACTGCAGGCGAAGAAGCACAGCATCCTCGTCAAGGTTCCGGCGGGCGTGGAACAGGACACGCGCATCCGTTATCAGGGCGAGGGCGAAGCGGGGCGCTTCGGCGGGCCGTCGGGCGACCTGTATGTCGTCCTCAGTGTGAAGGCGCACCGGTTCTTTGAGCGCGACGGCGACGACCTGCACTGTGTGATGCCGATCTCGTTCCCGCAGGCTGCGCTGGGCACGGAGCTGGAGATCGAGACGCTGGAAGGGCCGTCGACGCTGAAGATTCCAGAGGGCACGCAGAGTGGCAAGACCTTCAAGCTGCGCGGCAAAGGCGTGCCGCACCTGAACGAACACGGCAAGGGCGACCTGATCGTGGAGATCCGCGTGGCCACACCGTCAAAACTGAGCAAGGCGCAGAAGGAGCTGATGCGCCAGCTGAGCGAGACCATGCAGGTGGAGAACACGCCCACCAGCCGCGGGCTGTTCGAGAAGGTGAAGGACATCTTCTCGTAGGTCTTGCGCGGGCGGCAAATTCCAAAACTGAGACTCAGGCCACGGGTTAATCCGTGGCCTGTTGCATCTGCGCGGTTGCGATGGCGAGCGCGGCGATCGCAGCGGTCTCGGCGCGCAGGATGCGCGGGCCGAGAGTGACGTGGGTCCAGCGATGCTCGGTAAAGAGCGCCATTTCTTCTGCAGTCCAGCCGCCTTCGGGACCGATGGCGAGGGCGAGATCAGCATCTGCGTGTTGGCCGCGAAGCGCGGAGGCGAGGGTGACGGCCTGCTCGGCCTCGCTGAGGAGGATGCGCTGCGGCGCAGTCTCGGCTTTGAGTGCAGCGGCGAGCGATGTGGGCTCTGCGATCTCGGGGACGTCGGTGCGGCGGGATTGCTTGGCGGCTTCGAGCGCGATGCGGCGCCAGCGGGCTATTCTTTTTTCTGCGGCGAAGGCGAGGTGCTTCTCGGTGCGGCGAGCGAGAATGGGCGTGATACGCGCGATGCCCAGCTCAGTGGCCTTTTCGATGGCCCACTCGAAGTGGTCGAACTTAAAGACGGCGAGCAGCAGGTGGATAGGCAGTGCGGCATCGGCTTCGAGCTCTTCGAGCAGGGTGAAGCGGACCTCGGATTCGGATACTGCGCTGACCTCGGCGCGGTGCAGGAAGCCGTTGGCGACGACGTCAAAGACCTGGCCGGGCTCGGCGCGCAGCACGCGGGCGAGGTGAACGGCCTGCTCGCCGGTGAGCGCGGTGTGCGTAGGGTGGCCGGATTCGGGTGACCAGGTATCTGCGATCCAGCGGCGGCGCGTCATCTATGGGTACCCCCCTCCCCCATACTTAGCTCCAAAGTATCCGATCGAAAGCAGTTAGGGCAGAAATGGTCTGAGACCTGCCCTAAAGTATGCGATCTAAATCGGTTAGAGCCAAAGTATCTCTTCTAAACGGGTTAAGTCTGCGAAGTCCCGACAGCAAGTCCATCGGTAGCGAGGCTGGCTTAAAGCGAAAGCCGCGGTAGTGTCCTAATTTGAAATCCATATCATCCTCAATTGGCCTGCGAATTGCTGGCGAGTTCAATCACGTTATTGGCAATGATGAACAGTCGGGGGTACTTTCGCGCCCTCGCATTGATCTGGGAGGCGCGAGCCGCTTCCCCGTCCTTCCGGCGGTACAGGCCGCACTTGGCGATTTCCTCGCTGAGTTCGCTTGTAGTAGCCTTGCGCTCCGGCTGCTCCAGCAGCACTGTCCTCATGGCGTCATGTAGCGTGTTTTGGAACAAGTAGACCTCCGCTGCCGTTCGCACTGTATCTCGAATCCACTCTGAAAGGTTTTGCTTTTGGGCTTTCGAGGCAGCAGTAACCAACTTTAGATCGTCTGCGTCGAATCGCACTTGCACAGCCTTACCCTTAGCCTCTCCCTTGGGCAGTTTCGGGCGTCCGACTTTCTTAGGCTTGGGCTGGGTTGGCATTCCTGATCTCCTGCAAGATGGCGGCTTGTACGGCGGTCTGTGGCGATATGGCCGGGGGGATATGTAAGACGGTCACATGTCGGACAGGATGCTCAGGATCGTCCGTATCGTGCGACCACGCATAAACCTTGTCTGTCTTGGGATGGCCCCTGAGTTTGAACACTTCGACCACTCCATCCCACACCGTCTCGCCTTTCCATGTCTCTTTTACTGGCACACTCTTGACGTGCGTGGCCGTGGCCCCATGCAGTTGCTTGATTACTTCCCGCAACTCTTCGATGTTCGTCACCCTACAGCCTCCAACAGTTCGCCCACGTTCCACTCGCTTTGCGCTACTCCCCCGGCGACGGCGGGCGTCGTCTTGACCGTCTTATGCCGTTTGACGAAGTTGTAATAGGCGAAGTGCAGCCCGATAGCCGCCTCGAAATTCTCGCGCTTCTTAGAGAACGCCAGCGTCAAGCGGGTCAGCCGCCGCATGTGAAGCCGCGTGGTCGCATTCAGCCGTTCGACGTAGCTGGTCGAAATGAGGTCTACGTTCGGCTGGCCCCACATGAGTTTCTTTTCGGATGCGATCACGCCGGAGGTGCTGTACCGCCGCTCACCAAAGGCTTCCACACCGTAGACCTTAATGATCTGGGCATAGTCCACATCCTGCCCAAACGACTTCGCTACGGCATCCGCATACGAGCGGAACGAGTCTGTGGAAAGCTGTACCCGGTTCCGCATCCGGCCCGCTACGTTCGCCATGAAAGTCTTTGTAGTTTCCCGGTCACGCCCGCCGATGGTATAGCACGGCACCATTTTTGTATCGGCATCAATCGCGCACCACGTCCAGACACTGCCCATTCCTTCCGCTTTGGCGTCCTTGGCGTTGCGCTCTTTCATGCCGACAAAACCCCAAATCTCATCCGCTTCCAGCCGAGTGCAGGGCAGATCGCGCATTTTCTCGTCCATGAGCTTCGCGCAGCCCTGTCCGACGCGGACGCCAAGCCGCATGATCGTGTCGCGGTGAATCCCTGTCATGCGCTCGATTGCGCGGATCGAATTACCCTCGGCCAGTGCGCCGATGACTGCGATCTGCTTGTCGGTATTGAGTACGTTCGCCATCTCAACCTCACTACAATAATTGTAGTGCAATAATTAAATTGTGTCAAGTGCCCAGGTCGATCTTCTTTACGGATTGCGTATGCAAGTACGAAAGCTCTTTATTGTTGTTGATGGTTGGAATGTAGGTGATCGAATATTCACGGAAGGTGAAATCCCTGCACCTGATCTCAATAGAGAAGTTTCTGGAATCTACCAGCGGACGCTTATCTCCGCCCACCACGAAAAATAATTTCCCTTCAGCCAAGCAGCCTCGCTCTAAAGGGGTTTCTTTGATCTTCGCGTTGATCAGATCATCGTTCGTTAGATCGGTCTGCGTTGTTCCAATGCGTATTGCATAAGTTCCTATTATCCATTTGATTTGCATGTCCTCGAAGGACTGCCCAGAATAGAAGCGGGCAGCCCACCCTAAGGCCACAGACTTTTCGCCCCGATTGAGTAAGACCACATCAATGAAAAATCTTGTGTGATCCTGCTCTGGACTGTATTCCCAGATTGCAGCGGTGCATCCAAGAACAAACTCTGGGTTTCTATTGGATAGCGTAAGCTCCGCTTTTTCTTTTAGGGCGCGTTCCTTGTCCCACGCTAGATAAGAACCGAAGCAGAAAAAGAAAACACCTAGGGAACAGAGGACAGTCGCTGCTACATTGTGATCCTCGATGTGTTCGTAGAGCGTGATTCCGAAGAGGACTATTGCTAACAAGACGCTACCTCCTCCCAAAGCACCTGCTGCCTGTAAGAACTCAACGAAACGCGGTTTACGCATTGCAGACACCCCGGCGGTAAGGTGCGCGGCCCTGCGCCCTCACGGATGTATGGTTTCACCTCCGCTCTGTCCGAGTCCAGACATTTTTGTGCTACATTTATAGAAACTTGAGCGGCGATCCAAACGGCGAGCACAAAGCAGCCGAGAGCGAGCACGGAGCACTCCCGGTCAGTGAGACTGCGCCCCCACCGCCTCCTGTAGAGCCCGTCCAGCCTCTTGTACCCCCTCCCCCGGCGCAACACGAAGTCCCCGCAGAGCCTCAGCAGCCCCCAAATCCCTCCGGCGGTCGCGGCCCAACCGATCCACTTCTCATACGGATTGTCGGAGACGACGATTCCAAAAAGACGGAACGGGATGTGGCCGTGTGGACTCGGAGAGGAGTCATCGTAGCCTTCATTGCTCTGGTAGTGGCCTGCGTTGGCGGCTGGCTCGTCTACCAACAATTCAAGGAAATGGCGACTCAAACCGATCTGCTCAACATAGCAGCGCGGCAGGCCCGATCCGATTCCAAAGACTCCAGTATCGCCACACAAAAGCAACTGCGAATTTTGCAAAACCAACTCTCGGAGCAGCGGCAAGCGTTGGAAGTGGATCAGCGACCTTGGATCAAGTTGGAAACGGAGGGACAGCGCACTGCGGGAATTGACCCGAATAACATCAAGAGCCACTTTTTCCCAACGGTTGCGGGACAACCCCTCAAAATGGAGATCAAAGCCACGAACGTCGGAAAAACGACTGCCGAGGACGTTCTTGGCGCGTTCATTATCGAAGTAGCTCCTAAAAGCGAAAATCGCCCCTTCTTCCCCGATAAAGGGATAATGCATTTCTACGAGGAAGGCCAGCCAATGCCAAAGGGTGCGGCCTCGCGACCTGCTACAGCTTGGCGACAAGGGACTCTCTACCCTCAAGAAGTTGCCGAGAGCTACTTTTCTAGGTTGCGACCGGGGAAAAATGGGAGGGCAGAAGACGATCCCATGACACAGCAAGAGAGGACGGCACTGGACAGTGGTGAATCCTATTTTCTGAACTTCGGAGAGGTATGGTACAGGGACGTTTTCGGCATCCGCCACTGGACTAAGTTTTGCGAGATGGGAAACGCCCAAATCAACGTCAAGGTTGCCGAGAGATGCCTGCGATTCAATGCCGTAGATGGAAAATAGGCACGCCGCAACTCCTGCGGCGGCCCAAAGCAAATTAGGACACCACCAAAGCCGCGATCCGACTGGAACTTTCCGAGGACTTCATGCAGTTATCCCACTACTTCCATTCTACCTATCGGCGATAACTAGAATGCCAAGTATTTTATGGGGCTAACTTATTGTAACGGAGATTCTTAGATGGAAAATGGGTGCGCCGGTGCTTGACAGGCTTTCTGCGCCTCTCAAGTGACAATGCTATCGTGTTGGCCATGCTCGTCCGAGTGTTCATGCGATTCCAGTCCGTCTTTTTCTGTGGGACTCTCATTTTCCTGGCACCCACCGCGCAGGCACAAGCACCGGTGCCGGTCAAACACGTTTTCGATGCAGTCTCCATCCGTCCCCACGATCCGAAGCTACCACCTGGTCCAATCGGCCCAGGTCCCGACGGCTATCGAGCGATCGATGAGCCATTGGCCGCAATTATCCTTGATGCCTATTTCCCGAGGGTATCTCAGGCACGCTGGCCCCTCAAGAACCTGCCCGCGTGGGGGTTGAGCGAGCATTACGACATCGTTGCGAAGGTCTCGCCTGCGGACTTCGCAGCATGGAAGGAGCAAACGGATAACTGGAATCCGGCTACACCCAATTGGATATTGATGGAAATGCTCCAGTCGATGCTTGCCGACCGTTGCAAATTGGTTGTGCATAGTGTTCCGTGGCAGGCGGACGGCTACGCTCTTGTCGTGGGCAAACATAGACCGAAGCTCAGGCCAGCCGCGCCGGATGAGAAGATACCGGCCACCGCCATAAGAATCCCCGAGGACGGTCGGATGGTTCCGTTCCGCGATCGCAATAATCCGGTCCTCACCTTCTATCAAACATCAATGGCATCGCTTGCCGCCGAACTCATGACGATGAGTCCAATGCCCGTCATAGATCGCACGGGGCTTCATGGCAAGTTCGACTTCATCCTGCCAAAGCGAGATGTCGGGGGCGGCCCGGTCGTCTGGGACTTTGAATCTCTTGGCCTCCAGCTCGAACCGATCAAGATTCCAACTGAAGATATCGTCATCGATCACATCGAAAGGCCATCGGCGAACTAGCACAAGAATGATCTTGCGGTCCCAAATCTTTCGGTTAGCTTAGGTATTTTCTGCCTTGAGATACTTTCTGGTTGGGTTGTCGCCGACTCGGAAGCAATCCCGAAATACCCGTGAAGTCCCATTTTCGGAAACTTCGGCCATATATATCCCAAATTGATCCACTACTGCTGCGGGGGACTCGCGGGTGCTAGGGATTGGGAATGGTGATCGTCATCGGGTCCTGATGATAGAAGGCGATGACGACGGAGGCGGACTTGCGCTGCTTCCAGACGGCGTCGGAGACAGGGAAGTCGAGCAGGACCATGCCCTCGGCGTGGCCGCCGGGCGGGACCTCGGACTCACGCAGCAGCGGTGTGCTGGCGAGCGGCTTGAGCGCGGGGAAGGCGGTGTAGACGGCGTCGAGATCGTTCTTCTCGGCGGCGGTGGTGGTGACGTCGGCGCCGTCCTGCGTGGTGAGGGTGCCGGTGATGTCGTTGATGAAGAGCGGGAGCTTGAGGTGGTCGTCGATGCGCACGGTGACGAGCGCGTAGAAGTCGTCCTGCGATGCATCCTGCGCGCCCACGATGCGGGAGCCGTTGGGCATGACGGTGTGCGTGGGCAGCACGGCGACATGGGTGACGGTGAGGTCGGCGATCTTGTGCGGCGTGAAGAAGTAGATATAGACGAAGGCGGCGGCCACCAGAGCGGCGACGATGAGCCCGGGGACGAGGAAGTTGCGGCGTTCAGGCTGGGCGAAGGTGAAGTCGGACATAGGAGTCGGAGACCAGCATAGCAGCGTGCGGGCACCGTGCGCCGCAGCCGGATCTGGAGTTGCGGGGATCAGTTCGGCATGAGGTCCTTGTGCACCGCATACTCCTCCAGCAGCACGGCGATCAGCGCTGCGGTGGGGACGGCGACCAGCGCGCCGACCACGCCCGCCAGTTCGGTACCGGCGATGAGCGCGATGAGGACGGTGAGGCCCATCAGGTCGACGCTGGAGCGCATGATGCGCGGGGTGAGGTAGGCGTTCTCGATGTTGACGTAGATGGCGTAGAAGAGGAAGACGCCGGCCATTTTGGTCCAGGAGTCGAGCGCGGCGACCGTGCCCACCAGCAGGATGGTAACGACCCCGCCGGCGATGGGAACGATGTTCATCAGGCCCATGAGGACGCCGAGCAGAAAGAAGTAGCGGACGTGCAGCAGGCCGAAGACGATGGTGCTCGAGACGCCGAGGATGAGCATCAGCAGGGCCTGGCCGATGAGCCATTTGCTCATGCGGATCTCGGCCTTCTCCAGCGTGACGGCGAGGCGCAGGCGCTTCTCGATGGGCAGCAGCGACATGATCCACGCATAGGCGCGGTCGCCTTCCAGCATGAAGTAGATGCAGAGCACGAAGGCTGTGAGCAGATCGAAGATGCGCGAGAGCCAAAGCGGGAATGAGGCGAAGAGATATCCCGCGGTGGCGGAGAGCGCGTTCTCCACCTTCTCGGCGACCTCGTCGACGCCCAGCTTGTCGGCGAGCGGAAGACGCTTGAGGCGGCTGACGATTCCGGGAATGCGGGCGGGCAGGTCATAGGCGAACTGGTGAAGGTCGCGGACGACGGGTGGAAGGCCGAGGGTGAAGAAGAGGGCGAGCGCGAGGAAGGCGCAGGCGAGCAGAAGCGTGATGGCGAGCCCGCGCGAGATGTGGCGGCTACCGCGCAGATGATAGAGCATGATGTTGTTGACCACGGGCGTGAGCACGACGGCGAACAGCGCGCTGACGTAGATCAGCAGAAGGACATCGCGCAGATGCCACGCCAGCGCCAGCGCGAGGGCCACGCCGAAGGCGAAGAGGATGTGGCCGCGCACGATGTTCGGGGTCGGGTCGTTCCAGACGGGGGGTGTGGGCTCCAGGGTGGTGTCTCCTGAGTGCTGAGAGTGTGATGCGCGCGGGACCGGGCTGCGAGTTGCGTTGCGGTGCGTCTTCATTTGCGATGAAGACGGCGCAGGGCATTCGCCCTCACTTTACACCTGCGATGGCCGATTGAGGCTGGAAAGAATGGCGGCGACGGTTTGCTCCGTGGTGAGGGCTGCGGTGTCGATGGTGTAGCGGGCGAGCCGGCGATAGATGGGTTGGCGGACGAGGAAGCGCGCCTCGGCGGCGACGGGGTCGGCCAGCAATGGGCGGGCGTGGCCGGGGAGCAGAGGGTCTTCGGAGTTGGAGTTGGAGTCCGAGCCCGCAGGGAGCGACTGCAGCACACAGCGATCGAAGAGTGTGGCGAAGGGTGCGTCGAGCAGGATGGTCGCGGTCGCAGGCGTCTGCTCCAGCAGAAGGCGGTTGGTGAGGACTTCGGGAGCGCCTCCGCCGAGCGCGAGGACGATGCGATCGCGGGCCAGCGCCGCGGCGAGCGCCTGCGACTCCATCCGGCGGAAGTGCGGCTCACCGTGCGCGGCGAAGATGGCAGGAACGGTGAGGCCGGCGCGCGACTCAATCAACGTGTCGAGGTCGAGGAACCCCCAGCCCAGCTGCTCGGCGAGCAGGCGGCCGACAGTGGTCTTGCCGGCGCCCATGAATCCGGTGAGCACGAGGCGGCGGAGACCTGCGGGTAGGGTTGGGGCGTGAGCGGCTGCGGAATCTGGCGCGGCTGTGCGTTTGGGCATGGTGTCGGAGATTGAGGCGTTCATTCTGGCTCCTTCAGAGGATATAACTGCGCGAGGGTATAACTGCCGCGGCAGCGGCGAAAGGCTGAATGCAAAGCAAAACCGCGACCTTAGCGGGGTCGCGGTTCAGTGGAGATTGCGGATGCTCGGTCTGGCGATCTTATCTATCGATCGGATTCCAGATTCCAAAAGACGCGCGCAAGTCCGGCTGAGCCGCTCCCTGCCACCAAAGGCAGGGATAGGTAAAGCGGCCGAACTGGAACGAGCGCACGTTCATCCTGAAGATGAGATTACGAAAGCAAGTGGGGAATTGCAAGGACTTATTGGGTCTGTTAGGGCTAGTCGCCGCCTTCGCGGAGCTTGCTCTGGATGTTATTCCAGACCTTGTCGCTGGGATCCTGGGTGGGCTCGAGCAGACCGCGCGCGGTCTCGGCGATGGTCTCGAGATCACGCACCAGGGCCAAGTAGTCGGGATACTTGGTGAAGAGCTTCTGGAGGCGCGGATCCTGGCTGACCTTGCCGTCGCCGGTGGCGAAGAGGTCGGGCAGATAACGCTCGAAGTCCTCGGGCTTGAGGTTGTCGAAGTCGATCTTGCCGGGACCGCTCATTGCGCGGCCTCCGGTACGGCATCCGGCTGGGGTGGCTGGGTCTGGCGGAGCAACTCGCGCAGCCTGAGGCGCGCCTTGTGCAGCTGGGACTTGCTGTTGCCGGTGGAGCAGTCAAGCATGGTGGCGATCTCATTGTGCTCGAAGCCTTCGACATCGTGCAGCACAAAGACCATGCGATAGCCGGGAGGAAGCAAGGCGACGGCGCGCTCCAGCGTGACGCGGTCGACCGAACCGGCGAGGATGGGATCGTGGCTGCCGAAGTCGCGCTTGGGCGCGTCTTCCTCGGAGGGGTTGATGGTCTCTTCGAGCGAGACCAGGTTGAGGCCCTTCTTGCGCAGATGCATCAGCACCAGATTGACGGTGAGCCGGTGCAGCCAGGTGGAGAAGGCGGATTCGCCGCGGAAGCTGCCCAGCTTACGGAAGAGATGGAGGAACGCCTCCTGGGTCATGTCCTCGGCTTCGGAGACGTTGCCGAGCATGCGCAGGCAGAGCGTGTAGACGCGGCGCTTGTGCAGTGTGTAGAGCTTGGAGAAGGCCTCGGGGTCGCCATTCTTAGCGGCCTCAATGGCTTCGGCCTCTCCGGCGATGGGAGGATTGCGCTTGAAGAGACCTAGGTTAGGTTTTGCGGGTGGTACCTGCGTCATCAGCTGGCCTTCGCAGTTCATTCAGTTGGGCTCCGGGTTGAAAGAGTCTCGCCGGACAAGCGCCTGGTTCCAGCCTATCGCATATGCGCCAGGAAGTCCTCGTCGCATGGAGTTTGAGCGGCTGCACTTAGAAAAGGTTGTGTCGCTGGGCGAAGAATAGGTCACGCCCCGATGAAACGCGCATAGAGAGAGCGCGCGACGGTGATGTCGGTGGTGCCCTGCACGATGGCGCGGCCATCGGCAAAGACGATGAGTGTGTATGGGCCGCGGCGGAAGCGGAGCAGCAGACCGTTGGAGCGCAGGTCTTCGATGTCCGCGTGGGTGGTGAGGCGTGCGCGCATCACAGTGAAGTCAACCGGGCGGTGGTGCTCATGGATCTGCACTGAGTCGCGGCCGCAGAGCGTGATGTGCGCGCGACCCTCTCCGGCGAGGTGAGTGAAGGAACGCTGGCCACAGACCTCGCAGTCCGCGCGCGGTGAGCCGGCGGCGATCTCGGAGCGGTCGAGCGTTGGACTGCCCGCAGGATTCCAGAGTTCAAACGAGAGAAGTGTGCGGCGCATAAGCTGCGGCTGGCCGGTGAGGAACTTGAGCGCTTCAGTGACCTGGATGGATGCGGCCAGATTGACGGCGGTAGAGAGGATGCCGGCGGTGTCGCAGGTGTCGACGTTGCCGGAGGGCGGTTTGGGGAAGATGCAGGCGAGGCAGGCAGTGGGCGCGTAGGACTGGTGCGAGGATTCCAGGCCGGCAGTCCGGGGCAGGATGTTCATGGTGGCCGCGTAGGCGCCGATGGCGGCGGCGTAGATCCACGGCGTTCCCTGCTGGACGGCGTAGTCGTTGATCAGATAGCGGGTCTCGAAGTTGTCGGCGGCATCGAGGATCAGCGCAGAGCCGGCGAGCAGTTCGGCGATATTGCCGGGGACGAGGTCTGCGATGCGCGCGTGGACGGTGACGCTTGAATTGAAGAGCGCGATGTGACGGCGCGCGGCCTCGGCCTTGGGCAGGCCCTCGCGCGCATCGGCCTCATCAAAGAGGACCTGGCGCTGCAGGTTGGAGGGCTCGACGAAGTCGCGGTCGATGAGGGTGAGCGTGCCGACACCGGCGCGGGCAAGCAGCGAGGCCGAGGCCGCTCCGGTAGCGCCACAGCCCACGATGGCGACGTGCGCCTGGGCGAGCCGCTGCTGGCCGGCGGCGCCGATGCCGGCGAAGAGCACCTGGCGCGAGTAGCGGTCGGCGTCGGCAATGGGCGAATTGCTTCGCGACGAGGGTGATGCGGAAGGCTCGGCGCATTCGTTTAAAGGCATCGTTCTTCGTAGTATAGGGAATTGGGGCAGGCAACTGCCGCTGCCGCGCGGCCGCGTATTTTCCGGCATCCAACATTGCATCGATGCTGAGTAATGAGGTGGGCACGGCGACACGCTGCCTCCGGCCGGAGACGAAGTCTAATTTCGAAGGAGTGCAGGGCCCTGCGATTCAGGCTTGGCAGCAGCAGAGGGGAGATCGGTTTGCGCGCTTCACGGGATGCGGAGGGTGAACGGGCAAACGTGGCTCCGCGCCTGCTGCGTGTGGGAGTAACCCCGGGCTGCGCGCACCGTCTCGCCGGAGTGTTGCTGCTTTACATGTCGTGGAGCGTTGGCGCGAGTGCACAGATCTCGCCCAGTCCGGCTCTTCCCGCAGCTCCATCCATCCAGACGCCGCAGACACCGTTAGCAGCGCCAGCTGCGACTGGAACTAGCCTCTCCGCCTGGAAGGGACTGCATGTGGAGAAGGTGGAGTATCAAGGCGTCACCTTCGATGCCAGGGACCCGCTGCTCGCGGAGCTTCCACAGCAGGCCGACCAGCCGCTGGATCCGGCGAAGGTGACGGCGAGCCTGCGCAGGCTGTTTTCCAGCGGGCGGTATCGCGACATCCGCGTGGACGGCGAACGCCAGGGCAACAGCGTGACCCTGATCTACATGGGTACGGCGCGCTATTTTGTGGGCAGGGTCACGATTGAGGGCGTCAAGGAAGAGCGGCTGGCCTCGCTGCTGGAGTATGCGACCAAGCTGGAGCCGGGCAAGGCGTTCAGCGATGCGGACATTGCGACCGGCACAGAGGGTGTACGCCAGGCGCTGGCGAACAACGGATACTTCCAGGCAATGATCAGTCCTAAAACCACGGTGGATGATGCAGCCAATCAGGTGAATGCGGCCTACACGGTGAACGTGGGGCCGCTGGCGCGTATCGGTAACCTGACCCTGGACGGCAAGGACCCGGGGTTCACGGCGGAGGAGTTTCGCAAGGAAGCGAAGCTGAAGCAGGGCAGAAAGGTGAGCCGCGAGACGGTGAGCAACGCTCTGACCCAGTTGCGCAAGCAGTATGAGAAGAAAGACCGGCTGGAGGCGACCGTGTCTCTGCGCCAGCAGACCTACAACCAGGCGCGCAAGCAGGTGGACTACAACTTCAACGCCAGCGAGGGGCCGCTGGTGAAGGTGTCTGTGGAGGGAGTGAACCTTTCGACCAGCCGCCTGAAGCTGCTGGTGCCGATCTACGAGGAGGGAACGGTCGACAACGATCTATTGAACGAGGGAACCTCCCACATCCGGGACTACCTCTTTCGCGAGGGCTACTTCGACGCCGCGGTGACGGTGAAGGTGGTAGGCGCGGATACGCCTTCGGAGAGCGTGGTGTTCAGCGTCGACAAGGGGGTGAAGCGCAAGGTGGGGTCGGTGACCATCGTGGGCAATCATTATTTCGAGACGGACCTGCTGAAGGAGCGGATGCAGGTGCAGCGGGCCGACCTGTATCTGCGCAATGGGCGCTACTCGCCTGCACTGATGAAGTCGGATGAGGATTCGATCCTGGGGCTGTATCGGGCCAACGGTTTTGGCAAGGCGGCGATCACGACGTCGACCAAGGACATGGACACATCGGCGCTGGGGAAGAAAGCCAAAGTGCCTCAGATCGCGGTGCTGGTGACGATCGTCGAAGGTCCGCAGGAGAAGTTCGGCACGGTCACGCTGACCGGCGTGGATGACAGCCGCATCAAGGATGTGCGGGCCCTGCTGAATGCGCAGGCGGGGCAGCCCTACTCGGTGATTACGCTCTCCGGCGATCGCGATGCGATCCTCGACTACTATCTGAGCCACGGGTTCTCCCAGGCCCGGGTTGAGGTGAAGCAGCAGCCGGACGGCAGCGATGCGGCGACGACAGACCTGGCGCTGAACGTCACCGAAGGCGGGCAGACTTTTGTGGACAGGGTCCTGATCTCGGGAATCGTGCACACCAGGCCCAATGAAGTCGCCAAGCAGCTGAAGGTGCATGCGGGCGACCCGCTGGACCAGAGCGCGCTGCTGGACACACAGCGCAATCTGTACGGCATGGCCTTGTTCAACGAAGTGAACGCGGATGTGCAGAACCCCGACGGCGACGACCCGCAGAAGAACGTGCTGCTGCAACTGACCGAAGCGCGGCGGTGGGACATTACGTATGGCTTCGGATTCGAGGCGGAGACGGGAACGCCGCAGGAGGGCGTGATCAATCCGGCTTCGGCGATCCTGTTGGGACTCTCTCCGACGGCAAGCTACTCGCAGAGTGGCAAAACCGGAGTAAGCCCGCGCGTTTCGCTGGACGTGGGCCGCATCAACCTGCGCGGGACGGATGAGTCGCTGACGCTGCACACGACTTACGGCTTGCTCGAAGAGGTCGCGACGCTGACCTTCCAGAACCCGCACCTGCACGGACGGCAGAACCTGTCGAATAGCATCTCCGGCGGCTACTCCAACGTGCAGAACATCTCGACCTTCCAGGCGTCGACGCTGCAGTTCGATTACCGCATCTCGCAGAAGGTGAAGACGACGGACACCTTCATCTATAACTTCGTCTATCGCAGGGTCGCGGTGAATCCTGCGACGCTGCAGGTCTCGGCCAACCTGATCCCGCAGCTCTCGCAGCCGGTGCGGGTCGGCGGCCCGGGCATCACATGGTTCCACGACACGCGGGACCCGGGGCCGCTGGATGCGATGCGCGGGTCGTACACCTCGGTGCAGGAGTTCTTCGCGACCTCGAAGTTCGGCTCGCAGGCCAACTTCAGCCGCACGGACGTCACCAATTCGACCTATTACACGCTGGGCAAACACAAATATGTGCTGGCGCGGAATACGCGGATGGGCTTCGAGAGCACCTTCGGCGCGAATCCCAACATCGGCAGCCAAAGCTGCGTCGGCGTGCTGTTGGGGACCAACGCCAGTTGCAATGCGGTCCCGCTCCCGGAGCGTCTGTATGCCGGAGGCGCGACGTCGCACCGAGGCTTCGGCATTAACGACGCCGGCCCGCGCGATCTGCAGACTGGCTTTCCGGTGGGAGGCAACGCGGTGTTTGTGAACAGCAGCGAACTGCGCCTGCCTCCCTTCACGCTTCCCTATGTGGGCAACAGCCTGAACCTGGTCCTCTTCCACGACATGGGCAATGTGTTCGAGCGTGTCTCGGACGCGTTTCCCAGCTTTCTGCACTATCATCAGCCGGACCAGCAGAGCTGTGCCAATGTGTCGAGCGCGTTTGGGACCTGCGACTTCAACTATTTTTCCCATGCGGTAGGGATGGGCGTGCGCTACAAGACGCCGATTGGCCCCATCCGTCTGGATTTCAGCTACAACCTGAACCCGCCGGTGTATCCGGTGATCTACGACTTCAACGGCGCCGCGCCAAATGAGGGCCAGGCGCCGCACTTCAACTTCTTCTTCTCGATCGGAGAGGCATTCTAGCCATGCGCGCACGCGCCTGCAGACCGGAGCTATCAGCGAAACGAAGCGGCGCGTCGTCGGATGCGGCTTTGTTGCTGCTGGCGTTGGCGTTGTTTGCTGGCCCTGCGTATGCACGGCAGGCAGCGCCGGCTGCAGCCGCGCAGAAGAATGGTTCGGGTGCGGCGGGCGGAGCGCAGAGCCCAGACACAGGCGCGGGCGATCGCGTGACGCTGGACCGTGTGGTTGCGACCGTAAACAGCGATCTGATTCTGGAGAGCGAGGTGGACGCGGAGGAGCGTTTTGCCGCGTTCCAGCCGTTCAGCGAACCCAGGCCGGTTACGCGCGACCGCGTGATCGAACGGCTGATCGATCGTGCCTTGATCCTGCAGCAGATGGCGCTGCAGCCGCAGGCCCCTATCAGCGATGAGGAGGTCGACGCGCAGTTGAGCACACTGCGCAAGGCGATTCCGAAGTGCGCCGTCTATCACTGCGAGACGCAGGAGGGCTGGGAGAAGTTCGTTGCTGCCCAGGGCTTCACGGTGGACGAGGTGCGGGAACGGTGGCGGCAGCGCATGGAGGTGCTGCAGTACATCGAAGAGAGGTTTCGGTCGGGAATCGACATTACACAGGCGGAGATCGACGACTACTACCAGAAGACGATGCTGCCGACCTACCAGAAGGAGAAGGCGACGCCGCCGGCGGAGGCGTCGATCGCCGATCGCATCAGCGAGATCCTGCTGCAGCAGCAGGTGGACAAGCTGCTGGACGACTGGCTGACGGCGTTGCGCGCGCAGGGCGGCGTGGTGATGATGAAGGCCGGAGAGGAGACGCCATGAGCGCGGACGAGAAGCTGCCCGGCAACGGCGTCCCGCCGGACGAGGACGGTAGGCTGCCTTTGCGCCGAGATACGACGTCAGCCCCGGCGCCGGTTCGGCGACGCGGCGTGATGGGGCACACGGCGCGCGTGATGGCGTGGATCGCCGGCAGCGTGCTCGCGCTGGTGATTCTGCTGGTGGGCGGGTTCGCGTGGTACTCGACGACTGCGGACTTCCAGCATCGCGTGGGCAGCCGCATCGTCGCGGCGCTGGAGGACGCTACTGGTGGCAGCGTCGAGGTGGGTGGCGTCCACTTCAGCTTGTGGCATCTTGCGATTGAGGTGGACGGGCTGGTGATCCACGGGCTCGAAGGGCCGGGCGAGGCGCCTTATGTTGCAGCGGACAAGATCCAGGTACGGGTAAAGATCGTCAGCTTCTTCTCGCAGGCGACGGGAACTGGACTGGCGTCGCATATCGGGCTGGATCTGCTGCGGGTCGAGCATCTGCAGATTCATCTCATCGTGGATAAGGATGGCCACACCAACCAGCCCACGCCGAAGCATCCGAAGACGAGCAACGAGGCGCTGCAGGATACGCTGCTCGATCTGCGCGCCAACAAAGCGGAGTTGGTGAATGGCGTTGCGCTGCTGAATGACCGCGCGATCCCATTCGATCTTGCAGCGCGCAATCTGGACGCCGATGTTAAGTACCTGCGCGCGACTGACCGCTACGGCATCACGCTGGACCTCAGCGATCTGCGGACCAAAATGGCAGCGGAGCCGGAGGCGCAGTCGAAGCTGCATCTGGAAGCCGAGCTGGGCCGCGATATGGCGCAGGTGACGAAGCTGGAGTTCGACTCCGGCAAATCCTCCGTGCTGCATGGGACGGCGACGCTGACCCATTTTGCGCAGCCGGAGTGGCAGGCCAAAGTAGACGGTACGCTTGAGCTGCGGCAGCTCTCGGTGCTGACGGCGGTGGAGGGCCTGACCGGCGGCTCGGTCGATCTGGTGTTGAACGGGCACAGCTGTGAGGTGAGTCCGGCGGCGGCGCAGAAGCGCCCACACTTCTGGCAGCGCAGTAAGCCGCCGATGCCGGCGAATCCAGCGGCTGCACATCTTCCGCCAAGCCCGGAGTGCAAGGCGGGCTATCTTGTTACCGGCAACACAAAAGTCCATAAAGCCGGCTACGCGAATGAATATGTTCGCCTGCACGATGTGGATGGCAGCTCTCAGCTGCAGATCACTCCGACCGAACTGTTGCTGACTGCGCTGAGCGGCTATCTGCCCGGCGGGGGCAATGCCCAGGGCGAGCTGCGTATTGAGGACTGGCTGGGCGAGGCGCCTACTTCTGCGCCGACCGCTACGGCCGCAGCCGCGGTGACCACCGCGAACCGGACCGCAGTCACTTTGCATTCCAAACCCTCCGCTACTTTGCGTACACGGCCGGCGGCAGCAGTCTCATCCCCGCAGGTTACCGCGCATGCGTATCTAGTGGCGACGGTGAATGCCATCCCTCTACGCACGATTATGGAGGTGACGGAGACGGGCGGATACGGCGACCTCGGCTTCGACACTGCAATCACCGGGCCGGTGAAGGTGGAGTGGGGCGGACCGGAGACGAATATCGCGGACACTGTAGTGGTGGATGGCGACCTCAAACTCCGGCCTACTGGCGTGCCGCGCAAAGGCGCGCTGAACAACGTCCCCATGACCGGCGAAGCCGTCGCGCACTATGACGGCAAGCGAGAGGTGGTGAACATCCAGCATGTCATCCTGCTGACTCCGCAATCCTCTACCGAGGCGTCCGGCGCGCTGGGCGTAAACGAGGGCGACCCACTGACCGATCTGAAGGTGGACATGACGGTGCGCGATCTGGGTGAGTTCGACCAGCTTCTGCAGACCCTCGACTTCGAGGCGAACGGAAAGAAGGGAACCGCCGCCGTCCCGGTAGTGCTGCATGGCGGCCTGGTCTTCCAGGGGACTGCGATGGGCCGCGCGGCCGACCTCGATGTGAAGGGACATCTGCAAGGGACGGCGCTGGAGGTCAAGGTGGATTCCGAGCTCGACACGCTGGTCGACTCGGTGGTGGCGGACGCGGAGTTTTCTTACGACGGAGGCCTGGCGATCGCCAGCTCGACCATCAAGCGCGGAGATGCGGTGCTGAATGTTTCCGGCACGATGGCCCCGCGCAAGTTGTCCGGGCGCAAAGGCGTGGCCAGTTATGCGTGGGACAATGACACGGCCGTCCACGCCAGCGTAAAGCTGGCCAACGCCAGCGTCGCCGATGTGCTGCAGATGGCCGGGCAGCAGGAGAAGATTCCCGTGGCCGGAACGATTGCACTGAACGCGACCATGGAGGGCACCTTCGCCAATCCGGAGGTCCAGGGCAAGGTTTCGCTCAGCAAAGGCGTGGCCTATGGCGAGCCGTACGATTCGGCCGCAGCGACCCTGGCGATCCATGGCCAGGACTTTGAGGCCAGCCAGGTTGCGTTGTCGCTGCATGGGATGAAGATCACAGGCAATGGCGCTTACGACCTCGCCTCGAAGCGCCTGCACGGGCATCTGGAGGGCGCCAACCTGGTGCTGTCGAAGTTCCAGACCTTCGCCAAGGCCAGGCCGGACCTCGATGGGACGCTCACCGTGTCAGCCGACGCGAACGGCACTGTGGAGCAGCCGGGGTTGAAGGCGACGATGAAGCTGGCCGGGGTCGCGATCAGCGGCAAGCCGCTGGGCGATGTCTCGGCTGACGTGCATAGCGAGAATGACCTGCTGCTTTACACGGCGCAGTCCACACTGATCGGCGCGAAGGTCGACGCGTCCGGGCAGACGCGACTGACGGGTGACTATCAGACGCAGGCCAAGGTGGCGATCTCGGGTCTCGACCTGGGCACGGTAATCGCGTTCTTCTCACCCAGCGGCATCCAGGCGCAGTCGTCGATCGGTGGCACGGTGACGGTCAATGGGCCGCTGAAGAGACCGGAGGAGTTGAGCGGCGCGGCGGAGCTGAACAACTTCGATGTGAAGCTGCAGGGCGTGGAATTGAAGAGCGCAGCCCCGATGCGCGTGAGCCTGAAGAACGGGACCGCGTCACTGGACCAGATGCACATCACAGGGCAGGACACGGACTTGCAGGCCGGCGGCACGGTGCAGGTCTTCGGCGCGACCAATCCGAAGGGCGGCAAGTTGGACCTCAACGCAAAGGGGAGCGTGAGCGTCGCGCTTGTGCATACGTTTGATCCTGACATTCTCTCGAGCGGCAAGGTCGAGTTCACGGTCGCCGCGGGAGGGCAGATCGAGAAGCCCTCGCTGACCGGGAAGATTCAATTCGATAATGTGAACCTCGCGATGCAGGGGATTCCCAACGGCCTGAGCGCGATGAACGGAACGCTGGTGTTCAGTCAGGACCGGCTGCAGGTCGAAGAGCTGACCGCGACCACAGGCGGAGGCCAGCTGAAGATTGGCGGCTTCCTGGCCTACAGGAACGGACTCTCCGCGAACCTGACGGCCACCGGCGATGTAGTGCGCGTGCGCCTCTACGGGTTGAGCGCGACGGCCAACACGAACCTGAGCCTGCAGGGCAGTCCGCAGAATATGCTGCTGAGCGGAAATATTCTGATTACGCGCTTTGGCGTGGGGCCGGATGTCGACTTCGCGGCGTTCTCGTCGGTGGGCGGAGTGAGTGCGCCGCCCGATCCCGGATCGCCGTCCAACAAGATCCGGCTGGATGTGCGCGTCACCAGCTCGCCGCAACTGGACTTCCAGAACACCTACGCGAAGCTGTCCGGCACGGTCGATCTCAAGATAGGCGGCTCGGTCGCCGAGCCGTCGATCCTCGGCCGCATCCAGATCACGGACGGCAGCGCGACCTTCGCCGGCACCAAGTACGAGCTGCAGCGCGGCGACATCTACTTCAGCAATCCGGTGCGCATCGACCCCACCATCGACATCGATGCCACGGCGCGTGTGGAGACCTATGACATCACGGTGGGTCTGCAAGGCACGATGAGCCATCTGAAGCCGACCTACCGGTCGGAGCCGCCGCTGAGCGAGGCGGACATCTTTGCACTACTGGCGCTCGGCCGCACGCAGGAGGAGGCCCAGCTCTACCAGGAGCAGGAGGTGCAGCAGGGTGCGGACCCGACCACCAGCGCGTTGCTGGGCGGCGCGCTGAATGCGACGGTGAGCAACCGCATCGGGAAGCTCTTCGGCGGAGGGACGGTCAAGATCGATCCGGCGTTTGTGGGCACGCTGGGCAACTCGACCGCGCGCATCACGGTGCAGAAGCAGTTGACCAAGCAGTTGATTGTGACCTATGCGACCAACGTCAACTCCACGGCCCAGCCGCTGCTGCAGGGGGAGTACGACCTGACACCCAATGCCTCCATCGTGGTGTCGCGCGATGAATCCGGCGTCTTCAGCGTGGTCTATAAGATCCGCAGGCGCTACCGCTAGCGCAGCGAGAATCTTTCTGCAGGAAAACACCCCGCATGGCCATCTGCGTCTAAAGCAATGGCATCGCAATCTTCAGCAGGCGCGGGCCAATCCGCTTCGGCGATGAAGTCCGGCTGCGGAAGGAGACAAGTCTTATGTGGGTAACAAGACACTGGAGAAAGTTAGGGATGTTGGCTTTGGGCGGTTCGATGGTATTCGGAGTCGGACCAATGGGCGTGCGAACCGCACGGGCGCAGGGCGCAGGCGACGCCCAGGTGGAAGCGGACGCGCACAAGGCGCTGGGCAACAAGAGGTATGCGAACGTAACGATCGCGGTTCAGGGCGGCAATGTTGTGCTCCGCGGAACCGTGGATGAATACGCGGACAAGGAGCAGGCGGACAATCGCGTCCACCATGTGAATGGCGTGCGCGGAGTCGACAACGAAATTCGCGTCGCCGGGCCCACGGTGGAGGATACGGTGCTGCGCGACAAGCTGGCCAAGGGGCTTGCGTACAACCGCGTGGGCTATGGAACGACCGCGTTCAACGCGATCACCCTTGCGGTAAAGGATGGCGTGGTCACGCTGGGCGGCACGGTCTATGGGCCGCCGGACAAGGATGCGGCGCTGAGCCTGGTGGCGAATACTCCAGGGGTCAGGGACGTCATCGACGACCTGGAGGTCGCCCCGCTCTCGGCGGTGGATGACCAACTGCGGCTGACGCTGGCGCGCGCGATCTACGGCACTCCGGAACTGCAGAGGTACGCGCTCGACCCGGCGAAGCCAATCCGCATCACCGTGATCAACGGCAACGTCACGCTCTCCGGCGTAGTGGACAGCAAGATGGACCATGACATCGCGGGGATCAAGGCGAACAGCGTTCCCGGGGTCTTCAAGGTCGTCAACAACCTCGAGGTCGACGGACCGCAGCCGGGCAAATAGCGTACGAGTGCAAAGTTGCCGCTGCTCGGGCCGCATGTGTCTTGTGCGGCCCGGTTCGTTTAAGATGGAGTCATGGGCAATCCCTGGAAGAGCACACGGCTGACGCTGGAGATGATCAAGTGGGAGCACTCGATCTTCGCGCTGCCATTCGCGCTGACGGGTGCGGTGCTGGCGGCGGGCGGCTGGCCTAGGGCGCAGGTGCTGTTCTGGATCGTGGTGTGTATGGTCTCGGCACGCTCGGCGGCGATGGCCTTCAACCGCCTGATCGATGCGGAACTGGATGCCGCAAATCCGCGCACTGCGATGCGTGCGCTGCCCGCGGGCCGGTTGAACTCGTCCTTTGTGGCGGCCTTTGTCGCGGTCTCGTCCGCCATATTTCTTTTTGCCGCGGGGATGCTGAATCGCCTGTCACTGGAGCTGGCGCCGCTCGCGCTGTTTATTCTGCTGGCCTACAGCTATATGAAGCGCGTGACGCGCTGGTCGCACCTGGTGCTGGGGCTGGCGCTGGGGATCGCACCTTCGGCGGCGTGGATCGCGGTGCGCGGTTCGCTTGACCCGCGCATCGTGGTGCTCTCTGCGGCCGTGCTGCTGTGGGTGGGCGGCTTCGACGTGCTGTACGCCTGCCAGGATTTTGCCCACGACCGCGTGGCCGGCCTGCACAGCGTGCCCCAGGCCTTTGGGCTTACAGCGGCCTTCTGGATCGCACGCGCCATGCACGTAGGGATGCTGTGCCTGCTACTGTGGCTGGTGCGGCTGTTCACTCTCGGCCCGCTGGCGATGGCCGGAGTGGCGATGGTGGCGGCGCTGCTGCTGTATGAGCACTCCATCGTCTCGCCGCGCGACCTGCGCCGCATGAATGCGGCCTTCTTCACACTGAACGGAATTATCTCCGTGGCTTTCTTTTGCTTCTTTGCGGCTGCGGTTCTACTCCATAAATAAGCGCTGCTGCATAAATAAGGGGCCCACGTATGTGGACCCCTCGGGTGAACAGATAAGACAACGGAACAACAGCCTGCAAATGACAACCTGCAGGTTAATGCAGGAACCTGCGCTGCTAAGCCGACTTTTTGTGCTGCGCGCGGATGTCGTCCGCCTTCTGGTTGACGGACGCCTTGGCGTTCTGCGCGGTGGAGGTGACCTTCTCGCGGACGTCATGGGCATGGGACTGCGCATGGGCGTGGGCATCGTCTGAGACGGACTTGGCCGCGTCCTTCGCATTGCCCCAGGCCTCCTTCGCTGCGCCCTTCACCTGGTCGGCGGTGCCGGAGTTGGCGAGTCGGTCATTGCCGATGGCTTCGCCCACAGACTGCTTGGTCTTGCCCTTGATCTGGTCGAATTTTCCTTCTACGGTGTCACGATTCATATGCACTCCTATCTTGCTGGGCTACTGTTTGTAGAAAGCCCGGAGCGTAGCCAATGCAAGACCGCTCCGGAACGTGGAAAGCCGTCAAACCGTCCGTCGGCCCGAGAGCAGGTTGAAGATGAGCATGATGACTGCGAGGACGAGCAGGATATGGATCCAGCCGCCCAGGGTGTAGCTGCTGACCATCCCAACCAGCCACAGCACGAATAAGATGATGGTGATCGTCCAAAGCATGAGTCTCTCCTGAAGTTCCTGGCGCGCTTGCTGCCATGGGCTCTGAAAAATCGACTGCGGGCCGCCATGTGATAAGTTGCGTGGTACTGAAACGAGGTTGCCAATTGCGAAGCGGAATCGAATCGGCCAAAGGTTGCCTGAGCGAGGTGGGTTTGTGAAGGTCGCAATTCAGGGGGAACTCGGCTCCAACAGCCACATGGCCGCATTGGCCATGCTGCGCGATGTGCCGGCTGCGGAGCTGGAGATTGTGGCCTGCGCAGTCTCGGCGGAGGTTTTTGAATGCGTGGTCTCAGGCTCGGCGGATGCGGCTGTACTGCCTATTGAGAACAGCCTGCATGGCTCAGTGGCGGAGCACTACGACCTGCTGCTGGCGCAGCCGGTGCGCATCGCGCGCGAGAGCCTGCTGCGCATCCGCCACAACCTTATCGCACGGCCCGGGGTCGCGCCTGAGGACCTGAAGCGGGTGATGTCCCATCCGGTGGCTCTCTCTCAGTGCCGCCGCTGGCTGGCTGCGCATCCATGGCTGGATGTGGTGAACTTCTACGACACTGCAGGCAGCGTTAAACATCTGATGGCCGAGCAACTGGACGATACCGGCGGAATCGCGCCGGAGCTGGCCGCGCGGCAGTATGGCGGCGAGGTGCTGGAGGCGGGCATCGAAGACCACGCGGAGAACTACACGCGCTTCCATCTGCTGCTGCGCGAGCCAACGCTACCCGGCGGCTGGGCGGCCGGCCACGGGGTCGAGCTTGACGCGAATAAGGCCAGCCTCGCCTTCTCGGTCGAGCACCGGCCGGGATCGCTGGCCCGGGCTCTGGAGGGATTCGCGCGGGCTGGGGTGAACCTGACCAAGATCGAGTCGCGCCCGGTGCACGGCAGTCCCTGGGAGTATGTGTTCTTCGTCGACCTGCGCTTCGACTCGGCGGCGCAGATCGACGCGGCCCTTGTCGAGCTGGTACGGCATTGCCACATGGTAAAGGAGCTGGGGCGTTATGTTGCCGCCTAAGCTGCTGGAAGCAAAGGTTATAAGCTGAGGCAGAGCGCAGATTCCAGATTCGGGCTACGGATGGTCGGGGTCTGAGGGCGGTAAGAGAACCTGCGGCATCCAACTTGGGATCGGGGCCAGGATTGGCGGGTGCGACTTTGGGCGGGCTCATGCATCCAATGTAGGAAATCTGATATAAGGACACTCAAGGATCACTATGGCCAGCGATTTCGTTAGTGTAATCAAGCCAAATGCTTCAAAATCCCCCGACGAACCGGTCGATGTTCAGGGCGCAAGCCGCCCCATCCCGGTCCTGCCGGTGCGCGACACCGTTCTCTTTCCCCACGCCGTCCTGCCTCTGACGGTCGGCCGGGAGAGCTCCATCCAGCTTATCCAGTCCCTCGGCGAGGAGAAGACCATCCTGGTGGTCGCCCAGCGCGATGCCCGCCAGGACTCGCCCCAGGCTGCCGACCTGCACCACATCGGCACTCGCGCGACCGTGCACAAGGTGGTGAAGATGCCGAACCAGAGCCTCTTCGTCTTTACCGAGGGCAACGAGCGCGTGCGGCTGGGCGAGTTCTCCCAGATCAGCCCGTTTATGACGGCGGAGTGCGAGCCGATCGAAGAGATCGAGCCCGTCGCGTCGCCCGAGACGGAGGCCCTGCAGCGCAACGTGGTCAGCCAGTTCCAGCAGATCGTCAGCTCCTCGCCGACGCTGTCGGATGATCTGCAGACCATCGCCATCAACATCGATGAGCCGGGCCGCCTGGCGGACTTTATCGCCTCTTCGCTGCCCTTCCTCACCACCACCGACAAGCAGGAGTTGCTGGAGACGCCGGACGTCTCCGCGCGCCTGGAGCGAATCAACAAGCACCTGGCCAAGGAGCTGGAGGTGCAGCAGCTGCGCAACAAGATCCAGAGCGAGGTGCAGGATTCGGTGCAGTCCTCGCAGCGCGACTACTACCTGCGCGAGCAGTTGAAGGCCATCCAGAAAGAGCTGGGCGACCTGGACGACACCCAGAAGGACATCGCCGACCTGAAGGAGAAGATCGAAGCCGCGGGCATGCCCGAGGAGACCAAGAAGGACGCGCTGAAGGAGCTCGCCCGGTTGAGCCGGATGAATGCGATGGCGGCGGACTACTCGCTGACGCGCAACTACATTGAGTGGCTGGCGGTGCTGCCGTGGGCGAAGTCCTCGGCCGGCGAGGTGAACATCCTGAAGGCCAAGGAGATCCTCGACGCAGACCACTATGGATTAAAGAAGGTGAAGGACCGCATTCTGGATTACCTCTCCGTGCGTCGGCTGAAGCCGGACATGAAGGGGCCGATCCTGTGCTTCGTCGGGCCTCCCGGCGTGGGCAAGACCTCGCTCGGGCGCAGCGTGGCGCGGGCGCTGGGGCGCAAGTTTTCGCGCATCTCGCTCGGCGGCATGCACGATGAGGCGGAGTTGCGCGGCCACCGGCGCACCTACATCGGCGCGCTGCCCGGCCAGGTGATCCAGAACCTCAAGCGTGTGGAGACCAACGATCCGGTCTTCATGCTGGACGAGGTCGACAAGCTGGGCCGCGACTTCCGCGGCGACCCGGCGAGCGCGCTGCTGGAGGTGCTGGACCCGGAGCAGAACAATACGTTCCGCGACAACTACCTTGACCAGCCCTTTGATCTGTCGAAAGTGCTTTTCATCTGCACGGCCAACCAGCTCGATCCGGTGCCTGCGCCGCTGCTGGACAGGATGGAGATCATCGAGCTGACCGGCTACACCGAGGAGGAAAAGGTCGCCATCGCGACCAAATATCTCATCCCACGGCAGACCAAGGAGAACGGCATCGATCCCGCGCTGATCGAGTTCCCGCAGGAGAGCATCGCGCAGATCGCGCGGCACTACACGCGTGAGGCCGGCGTGCGCAAGCTGGAGCAGCAGATCGGCACGATCTGCCGCAAGCTGGCGCGGCGCATCGCCGAAGGGCGGACCGAGAAGCTAGTGATCACGAACGACATCATCCGCGAGTTCCTGGGCGGCATCAAGGTGCGCGTGGACACGGAGATCGCCGAGCGCACCAAGCGCGCCGGCGTCGCGGTCGGGCTCGCGTGGACGCCCGCGGGCGGCGACGTGCTCTTCATCGAGGCCAACCGCATGAAGGGCAAAGGCACCTTCACCATCACCGGGCAGATCGGCGACGTGATGAAGGAGTCCATGCAGGCGGCGCTCACATGGGTGCGCTCGAACGCCAAGAAGCTCGACCTGGACGAAGACCTGCTGAAGGACGCTGACCTGCACATCCATGTGCCGGCGGGCGCGATCCCCAAGGACGGTCCGAGCGCAGGCGTGACCATGGCGACGGCGCTGGTCAGCCTGCTGACCGACACGCCGGTGCGGCCGCTGCTGGCCATGACTGGGGAGATCACCCTGAGCGGCAATGTGCTGCCGGTAGGCGGCATCAAGGAGAAGTTCCTTGCCGCCAAGCGAGCGGGCGTGCGCGACGTGATCCTGCCCATCGACTGCAAGCAGCAGGTGGATGAGGACCTGTCCGCGGACCAGATCGAGGGCGTCACCATCCATTACGCAAGCCGCATCGAGGATGTGCTGGCCATCGCGCTGCCCAGGACGGCGCGCGATGTGGTGCAGGACGAGGTCATCCGCGAGGAAGTGCTGAGCGCGGCGAGCTGAGTCCTTCGCGGACAGCAGCTTGCTCCGTTCGCTCGCAAAGAATCGCAAACGAGCTGAAGTGGTTCTTAGGGAATACAGATAAAAGGGCAGCCACGGACATTCGTGGCCGCCCTTTCTTTTTGTGCGGCCGCTATGGGGCCTTGTAGACGGTGGAGTGGGAGAAGTCGGTGCCCGCGCCGATGCCAGCACCGATGGCGCCGAAGATCACGGCGCCCACCGGGGCCAGGGTTCTGCCGTCCACGATATCCAGGCAGAAATTCTGGCCCGATTTGCATCCTGAACCGCCAACTGCATATCCAACAACGGCGCCTGCGCCTCCTCCGATCGCCAGACCGATCAGCGATGACCGGCCGCGGCGCGGAATGGTGATGGAACGGATCTCAGCGCGGGTGAAGGTGAGGTCCTTGCTCTTCGTGCAGGTCAGCGAGTCGGCGTCGACCGATTTGAGTTTGCAGGTGGCCGAGGAATGCTGTGCCTTAACACGGATGTTTGCTCCGGCGGGGAGCGCCTGGACGTGCTGCCAATTGGAGCCGGCGGGAGCAGAGGAAACGGCAGGCTGCTGTGCCGGTGCAAGAAGCGTGGTTGCGAACATGCCAAGGACAAGAAGCATACGCACAGGCGCGTCCTTCAGGAGTGTCGGTTCAATCTCTGCGGAGGTTCTTGTAAGATTACCGGCGCGTCACGGTGTGTCAAGCGCAAACTACGCTCTGCGGACGGTATTCTTGGCAGATGCGGGTGACGGTGCTCTACTTCGGCGTGTTGAAGGAGCGGCTCGGCACGGCCGAGGAGCCGGTGCAACTGGCCGAAGGCGCAACCGTGGGCGAGCTGGTAAGAGAATTGCGGGCGCGCACGTCTAATCCTCTGATGAGCCGTGAGTTGGTCAGCGGCGCGGCTTCTGCCGTCGAAGATCAGTCCGGAGCGCGGCTTTGGCAGAGCCTCGCGGTTGCAGTGAACCGAGAGTATGCGTCGCTGAATGCGGTGCTGCGCGAGGGCGACGAGGTAGCGCTGCTGCCTCCAGTGAGCGGAGGGTGCGAGCCACGGAAGCTGGTGGAGATTGTCGACGAGCCGATTGAGGCCGATGCGACCATGCGCGAGATCAAGGCGGCCGGCGACGGCGCGCTGTGCGTCTTCGACGGCATTGTGCGCGACAATACGCGCGGGCGGCGAACGCTCTATCTTGACTATGAGGCGTATCGCGAGATGGCGCTCAACCAGATGAAGCGGCTGGCCGGCGAGGCCGTTGCGAAGTTCGGCGTACGCGATGTCGCGATGGTGCATCGGCTGGGACGGCTTGAAGTGGGCGAGACCAGCGTGCTGATCGTCGTGGCGTCGGCGCATCGCGCGGCGGCGTTCGATGCCTGCCGCTGGCTGATCGATACGCTGAAGAAGACGGTGCCGATCTGGAAGAAGGAGACCTTCGCCGACGGCGCAGTGTGGGCCGATGGCGAGCCGTTCCCCGCGGAGCTGGTGGCGTCGCAGAGGGGAAAGACACAGTGAGACTTCCGGTTCCAATCCTCGCGGGCGCACTGCTGGTTACGCAGGCGGCGTTTCTAGCTCCAGCGCGCGCGCAGGAGACGCAGGCGGAGCCGAATCCAGTGATACCGCAATCGGCGCAGCCGAAGTCCACCGCTGACGCGCAGCAAAGCGGTCAGCCGCAGTCTGGATCTCAACAGCCTGCACCGATTGTGCGGCAGGCGTCCAAGCCGAGTGCGGATGCGACGGAGCCGGTGACGGGGCCGCTGATCAAGTCTTCTGGACAGCAGCCGGCGCCGACCAATGTGCAGCCGGTAAATGCGGGCGGCGATGTGGAGACCATCCATGTGCGCGCGCGGCTGGTGAACGTGGCGGTGAATGTGGTCGATGCGCACGGAACTCCGGTGGGCGGCTTCGACAAGAAAGACTTCCAGCTGTTTGAGGACGGCAAGCCGCAGGCCATCGCCGTCTTTGAGCGCGAGGCGACCAGCCCGCTCTCCATCGTGCTGGCGATCGATTCGAGCGAGACCGTGCTGACCAGCGACCGGCTGGAGCGGCAGGCGGCGCAGCACTTTGTGCGGGCGATCCTGCGCGAGCAGGACGAACTGGACCTGATGGACTTCGCCGACACGGTGCGCGAGATTGTGCCCTTTACCAATCAGGCGAAGCGCGTCGAGCAGGGGTTGGGCCGACTGGAGCAGGGCGATGAGACGGCGCTCTACAACGCGATCTACCTGGCCAGCGACCGGCTCGCTTCGACCTCGCAGACGGCAGGACGGCGGCGGGTGCTTGTGGTGATCTCGGATGGCGGCGACTCGATCCACGGCGGCGAGAAGTATGAGCAGGCAGTGGCTGAGGCGCAGCGCGCGGACGCCATCATCTACTCGATCATCATCGTGCCGATCGCGTCGGACGCGGGACGCAACACCGGCGGCGAGCACGCGCTGATCCAGATGAGCGAGGACACGGGCGGCAAGTATTACTACGTCGAAGACCCGAGGGACCTGGAGCCGGCGTTCCAGCACGTGTCGGATGACCTGAGGACGCAGTATCTGCTGGGCTACTACGCGCCGGAGCGTGCTGGCGACGGCGGCTTCCGGCGGATCAAAGTTGAGCTCGCCGCAGGCGCTGTTCCAATCGCTGAAGGCTCCGGGACTCCGGCCGGCGGGGCGGGGCGGGCGGGCTACCAACTGCGGTACCGGACTGGATACTTTCCCGATACCAAATAACGGGCTGGAATTGGGAACATTTAGCAAGTGTGCGGCGTAAAGGCGTCTATATGCGGGCGAAGGTGAGTTGGTGCCGGCGGGAGCGAGTAGCGTGGTCTGCGGTGGTTGCTGCCATCGCGCTATGCATGGCGACGGCGGCCGCGGGTGCGCAGACGACAAGTGCGACTGACCTGACGGGGAACTGGCAGGGGATGCTGGAGGCGGGCCCGTCCACCGGCGGTAAGGGGCAAAGGATCGTGCTGAAGGGGACGCGGCGTGGGCGATCCCGGAAGAAGACAAGCTGATGGCGAAGGACGCCGACCCGGACTGGGAGGTGGTGACGGTTAAGCCCGGCGATCCAGATGGGAGGGACTCGGGGTTTCAGTTGCACGGCAGAAATGTCGAGATCAAACGCAAGACGGTGAAGTCGATGCTGCTGTTTGGATACGGGGTGAACAAGAAGGAGATCGTGAATGCGCCGGACTGGATCGACAGCGAGCTGTGGGATGTGAAGGGTGTGCCGGATGTGCCGGGGCAGCCGAGCCTGAAGCAGTACCAGAGCATGACTCGCAAGGCGCTGGCGGAGCGGTTTGGGCTGGTGACCCATATGGAGCAGCGGGAGATGGAGGTCTACGCGATTACGCTGGCGAAGGGCGGGCCGAAGATGACGCCGAGCGCGGGCGATCCGAATGGATTGCCAGACGAGAGCGACAACGAGAACGGCGGGCAGATGACGGTGCAGATGGAGAATACATCGATGGGAGAGCTGGCGCTGATGCTGCGGTTCATGATGGACCGGCCGGTGGTGGACCAGACGGGGCTGACTGGGCGGTACGACTTCAAGCTGCAGTGGACCTCGGACGAGTCGAAGGCGCCGACGGATGGGAGCGCGCCGCCGGCGATCTTTACGGCGATCCAGGAGCAGATGGGGCTGAAACTGGAGCCGGTGAAGGCGCAGACCGACGTGATGGTGATCGACAAGGTGGAGCGGCCGGGGGCGAATTAGAGAGGCAGCTGTCAGGCGTCCGGCAGATGCGAGCCCTCTACATCCCACCCATGCGCGTCCTGACGGCCACGCATGAATGGGGCACCCGAACTTTACTGCGGTTGCGCAGCTCCGCTCGGGATGATGGCTTCTGCGCCGCTGGGTTCGCGCGGCTCAGGGTTTGGCGGGAGCCGGGTGGCGCAGGGTGGCTTGGGGGTCGGGGTCGGCGGTCGGGACGTGCGGGGTGAGCTTGCGGATGAGGAACTCCTGCAGCAGGTTGGAGAGGCCGGAGATGCCGGTGCCGATGGCCGCGCTCTCAAAGATGATGCTGGCGTCGGCGCGGTTCTTGGCCGGGTAGTAGGCGTCCGATATGCCGTTGGCGGCGATGCCGCCGACGATGGCGGAGTAGTTGGGCTGCCAGCGGTGGTTGTCGCCCTTGCAGATGACGGCGTTGGCGAGGGCATAGACGGCACGTGAGGGCACGCTGCCCGTTCCCTTGTAGAAGTAGCGCGGGTCCTGGTGGAACAGCACGGGCAGGGCGGCGTTGCCGATGAGGTTCCCAGTGATGAAGGTGCCGTAGGCGGCGGCGTAGCGCTTGCCGAAGGCCGGCCAGCCCTGCCCCCAGGCGTAGATGTTGGCGGCCTGCTCGGCCGCGGCGGTGACGCCGTTGAGGGCGAAGTTGACGGGGTCGATCATAGTATTCAAGGCAAGGTTGAACTTTTGCCCAGGAGTGAGTGGAACGGGGTCAGATACGTAGCTTACGTAAAAGTTGGGCAGCATACCGAGCACGCGCTGCTTCTCTTCCTCATGCATCTGGGCCTGGGCGATCTCAGTCTGGGTCGCGATGACCTGCACGTTCGCTGAGGAGGCGATCTGGAGCACGAGGGTGGGGAGCTGGAGGGGCTGGCCGGGGACGAGTTGGCCGGTGGTCTGCTGCGCAGCGAAGCCGGGCGCTGTGACCGAGAGGGTGAAGGCACCGGGCGCGACGGTGGGCAGAACGAAGACGCCATCGTCCGCCGTGGTGGTGGTGAGCGGAGCAGCGGAAGGGAGGGAGTCGCGGGTTAGAGCGATGCGGGCTCCGGCGATGGCTGCGCCGCTGGAGTCGGTGACGATGCCGGAGATTGAGCTGGAGAGTGTGCTGGGCGATGGAGCGGCGGGTGCAGGCGGCTGCGCGGGAAGCGAAATAGGAAGACAGAACAGCAGGATGAGACCGATGGCGGTCATGGCCGCGGCTGCGTGGCTGGGCCTCGGGTGCGCGGGTTGGCGCTTCGCGCTGGGCATCTAGGTTCGCATGGCTCGTTCTGTTAGACGATACGACAGACGGACAAGCCTCTCGGCGGAAAGAAATGTCCTGCTAAAGATGCAGGCAAAAGGGGTGCGAGCGGGCTGATAGGGTGGTAAGCAAGGAGCGTCGAAAGATGGAGTTTGAGTTTGCGGGCGTGGCGGAGGGGATTGCGCGGGAGGCTGGTGCTCTGCTGCGCGAGTTCTACGCCGAGGGCGTGGCGACTGAGTACAAGGGCGATGTGGACCTGGTGACGGAGGCCGACCGCGCGAGCGAAAAGCTGATCCGCGAGCGGCTGACGAAGGCGTTTCCTGGGCATGGGATCTACGGCGAGGAGGGGACGCGCGACCAGATGGAGAGCGAGTTCCGCTGGTACGTGGACCCGCTGGATGGGACGACCAACTTTGCGCACGGGTTCCCGGTCTTCTGCGTGGTGCTGGGGCTGGAGCGGAGGCCACGCGGGTTGGCGAAGGATGAAGACGGGGAGATGCTGGCGGGCGTGATCTACGACCCGCTGCGCGACGAGATGTTTCTTGCCGAACGAGGCAAGGGCGCGTTCCTGAATGGCCGCGCGATTCGGGTGTCGAAGACGGCGAGCTTGCAGGAGTCGCTGACGGCGACGGGATTTCCCAGCCACAAGCGGCACGTGAGCCCGAACATCCACTTCTACCAGGAGTTCACGCTGCGCTCGCACGGGGTGCGGAGAGCGGGCTCGGCGGCGCTGGATATGGCGTACGTGGCGTGCGGGCGCATCGACGGCTTCTGGGAGTTCCACCTGAACCCGTGGGACACAAGCGCGGGCTACCTGATCGTCGAAGAGGCGGGCGGGAGTGTGACGCGAATGGATGGCAGCAAATTCCGGCTGGACTCGCAGGAGGTGCTGGCGACCAACGGGAAGATTGCGGGCGAGATGGAGCACCTGTTCGCGGAGATGTTTGCGGGTCGTGGGCTGGGTGCGATCCCGACGCCGGCGGAGTTTGCGGCAAGAAGGAAGGCGACGGGGAAAGCGTGATTGTGAAGGCGCGACGGACGGTGCGGGTGTTTGTGTTTGACGAGGCGGGGAGGGTTCTGCTGATCCGCTGCGCGATGGTGCTGAAGAGTGGCGAGGATTTTGTTTTCTGGGTGACGCCGGGTGGGGAGATTGAGGCGGGTGAGGAGCCGGCCGAGACAGCGGTGCGTGAGCTGCACGAGGAGCTGGGGCTGGAGCTCGAGGTGGATGGGCCGCTGTATACGGAGACGAACCAGTTTGAGCTGGCGGGCGAGATGCGCGACAACGTGGACCACTGGTTCCGGGCGCGGTGTGCGGCGAATGCTCCGAAGATGAAGGGTGTGACCGAGCAGGAGCTGGCCATGATGCAGGAGATGCGCTGGTGGACGGCAGACCAGGTCGAGGGTGTGCTGGCGGGTGGAGAGAGAATTTTTCCGATGGACCTGGCGGCGCGGATGCGGGAGCTCGGAAGGGCAAAGGCAAAGGCTTAACACGGATTGACAAAGATCGAAAGCCGATCCAGGACAAAGACGAACCATAGACGGACACGGATTCAATACAGGGGTCCTTCCCCTTCGGCTTCCGCTCAGGGTCAGGATGACGGCCTCATGATAAGGGCACGCCTTGGCGTTACAGCTTTTTGCGGAGATATTCAAAGACGCTGTAGCCGATGAGCGCGGCGAGCAGACCGATGGTGAAATTGGCCAGGGTGAAGATGTCGCCGAGGGCGTAGGCGAGGGTCTTGCCCTGGCCGGCGGTGCGGTTGAACTCGCCCATGAGCAGGTTGGCGTAGAAGAGGAAGAGGATGAAGCCGACCTCAACTACAGCGCGCCAGACGCCTGTGAGGCTGGAGGGCTTGCGGCCTTGGGATGGCATGGGTTCATCGTACAGAATTGCAGCCCGGGCCTGGCGGCGCGGGCGAATAACGGGCGTGGTTTGCAGGCGGGGCGGAGGGTGCTGCTAGAATTGGGGCCGAAGAGCCTGCACCAATTTTCGATACCAGCGGGGGAGACGGACCATGGCGTATGTGATTGCGGAACCATGCATTGGAACCAAGGATGCGGCGTGTGTGGATGCGTGCCCGGTGGACTGTATCCATCCCAAGAAGGACGAGGGCGGATTTGCGGATGCAGACCAGCTGTTCATCGATCCGGTGGAGTGCATCGACTGCGGCGCGTGCGTCCCGGTGTGCCCGGTGAGCGCGATCTATGCGGCCGACGACCTGCCGGAGAAGTGGGCGGACTTCCAGGCCAAGAACGCCGCGCACTTCGGGCGGTAGCGGTTTCAGAGTTGTCAGTGAGGCGCGTAGCTCCAGCCCGGGGCTGCGCGTTTTCGCATTTGTGGCAGGACTTAAATGCGGGGATTCTTCGCCGATGGCTCAGAATGACAGCCACGAGATTGTGAAGGAGCCTCAATGATCCAACGGGTGGGTGAGGCGATTGTGCTGCGGACGTGGCCGTTCCAGGAGGCTGACCTGCTGGTAAGCCTGTTTACACGCGAGCAGGGGAGGGTGAAGGGCGTGGCGCGCCACGCGATGCGCAGCCGACGGCGCTTTGGGGGAGCGCTGGAGCCGATGACCCATGTGCGCGCAACTTATGCCGAAAGACCTCGGCAGGATTTAGTCCGGCTGGATGCATTTGAGATTTTGTCGTCGCCCATGTCGCGGCCGGTGGACTACGCACGCGTGGCCGCGTTGGAACTGATCGCCGAGGTGATCGAAGAGGCGCTGCCGGAGGGCGCGCCGGAGGATGCGGTCTTCCGGCTGGCGCTGGCGGTGCTGGACGAGTTGCAGGTGGGCCGGGTGTGGATGCCGGCGACCTATTTTGCGCTGTGGATGAACCGGCTGATGGGCTGGATGCCGGAGCTGGGGCACTGCGTTCGGTGTGGGCTTGACTTGCGAGGAAGCGCGGTCTGGTACTCGGACGCGGGCGACGGCGTGACCTGTGCGGACGACAGCGCGCCGGGCAGCTCGGCGCTCTCGGCGGAGTCGGTTGCGCTGGCTGCGCGGATCTTCCGCGGGACGGTGAAGGCGCTGGGCGAAGAGGAATGGCCGCAGACGCGCGCGGCGGACCTGCGGCGCTTCGCGATCGAGATCCTGGAGCGCCACCTGGAGGGAAGGCTGCGAAGTGCGCGGGCGCTGCGGTAAGTAGTTACTGCGTGCTGCGCCGGGTGCTGGGCGCCAAGCGAGCTCATCCAGTCCGATTTGGTACAGCGGAGTGAATGCAGAGTCCGTTGGCTGGTGGGATGAGGGCGCGGCGGGGCTAGACTTTGGTGGAATGGCGGGGCCCGTGCGCGGGTTCACAGTCCGGGTAAGGGGCGCGGGCTTCGCTGGTTCGATGGATTGCGCCGATATGGTCCATAGGAGCCGCTTTGATCGCTGCGGAAGAGGCTGAAGCGAGAAAGGCACAAGCGGGCGCGGATTCCGGAGCGCGATGCTCGTCCTGCTCCGTCGCAGTCGCACGCATGAAGCTGCCGCGCGAGCTGCGCGGGTTCTGGATCGCATCTCTGGCCGGGCTGGCGCTGACGTTTGTGGTGGGCTGGCTGAAGTGGCGCGCGGGGATGTCGCACTTCAACTGGGATCCGCTGAGCGATCCGCTGTTCGCCGACATGATGGAATATCGTGCGTCGTATGGGCTGCTGCACACGGCGGCGTTCTTCTTCAATTTTCCCGTGCACCCGTGGTCAAGTCCCATGTGGAACCCGGTGGCGTATCCGCCGTTTGCCGCGGCGGTGATGGCGCCGCTGTATGCGTTCCCCATTCCCGAGCTGCTGTTTCTGGTGGTGGCGGGAGTCTGGCTGGTCGTGCTGATCGCGTGGGCCAGTCGCAGCCTGATGCGTGTGGGGATCGCGCGGTCGAGTGCGGTGCTGTTTCCGCTGACCGAAGTGCTGGTGTCGTTTCCCATCGCGCGGCTGGTGCACCAGGGCAACATTGAGCTGGTGCTGTGGATCTTTGCCGCGCTGGGTGTGTGGGCATTTTTGCGCGATAAGAATGATGCGGCCGCAGTGCTGTGGGGGCTGGCCGCGGCGATGAAGCTGTTTCCGATTGTGCTGCTCGCGCTGCTGCTGCCGAGACGTAAGTGGCATGCGTTTGCCGAGGGGATTGCGACCTTCGTCGGCGCGACGGTGTGGTCGTTGTGGTGGCTGGGGCCGACGATACGTGTGGCGTGGCGCGGGTCGATTAGGAATGTGTTCGGCTACCAGGGCCAGCGGGTGGGCGAGTGGTCGCTGCGCGAATTGATTGCGAACCACTCCGCGATGGAGCTGGCCAAGGTGGTTGCGCTGATGGCACGCTTTCCGCAGGCGCACCTGACGCTGCCGTACTACGTGCTGGGTGCGGTGGTGCTGGGCGCGGCATTCTTCGGCAGGCTGTGGAAGATGCCGGTGGCCAATCAGCTGTTGGCGATCAGCGCGTTCATGGTAGTGTTCCCGCCGATCTCGTACTATCACGCGCTGGTGCATATGTATGCGCCGCTGGCGGTGCTGTGCGGCGTGGCTCTGCAGGCGCAGCGTGCGGGCGTGACGGTGCGCGGCCTGAAGGGTACGATGCTACTGTTTGTGCCGCTGTTTGTGCCGTTCACGGTGCTGACGTTTCCCCAGGTGGTCCTCTTCTGCGGGCTGGTGCAGGCGTTGGCGCTGCTGGCGCTGTTCTTCTGCGCGCTGGAGTATCCGTTTGCGGTCGAGACCGCGTCGGCTGTGGCGCGCGGAATCCAGGCCAAAGCATAGGTCGCCCTGCCTTCGCTCTTGCATACTGCTATAGGGTTGGCGTGAGTGCAGGCGCCGACGGTAGACTTTAGTGGAATTGCGGGGATTTGGGTCGGACGGCAGTCTGGAGCGAGGCGCTGGCAAGACGCTGACGGAGGTTCCGTAGTTGGTTGCAACGGAGGCGAAGGCCGGGGACGAATGTGCGGTGAAGGCTGCGCACAGAAGGCCGCTGCGGCTGCCTGGAGAGATGCGCGCGTTCTGGATAGCGTCGTTGATGGTGCTGGCGCTGACCGTGGTGGTGGGGTGGCTGAAGTATCGCGAAGGAACGTCGCCCTATAACTGGTACCCGCTGAGCGATCGATTGTTCTTCGATCTGAGCGAGTATCCGGGCACCTACACGCTGCTGCACACTTCCGCCTTCTTCAATAACGTTGCAGGCAACCCGTGGCCCTATCCGCTGTACACGCCGGTGGCCTATCCACCTTTCGCCGCGGTGGTGATGGCGCCGATGTATGCGTTTCCGATTCCGGAACTGCTGTATCTGCTGGTGTCGGCGGCGTGGCTGGCCGTGTTGATCGCGTGGGCCTGCCGCGCGCTGGTGCGGCGCGGCATTCGCCCGGTGACCGCCATACTGTTTCCGCTGACGCTGGTGGGCGTCTCGTTTCCGATTGCACGGCTGATCCACCAGGGAAATATCGAACTGGTGGTGTGGATGTTCACCGCGGTGGGAGTGTGGGCCTATATGCGCGGGCGGGATGGCACAGCGGCGGTGCTGTGGGGCCTGGCGGCAGCGATGAAACTGTTTCCGCTGGTCCTGCTGGGGCTGTTGCTGCCGAGACGTAAGTGGCGCGCATTTACCGAGGGGATTGCGACGTTTGTGGGCGCGACGGTGGCGTCCCTGTGGTGGCTGGGGCCGAGCATCGGGCTGGCGTGGCACGGGTCGCTGAGGAACGTGTTCGGGTATCAGGGCAGGCGCATGGCAGAGCTGAGCCTGCCATCGCTGGCGTCGAACCACTCGATAGCGGAGCTGGTGAAGGTGGCAGCGGTGATGGTGGGTTATCCGCCGGGGAAAGCGATGTTGCCGTACTATGCGGGCGGCGCGCTGCTGCTGGGCTTTGTTTTCTTCAAGAAGCTGTGGAAGATGCCGGCGGCAAACCAGTTGCTGGCGCTGAGCGTCTTCATGGTGATGTTTCCGACCATCTCGTATTTTCATACGCTGGTGCATTTGTATGCTCCGCTTGCGGTACTGTGCGGGCTGGCGATTCGAGCGCAGAGGGCGGGAGTGACGGTGGCGCGATTGAAGACCACGATGCTGCTGTTCGTGCCGCTCTTCGCTCCGTTTACCGTGCTGACATTTCCGCGGGTGCTTGTGTTCTGCGGGTTGGTACAGGCGGTAGTTCTGGCGGTGTTGTTTCTGCGTGCGGCGGAGTATCCGCTAGCGCTGCCTGGAGAGACTCCGGCATAGGGCTGGCACCATCCCCGTCCCCCTTACGTGGGTATTTGAAGACATCCTCCAACAAACAACCGAACTGGGGCCGCGCATAATCCGCTGCGGGTCTGGGCCGTCGTTGGGTAGACTGGAGTGACGCACAACGACGGGTGCAAAGAGACAGGGGACGATGCAGGCGATCGCGGAAGAGAAGAAGGCGCTGACGTTTCAGGAGCTGGTGTTTCGGCTGGAGCGGTTCTGGGCGGAGCGGGGCTGCGTGCTGCAGCAGCCGTATGACGTGGAGGTGGGCGCGGGGACGATGTCGCCGGACACTTTTTTGCGCGTGCTGGGGCCGAAGCCAGTGAGGATTGCCTACGCGCAGCCCAGCCGCAGGCCCGCTGATGGACGCTACGGCGAGAATCCCAACCGGCTCTTCCGGCACACGCAGCTGCAACTGATCCTGAAGCCGCCGCCGGAGAACATTCAGGAACTTTACTTAGAATCGTTGGCCGCGATGGGGATCGACCTGCGCGAGCACGACATCAAGTTCGAAGAGGACAACTGGGAGTGGCCGGTGGGCGGCGCGTGGGGCGTGGGCTGGCAGGTGATGCTGGACGGCCTGGAGATTACGCAGTTCACCTACTTCCAGCAGTGCGGCGGGATGGACCTGGACCCGATCTGCGGCGAGATTACGTATGGCATGGAACGCATCGCGCAGTTCCTGCAGGACGTGCCGTCGATCTACGACATTGTGTGGGCCGTGGAGCCGGACACGGGGAAGCGCGTGACCTACGGCGACATCCGGCTGGCGGAGGAGGAGCAGTTTTCGGCGTATAGCTTCGACTACGCGGATGTGCCGAAGCTGTGGGAGCATCTGCGGCTGTATGAGGCGGAGTGCAATGAACTGCTGAAGCAGTTCAGCGAGTTAGCGAGTCAGCGGGTCAGCGAGTCAGCGGAGGATGCGGCGGCGGAGACGCTGCGGATGAAACGCTTTCCCGTGCTGGGAGCGTATGAGCTGGCGCTGAAGTGCTCGCACGTCTTCAACCTGCTGGACGCGCGCGGCGCGATCTCAGTTACAGAACGTGTTGGAGTGATGGCGCGCATCCGCACACTGGTGATCGGCGTGGCGAAGGCGTATGTGGCACAGGGCGAGGCGTTGAGCGCTCAGGCGAATGCGAGTTGAGATTTTACGATCCCATTCATCCCGCAGAGCGGGATGAATGGGGCACCCGAACGCGTTTCGGGCTGACCAGGATTGGAAGAGGATGATGGCGGAGTTTCTGTTCGAGATTGGATTGGAAGAGGTGCCGGCACGGATGATTGCGGGCGCCGAAGCGGAGCTGCGCCAGCGCGTGGTGAAGATGCTGGAGCGCGAGCGGCTCAGTGCTACCGGCGTGGCGAGCAAGAGTTTTTCAACGCCGCGGCGGCTGGCGGTTTGGGTGGGTGAAGTTGCGGCGCGGCAGGCGGATGTCCAGGAAGAGATGACTGGGCCGGCGGTGAAGATCGCATACAAGGACGGCGTGCCCACGCCGGCGGCGCACTCGTTTGCCAAGAAGGCGGGCGTGGATGTTGGCGCGCTGAAGACGGTGACGACGCCCAAGGGCGAGTACCTGGCGGCGACGGCGGTGAAGGCGGGACGGTCTGCTGCTGAGGTGATTGCGGAGGAGATGCCGAAGGAACTGGCTGGGATCTACTGGGCGAAGAATATGGTGTGGCGCGCGGGCAGGCCGGAGCGGTTTGTGCGACCCGTCCGCTGGCTGGTGTGCCTGCTGGGCGCGGACGTGGTGCCGGTGAGTTTTGGCGGCAAGACGGCTGGGCGCGAGACGCGCGGGCATCGCGTGCTGCATGGCGATGCGCCGGTGCTGGTGGTGGCTCCGGGCGAGTACGAGCAGGCGCTGCTGGTGGCCAAGGTGATGGCGGATGTGGAGGCGCGGCGGCACAAGATCCGCAAGGCCCTCGATCATGTGACGCGAGACGGTGCTGCGGGATTGCGCTGGCGCGAGGACCACGGGCTGGTCGATACGGTGACGCACCTGACCGAGTGGCCGAGTGTGGTGATGGGCAGCTTTGAGCCGGAGTATCTGGCGCTGCCGGAAGAGGTGCTGGTGACGGTGATGCGCGACCACCAGAAGTATTTTGCGGTGGAGTCGCATACGGAGAGCGCAGCCCGGAAGCTGGCCGCGCATTTTCTTGCGGTGCTGAATACGGAGACGGACGCGGCGGGCGAAGCGGTGATCCGGCATGGGAATGAGCGCGTGCTGCGCGCGCGGTTCAACGATGCGCGCTTCTTCTGGGAGTTCGACCAGAGGGTTCCGCTGACGGAACGCGTGGCGCTGCTGGAAAAAGTGACGTTCCAAAAAGATTTGGGTAGCTATGCGGCGAAGAGCGAGCGTGTAAGAGCAGTTGCGAAGAAACTGGCGGAGCTGAGTGCGAAACGCGAAACGAAATTAGATGCGAAGGCGCTGGATGAGGCCGCACGGCTGGCCAAGACTGACCTGACCACCGATCTAGTGAAGGAGTTTACCGAGCTGCAGGGCGAGGTGGGTGGCCTGTATGCGCGGGCGCAGGGGCATAGCGCAGCGGTTGCAGATGCGATCTACGACCAGTACCGGCCGGCGGGGATGGAGGACCGGATTCCGCGGACGGTCGAGGCACAGCTGCTTGCCATCTCCGACAAGGCGGACACGATTGCAGGGATGTTTGGGCTGGGGCTGGAGCCGACGGGTTCGAAGGACCCGTTTGCGCTGCGACGCGCGGCGAACGGGATCGTGAAGATTCTGGCTGAGGGCGCGCTGCCGCTGACGCTGGGCGATGTGGCGGACGCGGCGACGGCAGTCGAGGCTGTCCGCATGAAGATGGAGGTCTTCTTTGCGGAGCGGCTGGAGTTCTACCTGCGCGAGGCCAAGGGGCAGGCGTACGACGTGGTGAAGGCCGTGCTGGCCGCAGGCGCGAACGATGTGCGCGACGCGGTGGCGCGGGCCGAGGCGGTGACGGCTGTACGCGGCAGTGCGGACTTTGCTGCGGTCTCGGCGGCGTTCAAGCGGATGAAGAACATCCTGGCGCAGGCGGAAGAGAAGGGGATCAAGCTGGAGCATGGCAAAGCCCACGGGGGCGGCGAGATGCACACCGCGCAGAAGCAGCTGGCGGATGCTACGGAGAAGATTGGGGACGGCTTCAAGGCATACGCCGCGAGGCACGAGTATGTGTCGGCGCTGGAGCTGATCGCGGGACTGCGCGCGCCCGTGGATGCATTCTTCGAGCAAGTGATGGTGATGGACCCCGACGCGAAGGTACGGGATGCGCGGCTGGGACTGCTGCACAGCCTGGTCGTGACGTTCACGAAGATTGCGGATTTTTCGGAGATTGTGACGGCGGGGTAGGGCACGGAAAAGCAGATTCCTATGCTTGTGACTGGCGCCGCACGCTCGGAATGACAAAGCAAAGAGCGGAAGGGGCTTCACAGAGACAACTACAGGGGTCCTTCCCCTTCGGTTCGCTCCGCTCGCTCAGGGTCAGGATGACGGCGAAGAACAAATACGGAGATTCTGAGCCTTCGGCCCAGAATGACGAGCGTTTGGAGCGTCAGCCGAAGCGCGGGGTGAGCAGGATGTGCTGCTCGATGGTGCGCTGCTCGAGGACGGACTTGTCGGGGTTGGACTGCTTGTAGCGGATCTGGACGTTCTTGTCCTTCATGGTGCTGACGAAGTTGTCGGCGTCGGCCTGGCTCGAGAACTCGTGGATGTATTTGCCGGAGCGATACTCGCCGACGAAGTAGGTATAGGTGAGGGTGGCGAGGAAGCGCTTGGTCTTGGGGACGGGCTTGACGATGCCGCCGGCGATGCGGCCATCGACGGAGGGCCAGCCCTGGGCGACGCTTTCGGCGCGGCTCTTGCGCCAGCGCTGGTAGTGGATGCCCGCCCATCCGGCGACGAAGGCGATGGGCCACTTGAGCAGCAGGATGAAGGAATGGGAGTAGCGCAGCCAGTGGTGCCACGGGATGGCGGCGCTCGCGATCATGGATGGTACAGTAACACGGGGCGCGATGGACAGGGCCAAATTTCAGTTGACGCGCTGGAGGCGGGCGATGAGTTTTTCGGCGAGTGGCTCGCCGGACTCGGTCCACAGCAGACGGCTGGAGATGCCGCAGTTCTTTTCCACCAGCAGAGTGAAGGCCAGCAGCTTCTCGATATTTTGCTGGATGTGCAACTGGGCTTCCTCGTCGAGCGGTTCTGTCTCGCTGGAGTCATCGTCGAGGTCGAGCGGTGTGTCCAGCAGCCAGGGCGTGTCCAGGCCGAAGTCGACCAGGATGTGGCCGTTCTGCTCGTATCCGGCGACGTCGAAGTTGGGGCCGAAGCCGAGGATGCGCACGGTGTGGGTGCGCAGCTTCCAAGGCGTCTCAGGCTCGAGCAGTGTGGGCCCGTCGAAGTCAACGTCGGGTTCGGCCTCGGGGTCTTCGATGCCGTGCGCGTGGGTGTGGCGAGTGCGAGCCTCCGGCGGCTCCAGCGCCCAGAGCTGCCAGCGCATCTCGAACTCGTAAGCCATGTCGTCGTGCAACTGCTCGGTGGCCTCGGCGACGGCGGCCTCGATGGCGGCATCGGCCGTGGCGACGCTGGGATCCATCTCGGTGGGCAGGCGGCCGGCGCCGGAGGGGCCGGGATCGACATAGATGCGCTGGTAGGTGGGCGGCTCAGTGAAGTTGATGGGATAGGCGGAGGCCGCGGAGACGCGTTTGCGGCCAACCACGGCAAACTGGCGCAGCACTCCGGTGAGGGCGGCGGGGAGCGCTTCCAGGCGGAAGTTGGGGTACCAGAGGCTGAGATAAAGGCGGTCGGCCATGACGGTTCATTCTAGAGCATCGGCCGTCCAACTACACACGCGGCAGCGGGCCTGCGGATGAGATGATGGACGAGGCGGCGATGCGCAATCGTGTGGAGAGGCTGAGGATTTATTTGCTGGTAAGCGCGGTCTTCCTCGTGCTGGTGATCGCTGCGTTCATCGGCTCGACGCGCTACCTGAAGCACCGCTTCCTGGCCGAGCTGCCCGCAAAGCTGGGCGCGAACGTCATCGTCGATACCAGCGGCGTCACTTATAACCACACCGTTCAGGGGCACATTACCTACACCATCCACGCGGCCAAAGAGATAGAGCACACCGACGGCAAGGTTGGCCTGCATGATGTCTGGATCAAGCTCTATGGGCGCAACCAGGACCGTGCGGACCTGATCCGCGGCGACGAGTGGGAGTGGGACAAGAAGAACGGCGTGGTGCGCGCGATTGGCCTGGTCCACATCGACCTGCAGTCGAGTGGGGCGGTCAATTATGCCAAGGACGGGAAAGATGGCAAGGCCGCAGGCGCAGAGAAGGCCATGGACGGTCAGGGGAGTGCGCCGGGCGCGGGCACAAACGCCGCTGGCGCGAAGGTGCTGCATGTCACCACTAGCGACCTGATCTATATGCAGAATTTGGGCGTCGCGGCCACCGGTGCGCCGATCGAGTTCGAGTCTGGTGCGATTGTCGGGCACGCCGTGGGCGCGGACTACAACAGCGATTCGGGCGTGCTGATGCTGCACTCCGCGGTGAGCATGGATGGCAGGTCGGGCGGGCGGCCCGTGCATCTGGACGCATCCGCCGCGGAGCTGGACGATCGCGATCACCAGGTGCAGTTGACCCGGGCGCGATACAGCACGCCGGGGCGCACGGCGCAGGCGGACCAGGCGACGCTGCATCTGCGGGCCGACCAGACATTGCAGCGGATACAGGCGCAGGGCAACGTGACGATGCAGGCGAACGGCGCGACGGTAGTTTCGGAGCGGGCCGATGTGGCGCTGAATGCCGCCAGCCGAGCGCAGACTGCGCTGCTGACGGGAGGGGTGAAATACTCCGCGGACCAGCCGCTGCGCCAGATGCGCGGCGAGGCCCAGGAGGCGAACATCGCCTTCGACAAACAGGCCAACCCGCAGCCGCAACATGCTGTGTTCCGCGGCGCGGTGCACATGGTGGAACGGACGCGGGCGACGGACGCGGCGCGCGAGGCGACACCGGGACCCTGGAGCGTGCGCGAGCTGACTGGGGCAACCGTGGATGCGGCGCTGGCGCCGGCAGGGCTGGGCAAGTCCGAGCTGCGCGACGTGGAGGCGACGGGCAACGCGCACTATACCGCGGTAAATAATGGAAGCCTGGCGCATGCGCAGGGCACGGCTACGACGGACTTCTCCGCTGACGACCTGAAGGCGCACATGCTTGCGGGCGGCGATCCCAAGCTGCCGCCGCAACTGGACACGATTGCTGGGCGTGGGCATACGCTGCTCCACCAGGTGGGCGCGGATGGCGTGGTGCAGACCAGCGCTGGGGACACGCTGGATGCGAAGATGCGTCGTGCTGCTGCGAGGGGTGCGATACGGCGTCCGCAGGGAGGCGCGCAGACTGGAGCGGGAGAGCAGACGGTCGCCAACGCAGTGCTGACGGGACATGTCGTGCTGACGCGGAGCGGGACGGCGCAACGCGCAGGCCATGCTGTGGCCGCGAGCGGCGTGAAGAATGCGAACGCCGACGATGACACACAGAGGGCGACGGCACAGCGCGCGGTGTATGACGGCGATCTGGATCGTGCGACCTTGACTGGCAGTGTGCAATTGACGGGGCAGGGAAGCGAGCTGTGGGCGAGCCAGGTTGCGCTCGATCGCGCCACTGGCGATGCGCACGCGCAGGGCGCGGTGAAGGTGGACTATGTGCAGAACGCGGCTGCGCAGGCCGGCGGCACAAAGGCAGGGAGCACGCAGGCCGCGAGTACGCAGGCCGCGAGTACGCGCAGTAATACCCACAGTGCAGCGCAGGGCGATATAGAGCCGACGCACATCCTCGCCGATCGGGCCGACCTGGTGCATGCCACCGATGTTGCGACCTTCCACGGGAAGCCTGCGCGGCTGTGGCGCGGCGGCTCGCAGGTGCAGGCGCCGGTGATTGAGCTGGCGCGAACCCAGAAAAGGCTGGTCGCGCGCAGCGAGGATGCGACGGGGTCTAGTACGCCGCAGGTGCATACGGTGCTGATGAACGCCGGCGGCGGCGCGGGTCCTGCGCAGTCATCGACCGCGGCGCAGGCGAATACGGCGCAGCCCTGTGCCTCTGCGAGTGCGGCGACGAATACCGCTGCGGGCAAACCGGGTGTGTCGCCGGTTGCGCAGCAGTCGGCCATGCGTGTCACGAGCGGCGAACTGGTCTATTCGCAGATTGCGGGCGAGGCCGACTTTACCGGTGGCTTCCGTGGGGAGACGGCCGACGGGACGATCCGGGCGAACCAGGGCAGTGCGTATATGGATGCAGGCAGCGGGGCCGCGGCGGCGTTTTCACCGGCCGGAAATCTCGACCACGTGGTCGCGAGCGGCCAGGTTGCCATCGACGGAACGGGCCTGCGCGCCACGGGCGAGCGGCTGCTCTACACGGCAGCCGATCAGGTCTTTCTGCTGACTGGCGATGCGAAGGGCCCTCCGAAGGCGGTGGATGCCCGGGGCACCACCACCACCGGGGCCGCGTTGCGATTTCACCATGGCTGCGGCGAAAGCGGCGATACTGTAGAGGTCCTCGGTGCGTTGCCCGGGGAGCCGGCGCAACATGGGCACACCGTGTCGCATGTAAGCGACGCGAAGAAAGAGAAGGCAGGGAAGTGAGTTCGATTTTCTCGATGCTTAGGACCAGAATGGGAACGGACGATGCGAAGGACGGAACAGGCCGGATGGTTGATCAACGCGAACCGGAACAGCGAGATGGGTCGCCGATGACGCCGAAGGTGCGCACGCTCGAGACCGACGAGATCGGCAAGGCCTACGGAGGCCGGCAGGTGGTGCGCGGCGTCAACATACGGATCGCCCAGGGCGAGGTAGTGGGGCTGCTGGGGCCGAACGGCGCGGGCAAGACCACATGCTTCTACATGATCGTCGGGCTGGTACGGCCGGACGCGGGCCGGATCATCGCCGACGGCGAAGAGATTACGCGGCTGCCGATGTACCTGCGCGCGCGGCAGTATGGCATCAGCTATCTGCCGCAGGAGCCGTCGGTTTTCCGCAAACTGACAGTGGAGGAAAACATTCTGGCGGTGCTGGAAGCGCAGCAGTTGAGTTGGGAGAGCCGGCGCACGCGCACGGAGAAACTGATCGAGCAGTTGAACCTGGGCCATGTGCGCAAGACGCTGGGCTATGCCCTGAGCGGCGGCGAACGGCGGAGGGTGGAGATCGCGCGCTGCCTGGCGATCGAGCCCGCGTTCATCCTGCTGGACGAGCCGTTCTCCGGCATCGACCCCATCGCCGTGCTGGAGCTGCAGGAGATCATCTTCGACCTGAAGATGAACGGTATTGGCGTGCTGATCACGGACCACAATGTGCGTGAGACGCTCTCCGTGACCGACCGCGCCTACATCATCAGCGATGGAAAGATTCTGTTCGCGGGAACACCGGGAGAGCTTGGCCGCAACCCCGAGGTGCGGCGGATCTACCTGGGCGAGAAGTTCTCCATGGACTGAGTTCCGGGCTCCGGATACGCCTTCCGTGATGTGAGCTACCCGACACAAGACACGCACGGCGCAGCGTTCCGATGCCCTTATTCGGGAGCGCAGAAACGATTGATTCAAAGGTGGTATTGCCTCGCGATGCGCTGCGGGTATAAACCGGAGATCAAAAGCTCTATCCCGCGAAGGCATGGATTCTACATGCTCCACGGATGGACTTGCGGCGTGTAGACTGAGGCCACGTTACCCGGCAACAGCGAAGGCAGAGGGTCTGCCCGACCAATGGCCCTCTACTTGCACGCCCCGCGGAGCGACGCAGGAAGGACGAGGTCGAAGTTTGCTGCAACCGAAGCTCAATCTGAGAGTCTCCCAACGCCAGGTGCTGACGCCCGGGCTGGTGCAGATGGTCAGCGTGCTGGCGCTGAACAAGCTTGAGCTGAAGGAGATGATCAACTCCGAGATGGTGGAGAATCCGGTGCTCGAGGAGCTCGAGGAGTCCGGGGTCACGATCGCGGAGATGGCCGACCGCGAGGCCGACCGCGAACGTTCCGCGGAAGAGGTTGCGACTGCCAACGAGAAGACCGAGAAGGACCCCTTCGACGAGATCGACTTCGGCAGCTACTTCCAGGATTACCTCGACCCCGGCTTCCGCACCGCGTCGAACTTCGAGGACATCGAGCGGCCGTCGTTCGATAACTTCCTCTCGCAGCCCAGCACGCTGACCGACCATCTGACGTGGCAGCTCGGCTCGATGAACCTGTCGCCGCAGGTGCGCCTGGCGGCGGACCTGGTGGTGGGAAATCTAAATGAGGACGGCTACCTGGCCACGACCGACGACGAGTTGGCGGACGCGTTGCTGGAGTTGCGCACGCCGGCCCGCGCGGAGCCGATCCCCTTTGAGCGTGGCATGAAGGGCCGGGCCAGCTGGGAGGCGCAGGCCGCACATTCGCAGAACGGGCTGGCGATTGCCGCATCCGGAGCCAGCGATGGCATGGTGGATGCGCAGCAGGAAGATGCCCGCGCGGCGGCTCTGTCGACGGTGACGGAGGCGCGCCGGATCGTGAATTATCTTGACCCGGTAGGCGTGGGCGCGCGCGACCTGCGCGAATGCCTTCTGATCCAAATTGGCGCGCAGCGCCGTGAGGCCGAGCTGGTGCTGACGCGCGGACGGATGCAGGCAGAAGCGGCAGCCGCGTACGACGAAGACGATGCCAATGAGATGGTTTCGCCGCTGAGTGCGCCGCGAATGAATGGAAGCATGAATGGAAACGGCTCTGCCGCGACACAGAACGGCAGTGGCACGGGCGATGTCTTCCAGATCGCTGGGCACATCATCGCCAATCACCTGGCGCTGCTGCAGAAGAAGGACATGCGCGAGTTGACGCGCGGCTGCGGCCGCTCGGCAGAGGACGTGCAGGCAGCGGTGGACTTTATCCGCACGCTTGATCCGCGCCCCGGGCAGCGTTATAACGTCAGCGAGACGCGGCTGATCGAGCCGGATGTTGCGTTCGTCAAGCGCGATGGCGAGTACGTGGTGCTGATGAACGAGGAGGATCTGCCCACGCTGCGGCTGAGCCATGCGTACCGCAAGATGCTGCGCATGAAGTCGACGGAGAAGGACGTGCGCGAGTACGTGAAGGAGCGCTACAAGTCGGCCATCCAACTGCTGCGCAACATCGAGCAGAGGAAGAACACCATCGTACGCACCTGCGAGGTGATCGTGCGCCGCCAACAGGAGTTTCTGGAGCGGGGCGAGCAGGGGCTGAAGCCGATGATGATCAAGGAGGTCGCCGAGGAGATCGGTGTGCATCCCTCCACCGTCAGCCGCGCGGTGGCCAACAAGTA